>Ga0265334_10000702_pt1 | contig 16797 bp, 14 predicted proteins | sample 42023metaG_FD_192442 | JGI IMG/M metagenome (GOLD analysis project Ga0265334, IMG submission 192442) | Rhizosphere microbial communities from Carex aquatilis grown in University of Washington, Seatle, WA, United States - 4-20-23 metaG | ecosystem: Host-associated > Plants > Roots > Rhizosphere... | reverse complement strand
TATTTGTGTTGACAAGAAAAATGGGCGCCGTTAGCATGAACCACAACGTTCCGAATCGCCTGATTTTACGGGCTCTTCGCCATCTCCAAGCCCCGAGACCCGATGTGTCCGGCCCAGCATGACCCAACCCCCTTCCCCCGAAATTAAGAACCTCCGGCAAAAACTCGAGGAAAATCCCGATTCTTTGTTGTTTGGTCCCCTTGCGGACGCGCTCCGTAAGGAAGGGCAGTTGGATGAGGCCCTGGAAATCTGCCGGAAGGGCCTCGAGCGTCACGGCCATTACACGATGGCGCGCGTCGTTTTGGGCCGAATCTATCAAGACCAGGGGAAAAATCCAGAGGCGGAATCCGAATTTAAAAAGGTTTTAGAGGCCGATCCCGAGAACCTTCAGGCGCTCACCCATCTTGGGGAGCTTTATCTCAGCCAAAAGCATTATTCGGAAGCCATTGAGGAGTTTCAGAAGGTACTCGCCCTCAACCCTGATGACGATCCCACCCAGGCGTTCCTTAAGAAGGCGATTGAGTTGGCCGCCCAGGAACAATCCCGTCCGGGTACCCCGGTGTCCGCCGGCGGGAACGGCCCCGCCTCGGGGAAACCTTACCCGGCCAAGGAAGAACCCAACCCCACGAAGGACAGCTCCGCCACCTTGACGATCGCCGAGCTTTATCTGAAGCAGGGCCATTTCGATAAAGCCATCGAGGTGTACCAAGAACTGTTGGCCGAAGACCCCCAAAACCTGCTCTTGCGTCAAAAGCTTGCCACCGCGGTTGAACAACAGCAGAAACACCAATCCTCGACAGGTGGGGTGGCTTCCAAGATCAAGAAGGACGAGTTCACCCGCCCCCCCGAACCGATCGGCGATTCGCTCTTGGATGACGCCAAGGCGGGAAAGTCGCCGCCCCCCAAATCCCGCCGGGAGGGTCGGGACGAATCGAAATTCACGAACGAGGACATCCTTCAAGTCATGCTGCGGGGCGGAAAAGATGACGTAATGGTGGAAGATAAGAGAACCCCGCCGCCGCCCCCCAAGAAGAACGACCCGCCCCCTAAACCGGTGGAAACACCTGAGCCTATTCCGGCGCCCCCCCCCGCCCCAACTTCCGTCCCCGCGAAAACCCTTGAGCCCGTTGCCGTGCCGGTGGCCCCCTCCGCTTCGCTTTCCCTGACCGCGGGGGAAGTGGACGGCCTCAAGGGCATCTTGGCCGAGTTGGCCGGGGTGGACGGCATCCAAGGGAGTTTCTTGACCAAGGAAGACGGGACCTTGGTGGTTTCGTTGGGCAAGACGGGACAGGACACACCGGGCCTCAGCCAAATCGCCGCCACGATCTTCAAAAGCACCCGGCAAGCCGCTTCCCGTTCGGTCCAAGGCCATCTCCACCAGGTTCATGTGACGGCTGAATCGGGCCAAATCTTGTTGGTGGGAATCGCGAAGGGCGTATTGGTGGTATTGGCGGATGATAAAATCAAGATCGGCATGCTTCGCCTGGCCCTCGATTCTTCTGTCAAAAAAATAGAAAAAGTCTTCCAGGCCTGATCCGCTCCAGCCCGATTGGGATTCGACGGCCCATAAACGGCATTTTTTCCCCACCGGGGCCGTTGCTTTTCCGCTAAACTAACTGCCGGTCGCCCTTTGGGACCCGCTGACCAGGGGCAACCAAAGGTCGATCTTTTTCATGGGAAACCCCATGGGCGCCGAAAATCTCTTGCCCGGGGTTCCCCGTTGGGATTGGAAAGCGAATCGGTAATGCTTCGCGACCAGACGCGGAACGCTAACATCGGTCGAATAACAAGAGGGATGAGGGCAGGCTCAACTCATGGATTTTAAAAAAATACTCGAAGAGATGCTGGCCAATGTGGAGGGTTCCATTGGCGGCGGTTTGGTCGGAATGGACGGCATCGTCATCGACCAGATTTCCCATTCGGCCACCTTCGACATCAACGCGGTCGGGGCCGAGTACTCGACCATCATCAAGAACGCCATGAAAGCTTCCTCCAATTTCGGTTTGGGCAATACAACGGAAATCCTGATCACCACCGATAAGGCCGTCATGATCATGATGATGGTCGGACAGAATTATTTCGTCACTTTGGCCCTGAACCTGGACGGGAACCTTGGTCGGGGACGTTTGGAACTCAAGAAGGGCATCCCGAAGTTCGAGAAAGAACTGACCTGAGCCCGTTGTCGGATACCCCCGAAGCCGTCGACCCCGCCTTCCAAAGGCCCCTTCCTTCCTCCATCCTGCGGGCGTGTTTTTGGCGAAGCTACGATTCACTTGGAACCCTGGTGGCCCTTGGGGCGGTTGGATCCGCCTTCGCGGCAGGGCTTCTATTGGTCGCCTCTAAAATTTGGGCTCGGTTCCCGTTTCTCCTGGGCCGGGCGGTCCTGGCGATAATCACGGCGCTGGCCCTCTCGGCGGTCCTGGCTTATCTCGGCCGGAAGGTTTTTTCCTGCTATATCGATCCGCCCGAACCCTGGAGACCCTTTTTTCCAGGTCGGTGGCTTTCGGATACTGGGCGAGTCTTCATCTTGGAAGGCGGTACCCTCCTGTTAGGGGCCCTTTGTTTCAACAACCTTGTCCTCTACCTGGATCTGGCTCATGACGGGTATGGGTGGGGACGGGTGTTGGCGGCTTTTGCCGGCATGATCCTCGGGTTGTTGGCGTTGTCCTCGATTTGGCATTTCCCATTGTTGTTTTTCCGCCCGGACCCAGCCTGGCGGGTGGCTTGGCGGGCCCTTCTCCTCTTGCTGTCGAACCCCATCGAAACGGTCCTTTTGGGACTCTCGACGGGAAGCGCGTGGGTTTTGATGGGGACCGTACCCGCCGCCCAAGTGGGTTTGATCCTAGGACTGCCCTTCCTCCTGGCGCTTCCGACGACCGCCCTTGAAAAGATCCTTTGGACCTATAGAATAACTCGTGACGCATTACCGCCCCAGTCGGTTTGGAACAGGTGGAGCCGTGAATCGAAGCGGGGTTGGCGAGACATCCTCAAGCCATGGGAGACCCGGTGAAACGAGAACTTTTGGGGATCTTCGGCCGATTTCGGAACTCCTCGGCGTCCGACCGAATCCAGGCCCCTCCAAGGCTTGGGGCCTCCGCCTGGGTCTTGGGATCGGCTTTGGCCCTGGTCCTCATGGCCTATGGGAACCGAGGGCTCTGGAACCTCCTTCGACTCCGCTCTGAACGCCAGGACCTCCAAACGGACATTCTTCGACTCCAGACCCAAATCGATGGGCTCCAAGCCGAGTACAAGGATTACGGCACCCATCCCGAGGCTGTCGAAAGGACCGCCCGGGAGGAATTGAACCTGATCCGTCCCGGCGAGACCGTCTACAAGTTCGGTTCCTCGTCGCGGTAAGTCCTTTCGATTGACGGAACCACATGGCTCCAGTATGCTGTTCTTTCTTGCGGAACTGCCGGGCCGAGATGGCGGAATTGGCAGACGCAAGGGACTTAAAATCCCTCGGGCCCAAAGCCCGTCCCGGTTCGACCCCGGGTCTCGGCACCAATTCAAGACGGTCCGAAGGGAAATCGGCGTTTCGACGCCATACAGACGCGGGGTGGAGCAGTCCGGTAGCTCGTTGGGCTCATAACCCAAAGGTCGCTGGTTCAAATCCAGCCCCCGCAACCAACAGCGCCCCTCCGCACTTTGAAAAGTGCGGAGGGGCTTTTTTTTTCCCAACCGGTCCCGATGGGACGGTCCGAGGGGTCCGATGGCTGAGATCGTCCGGATGAGGATTGAAAAGCAAGGCCGTGGCGGCAAGACCGTGACGGTAGTCGATGGGTTTACCCGGTCGTTGGGGGATCTCGAGGAACTGGCCCGGAAGCTGAAGTCGTCCTGTGGGACCGGCGGCACCTTTCGCTGGGGCGTTGTGGAAGTCCAGGGGGACCAGCGGGAACGGATCCGACCGATATTGGAAAAAGAGGGTTTCCGGGTCAAAGGATAGCCTGTTGCGGGGCCCAAGACCGACCCCCTCCGATTGGATGGGATGGCCGTTGGATCGTGTAGGGCGTCGGCGTATCCTTGCCCCGTTAGATCCCATTGAGTCAACGCCCATCAATCAAGGAAGTGGACATTGCTTCGGACCCACGCTTCCGTCTCCGCCTGGCTTCCGGTTCTGGAACCCTTCCTCCCGGAATTGGTCCTTTTGGGCGGTCGGGCCTCCGAACTTTATCATTTGGCCCTGTTAGAGAGGCGGGCCCCCGCCCACCCCGAGGCTTGGACCTTTTTCGGGAGCGAACGGGGAGGGTCCCACCCGAAGGGATTGGCCGAACACCTCAAGGCCCGCGGATTCCAAAAACGGACACCGGACGCCCCGGGCGCGGTCCCCGGCCCGGCTTATTTTAGGGGGGACCTGGGTTGGGTCCAATTCCTCTGCCCCAAGGTCCGCCCCGGCCAAACGGTCTCGGGGAAAGGTTTGGCCGCGGTTCCAGAACCCTACGTCCACCTGGAGTTGGCGGAACCCCACCCCGTGGAAGTGACGTCCCTCGGCAGGTCCTACGAGGTGAACATCCCGGCGGCGGGGCGGTTCGTCCTGGCGAACGCCCTACGGCTTCCCACCCATACCCGTCGGGAACCTACCCACCTTTACGCGGCCGCGCGGTCCTTGGGCTGGCTGCTGGAACTACTGGCCAAAAACGAGGAACTGGAGGAGGAAGCCCTGGGCGATTTGTTGGAAGTGCGGCCGCCCTCCCTCCTCCGGGAACTGAGGGAGCGGTTGAAACTCCACGGCCCGGGATCCCCGGTCTGGACCTCTGCGGTGCGCCTGTTGGAATCGGCTGGATCTTCGGTCAAACCGGTCGCGTTGGAAACTTGGCATTGGAAATTCCTCCCCAAGCTGGTGAAACTTGAGGAAGAACGACGAAAGGCCTCCGAATGAAAAACCCGGCCCTCGGATCATCCGTCCACTACCCGGCCGCTACCGATCGGCCTGTGGCCTTGGTGACGGGAAGTGTGGGTCGCTTGGGCCAGGCCCTTTGCCGTCGTTTGGCGGGGGAAGGCTATCGCCTGGTTCTTCATGCCCGTCGCCGGGAACCTGGCCTTCAAAAGCTGGGACGGGAACTCGAATCCATGGGCGCCGAAGCGCGGTTGGCGCCGTTCGATCTCGCCCAAACCTCCCGGGTCGGGGCTTGGGGACTGCAAGTCGGAGCGGCCTGGGGACGTTTGGACCTTTTGGTGAACGGAGCCTCCGAGTTCCACCCCACCCCCGGGGGAGGGACGCCCGGAGCGTGGGAGCGGATGACGCGGGTCAACGCCATGGCGCCCTATTTTCTCTCCAGGGCCCTGGGCCCCCTTTTGGCGAATCACCGGGGTTCCATCGTCAACCTGGTGGACACCTACGCGGACCATCCGATCCTTCCGGATCATCCGGCCTATTTGGCCTCGAAAGCCGCCCTGGCGGCCCTGACCCGGGTATTGGCGTTGGAACTGGCACCGAAGGTCCGGGTGAACGGCGTCTCGCCGGGAGTCATCACCTTTCCGAAATCCTATTCGAAAACCAGGAGGAAGGCTCTCGCCCAAAAAAGCCTCCTTCAACGGGCTGGCTCCCCGGAGGATATCGCCGAGGCGGTCCTTTACTTGGCCCGGGCGAGTTTCACGACAGCGGAGATCCTACGGGTGGATGGGGGAAGGTTTATCTAAGGGAACGATCAAATTCGGAAGCGCCGATCAGGCCAGGGGGATCCCCAGGACGCCCGGGTCGAGCCGCCGGATTTTTTGGCCCCGGCCTTTGAACCTGGCCGCTAACTCCACCAAGGTGAGCCCGGTGCGGGGGTGGATCCAATGGGGGGCTATTTCCAAAAACGGGAACAAAACGAAGGCTTTGTCCTCGATATCGGAGTGGGGAAGGGGCTTTCGGGTGGGTAGGTCCGTCCTCCCGTCGTAATCCAGGAGATCCACATCCAAGGTCCGGGGGCCGCTCCGGTCCTTGCCGCGTAACCGGCCCTCGCGTTTTTCCAGCCGGGCGGTCCAGGCCTCCAGTTGGGCCGGGGTCTTCCCGGTTTCCACCCCCAGGGCCAAATTCCAGAAATCGGATTGCCCCTTCGTGCCGACGGGCGAGGTCACATAAGGCGATGAGCTAATGAACCCGGAGAAGTCCTTCTGGAAGTCCCGAAGGGCGGCGCGAAGATGCGCCTGGGGGTCCAGGTTGGAGCCCAGGCCGAAATAAACCCGTCCCGTGGGATTGGACCGCGTGATCTCGACGCCGACGTTGGAGGAATAACGGATGGCGCCGGGTTTCGAGACCCGGAGGGTGACTTCCCGCAGGCCCTGGGCTTCCAATAGGTGTGCCGCCAGTTCCTCGGCCAGGGTTTCCACTAGCCCATAACGGCTTCGGCCGACGAAGGCTAAGACCGCCTTGGCCACCTTTTTATAGTCCAGGGCGTCCTCAATGCGGTCGGTCCGGGCGGCGCGCCGGTTGTCGCAGGGGAAGCTGAGGTCGATCACGACGGCCTGTTTTTTTTTCCTCTCCCAATCGAAGATCCCGATGACGCAGGGGCAGGAGAGGCCGGATAAGTGGATTCGGTCGGGGCTGTTCATGGCCCCATTTTGGCCGAGGGGAGGGCTTAAAAGGAAGGGGCTTGAGTCTCCACCCCTCCCGACTACCCGCGGTCCCCCCGGATTAGTTTGGAGTTCCCTTTTCAAATCCCCGGGGAAGCCCGGCTCCCCACCCCGCCGGGCCGCGAGCCTGGAAACGGATGTTCCAAAATTCCAGGGATGAAGGTACCCTATCGGTCCAAGGACACCTTAAGGCCGGGAATACCATGCGCATCCATGACTTGTTCCAGCGAAAGAAAAGGGTCTTTTCCTTCGAGCTTTTCCCCCCCAAGAGGGACGGAAGCCTGGATTCCCTATTCCAAACCGTCGAGGAATTAAAACGGCTGGGGCCCGACTTCATCTCCATCACCTATGGGGCGGGCGGCTCCACCCGGGACCTGACCTACGAGATCGCGGTCAGGCTGAAATCGGCGGGCGTCCTTCCGCTGGTCCACTTCACTTGCGTGGGCCATTCCCGCGCCGAAGTCCGGGGGTTGTTGGGCAAACTCCGGGACGCGGGATTGGAAAACCTCCTCGCCCTCCGGGGGGATCCCCCCAAGGGTCAAGCCACCTATTCGCCCCCCCCCGATGGTTTCCGGTTCGCCTCCGAGTTGGTGCGGTTCATCCGGGCGGAGGGCTTCGACTTTTCCCTGGGCGTGGCGGGATACCCCGAAGGGCATCCCGAGGCCCCGAACCGCGAGGTCGACCTGGAACACCTGAAGGAGAAGATCGAGGCCGGCGGAGAATTCGTGGTGACCCAGCTTTTCTTCGACAACCAGGATTATTTCCGGTTCTTGGAGCGGCTCCGGGCCCGGGGCGTGGAGGCGCCGGTCCAACCCGGCATCTGGATCCTCACGGACGCGGCGCAGTTGGAAAGATTGGGGAGCCTGTCGGGGGGGAAGATCCCGAAAGATTTCCGGGCCGCCGTGGAGGCGGTCCAAGCCGACAAGGAAGCCGTCACCCGCCTCGGAGTGGAATACGCGGTCCGGCAATGCGCCGACCTGTTGGAGAACGGGGCCCCGGGTATCCACCTTTACACCATGAACCGGTCCGAACCGGCGACCCGGGTCTACCAGGGCCTGCAAACCTTGGGATTGGCGCCTTGAGGAAGGCCGTCGCCGGGAAGAAACGGGCGGCGGGCGGCTCCCCGCCCAGCGGGAGGACCCGAATCGGCCGTCCGGAGGATTTAAAGGAAGGCCAGACCGTCAAATTCACCTTTGAGTTGGATGGGTTGACCCGGGAAGGCTTCGCGTTCCGGCAGGGGAAGTCGTTCCGGGCTTACCTCAACGAATGCCGCCATTGGACCGTGGGGTTGGACCTTGATGACAACCGTTTCTTCACACCGGACGGCCGATTCCTGGTTTGCATGAACCACGGGGCACTCTATGACCCGACGGACGGCCGATGCCTGGAAGGCCCCTGCGCCGGGGCTTTTTTGCGCCCGATCCCGGTGATCCAACGGGGAAAAACCCTTTACGCCGAAACCGCCCCTTCTCCCCCTCCCGCCTGAGGTCCCCCTCGGGTAACATGGGGTTCCCATGATGAACTGGCTCGCTTCCGAAAACCTCCCGTATTTCCTCCAAGCGGCTGCCCTGTTATGCCTTGTGTCGGCCCTGGTGGTTTTCGTTTTTTTCGTGGCCCTTCCCATCCACCGGTTGGTCCTCAAGTTGGCCGAATACGCCAGCGCCCATGGGGGCGGACTGCCGGGGAAACGGTTCAAGAATGACGCCGAGGTCCTCGAAGCGGTCTTCAAACTCCTGACCGAGGACCTCAAGGCCAAGGAAGAAGAACTCCAATCCCTCTATGAGCAGGCGAGGGACCGGGCCCGATTCATGGAACGCTACAACGACCGGGTCGTGGAGAGCGTGCCGGTGGCGGTCTTGGGGTTTGACGCGCAAGGCGATGTAGCGGGCCTGAACAGCCAGGCGGAGGCCCTTTTGAGGTGCCGGCAACCCCAGGTCTTGGGGTTGAAGGCCGACCGGCTCCTAGCTGCGGAAAATCCCCTCCGGCCGTTCCTCGCCCGGGTCTTGGAGCAGGGTAAGGTCGTTCTCCCAACCGATGTGATCTGGGAGGAGGGCGGTGAACACCGATATTTGGAACTGAGCGGTGCCCCCCTGCCCTCCGGTGAAGGGTTCCCGGGGGGTTATGTAGTCACCCTGACGGACCGCACGTCCTTCCGGAAGCTCGAGGAACAGGTCCGGATCAACGAACGCTTGGCTTCCCTCGTCGACCTCTCGACGGGGCTGGCCCACCAGATCAGGAACCCCCTGGGGGGCATCCTGGGTTACGCGGATCTCCTTTTGAAAAGGCCGGGCCTCGACCCGGAGTCCCTTGAAATGGCCAGGACCATCCATGAGGAGGGGCAACAACTTCAACGCGTGGTGGACGAGTTCGTGGAATTCCTCCGCCGCCGCGAAGCCTCCGAAAAACCCCTCCGATGGTCTGACTTGCGGGAGGATTTGTTGAAGGACCTGGACCGCACGCTCCAGGAAAGGGGAGTCGCCTTGCGATTTAATCCGGATAACCCCGAACCTTGGGTCCGATTGGACCGCGTTTCAGCCTACCAGGCCCTCTCGAACCTAGCCCTCAACGCGGTGGAAGCGTCCCCCCGGGATGGCGTGGTGGAAATCCGATCCTTTCTTTCTGAATCCGGGGAGGCGGTCCTGGTTGTGAGGGACTCCGGCCCAGGGATCCCCGATTCGATCCGCGCCAATGTCTTCCATCCGTTCTTCACCACGAAGCCCCAGGGCAAGGGCTTGGGACTTTCCATCGTCCGGCGTATCACCCAAGCCGCCAAGGGCCGGTTGGATTTCGGGGCCTCCCCTTCGGGGGGGACCGAGATGACCCTTTGCCTGCCCTCGCAGGAATCCGATCCCGCCCCCCCCGCGCGGGAACCCCTTCCCCTCAAGGATCCCCCGTGACCGCCCCCCCGCCCATCCCCATCCTGGTGGTGGAGGACAAGGATTCCCTCCGGGAATTGATGCGGAAGGTCCTTGTCGCCGCGGGATTCGACGTCACCCCGGCGGCCTCCGCCGAGGAAGCCGCCCTTCACTTGAGGGAGAAAACCTTCCGCCTTGTCCTCACCGACCTCCGGCTGCCCGGCGCGGACGGCCATTGGGTGCTCCAGGAGGCCAAACGCATCGATCCCCGGGTGGAAGTGATCGTCTTGACCGCTTACGGCAGCATTGAGTCCTCGGTCCGGGCCGTGAAGGCCGGGGCCTTTGACTACCTCACCAAGCCCGTCGAGAACGACCACTTGGTGGAAGCGGTGCGTATGGCCCTTTCCCGGTGGCGGGAGGCCGATCCCCCCCCCGGGGAAACCGGGCCGGAGCTGATCGGGCAGAGTCCCGCGTTTCGCCGGGCCCTGGAGACCGCCCAAATGGCCGCCCAGAGCGACGCCACCATCCTGATTCAGGGCGAGAGCGGGACGGGGAAGGAACTCTTCGCCAAGTTCATCCACCGCCATTCGAAGCGCGCCACGAAGCCCTTCGTCAGCCTCAACTGCGGGGCCTTGGCGCCCACCCTTTTCGAGAGCGAGCTTTTCGGGCATGAGAAAGGGTCCTTCACGGGCGCGGTGGAACGCAAGGTCGGCCGGTTTGAGGCGGCCGCGGGTGGGACGCTTTTCCTGGATGAGGTGTCCGAGATCCCGGTGGAATCCCAAGTGAAGCTCCTGCGGGTCCTCCAGGAAAAGGAATTCAACCGGGTGGGGGGGATCCAGACCCTCAAGTCGGACGTCAGGGTCCTGGCCGCCACCAACCGGCCGTTGATGGAGGCGATCAAGCAGGGCCGTTTCCGTGAGGACCTCTTTTACCGCCTGAACGTCATCCCGGTGACCGTCCCGACGTTGCGCGACCGGCCCGGGGACTTGGAGGCCTTGGCGAAGGCGTTCCTCGAGAAATTCAACCGTCAATCGGGCAAGGGAATCTCCTTGGAGGAGTCGGCTTGGACCGTCCTCAAAGGTCACGCTTGGCCCGGTAATGTCCGTGAACTGGAGCATTGCCTCCAGCGGGCCGTCATCCTCGCGAAGGGCCCCTTCATCCGGGGGGAAGACCTGTTGGAATCCGCGACCCCTTTGGCCGATCCCAAGGGGGCGGCTTTGGGGGGGCTCAAGGCGGTTTCACAACTGGCCCAATCCGAGGCCGAGAAAAAGAAAATTTCGGAGGTCCTCCTGGAAGCCAAGGGGAACAAGAGCGAAGCGGCCCGTCGGCTGGGGGTCAGCTATAAGACCCTCCTCCATAAGATGAAGGAGTGGGAGCTTTAAGACGACTCCCGGGCTGGTCCAAACCTGGCCCTAACCGGTTGATGCCTTTCCCCTGGTTTCCGGGACTGGATCCTGGCTCCCGCAAAATTGACATATCCCCGGAACACCCCGTCAGGGCTCCAATAAGGGGTTTGGAATACCCACTCATGGCAAAAAACTGGCGTTCTTATCGTTAAATCCCCGAAAAACAGCTTAAATAAAGGCTATTCTATCGATGGTTTTGGCATAGAACCTGCTCTTACAGGTCTCGAAAGATTCACCCGAGGGGATGAACGCCATGAAATCCCGAACCAATGACCCAAAAAAGTCCAGGATCCGGCCGCTGAACCAAGAGGGATCCGCCATGGTGTTGGCCACGATCTTGGCCATCGTGGGGGCCACCCTCATGGTGGCGGGCGCCCGGATGGTGATCCAATCCAGCAAGGAAACCAAGTTCGAGGCCCGTTACGTCGTGGAAGCGGAAAGCGCCGCCCGGGCTGGGATTTTGGACGCCCTGCAATGGTTCAAGCGCCAAACCGGGGGGGTCCATTCGGCCAACCAGAATTATTTTCCTTGGTGCGACATGGCTTTCAACCCCTCTACGGTGCCGATCGTCGGCACCACCGACGTGGACACCATCGACGCCAGCGTGGGGTTGGTGAGGGAGTTCCCGCTTTCCTCGCTCCCGAACGGTCGGCAACTTTGGATGCGTTATGAGGTCCGCCGCCAGAAATTCCCCCTGACCGACGCCTACGGGTCCACGGTCCCGACCCCCGTGGGAGTCTTCCTGACCCCCGTCGGGACGAAGGTGCCCTGGGACCCCGACGCGGTCCATGACATCACCGGGTCGAGGTCGAAATTCCTCCCGGCCCCGACCTTCAGCCCGACCCCCTTGCCGGGCACTTCCCCCACCCCGACCCCCTTGGTGCAACCCTATAACGGCCAAGGAAGCGCCTGGCAAATCACCAGCGTGGGTTACACCTTCATCAAGGCCCAACCCAGCATGACGGCCACGATGATCCCGGCCTTCAACGTGCCCCCCAACCAGGTCTTGTCCAAGGCGCGGGCCAGCACGGAGTTCCGAAGCATGACGTTAAACCTTCCGTCGATGTACCCGGCTGCGGTTTACGCGACCAACCTGTCCTCGGTCACCGTGAACAGCGATGGCCGGATCGACGGCGGCGGAGGCGCTGGCGTGGGCGTAGCCGGCTGCGTCGCCGGGACGGTTAAGATGAACGGCAGTCCTTCGACCGTGGTCGGGGGAAGCGTTTCGGGGGTCCCCCCCGCGTACCTCACGGTCAACAGCGTCTTCGGCGTCAGCCAGGCGGCCCTGAACTCGGTGGCGGACTTCTCCGGCAACCAGGTTACGGCCCTGTTCGACATGACCCAGCCGGTCCCCCGGGTGCTTTCCCAGGACAAGCTTTTCTACCTGGACATGGGCGGCCCGGGAAACCCCGTGACCTTCGACGACAACAACCGCTTCAGCAAGGGGAGCGGGGTGTTGTTCATCGACGGCGACCTGGTGGTGTTGAACAACAGCTATTACACCTCGGGCACGGGGGCCAGTTCGGAGTACATCTTCTATGGCCTGGTGTACGTCACGGGCAAAGTGACCTTGTCTAACTACGCCAGCATCTCCGGGGCCCTGATCGCCTTGGGTGGGGTGACCCTTTCCAACTCCAGCCCCTCGGATTGGTCCGCCATCACCTATGTCCCGGGTCAAATCGCCATCGAACAACAGAAGGTCTGCCAATTCCGCGAAAACCGCTCGGCGACCCGGATCAACCGGGGCCTGCCGGTCAACTGACGGGGGAGGGTGCCATGTTCCGCTCGAAAAGACTGGTCGGGGCCCGCCGGGGGCGGTTGGGACAAACGGGTTTCACCATGATCGAGGTCCTGATCGCGGCGGCCATCTTGAGCGTCATGGCGGCTTCCCTGGTCACGGTGTTGACGTTCGTGTCCAAGCAGACCGTCCGCACCAAGGACAAGGTCTTCGCCACCCAAAAGGCCCTCCAGATGATGGAAGAGCTGCGGGCCTTGGTCAACGCCAACGAGAACCAACAGATCTACATCCTGGACCAGTTCTACTCGGGCAGCCTCTCGAGCCTCGCCAGCTATTCGCCGATCCTCACCACGAGCGCCAGCGTGACGAACCCGGCCAACCCCCTGAGCGGCAACTCGGTCCGGGGAACCGGGTGGAAGTTCGTGCGCCATATCGACGTGGAAGTGCCCGAGAACCAGCCGGACAACTTCGTGCGGCAGGTCACGGTCCGGGTGTTTTTGGCCAACGAGTTGAACCCCAGCCAAGGGGTCATCCCCTTGGCCCAGGTCTCGGGCATCCTGCGGACCGTCGGCGACAACCTCGTGCCGTCCCAGGCCTACGACATCTACGCCCTGACCCCTTTGAACGTGCCGGGGTGGTGGGTGAACGTCAGCGTCCTGCGCAACACCTTCAACGACATGATCAGCGACATCGAGGCCCGCAACCCGGGTTTCACCCCCCGGGTACACTACATCAACCGGCTTTCCTACGGCCGGGACCCCGAGTACGCGCCTTTCGTCAACGACGACTGGTTCGCCGAGCTCCAAGCCATGCCCTATGTGTACTTCTACCCCGGGCGGATGCACGTGGACGCCGGCCAGGACTACCGGTATTTCAACGCCGCGCTCCTCGAGAACGACGGCGCCCAGATGCGGGCCGCGGACAACGGCACGACCCAGCTGTATAACCCCATCCTGGCCGACGCGTCGCACTATTCCCTGGCCGACCAGTTCAACCACGCCGAAAGGTACCCGGACGAGGTGCGCATCTACAACGCCGCCCTGGCGGAGGCCAAGGCCGCCTACCCGTCCGACCCGACCAAGTGGCCCGAGCCGACGCTCCGAATGATCTTGGAGGACATGAACAGCAACCCCACGAAATACCAGAACGCGCTCATCGTCAACATGGGCGGCGAGATGCTGCCGATCCCCCCGATCCGGAACTACTCGGACGCGGCCAAATGGCCCGACGGCGTCATGAACACCTTCAACAACGGCCTTTCGATCGTGAGCATGCCGGCCACGGTCCGGGCGGGATCGGCGGGCGCGTCCTATATCTATTCCGCCCCCGCGGGGTGGACCGGTAGCCTCCAGAACTTCCGGGTTGTCTCCCACCCGGAACAGTTGAATTATCCCGAGGCCTGCGCCACACCTTTCGCAACCCCGACGACCCTGACGGTTAAGTTGCGGGTCTACCCCTACATGTTCAATTACGTCAACTATTCCGCCTACAACCGCCTGAGCCTGCCGGTCGCCTCGGTATTCATCCCGAACGAGACGCTGACCGCCTCCAGCATATCCATCAAGAAGATCATCGGCAGCGCGGACGTCACGGATATCGTCTCCGGATACGCGAATGTCCCGGCCACCTCCGCGGCCGGGACCTACCCACAGGATTACCAGCTGACCAACGTCAACGGGGGCACCCTGATCAAGCTCTTCAACACCAATATGAGGAACAATTCGGTCCACCAGGGCTGCGGGACGGCCGGCCAGACCCATGGCTTGCCGACGGCGATGAACATCGACCCGCAATTGGAGTACTGCCCTTGCCCGCTCAACGGTTCCGGGTCGGCCACGGTTTTCGACGGCGGCAACTTCGACCTGACGACTTGCACCGGCACCGCCACCGGCCGCAACACCGCCCGTTGGATCATCACCCTGAACCTTTCGACGGCGGTCACCTGCAACCCCCATGTCTTCGAGACCCGCTTGGGGGACGACTACACCTGGGCCCAGAACGGGGGGGGCGGCGCGAACTCGGTCCCCATCACCTATTTCGACGTGGTGGGCAACGGCCACCTGGGCACCACCTTCGCGGAAGGGGTCACCACCGATCTCCAGAACATCTCCCGGACCTATTGTTGGGTGGGCCAGCCGGCTCCCAGGACCGAGCAGTTCCAGATCATGGGGGACCCTCGGTTTTGCCCCTACGCCGACACAAAGGACCTGGACAACTACAACTGGTTCTGGGGCATCGTGAACACCGCCAATTTCCCGGGGTTCGACAAGGCCGCCGCCTATTCGGGGGCCACCGCGGGTTGGGCGGGCCCCTCGAACAAGCTCGAGTTCGATTATCCCCGGGTTTGCCAGCTCTACCGGGAGGGTCTCCTGAAGACCCAATCCATTTGGGCCACCCTGAACGGGTATTCGTATTGGGACTTCGGCATGGGCGGCGAGATCGGCGCGCAACCCACGGCCCCGACCGCCGACGGACTTCACCTGAACTCCCAGGCCTGGATCACCCAGGGGGTCGCGGCCGTCAATAACGCCTACGTCAATGAGATCGGCGACGCCAGCGACTACCAAACCGGCGCGACCGGTGTCAACATGGGCCTCGTCAGCCGCCGGATCGTCACCAGCAACGACAACACCACCTGGTACGCCCGCTATTGGCTGGGGGAGCTCTGCCCGGACAACTATTACCACAACTACTGGAAGAACACGGCCGGCACCATCCCCGGGGGCGGCAATCTCCCCTGTGGGCCGGCGGTCGGCAATTTCTACCGTGCGCTCTACACCAACAACTCCGTTTTGGACCGGCAGGTGAGTTCGCTGGCGACCAGCCCCGGGCCGGTGCAGTTCATGAACGCCACCACCACCAACGCCGCCATGAGTTCTTCCACGACCTCCACCTGGTTCTGCCCTTACGCGACCACCGCGGCCTGCACCCTCACGGCCCTGGGGGCGGACTTGGCGAACCTGTTCAACTTTCCCCTGGGCGATTTCGCCTCGGCCGACATCCGGCCTTACAGCGTGGCCGCCAACATCAACGCCCCGAACAACTGGACCGAGGCCGTGAACACGTCCCTTCGGGCCCAATGCGACGTGCCCTCCGTCGGGACGACCCAACGGGTGTTCTACGAGATCAACGGAGGGGGCTATACGCCCGCCAACTCAGACACCGCCGGCGTGGTGAGGGTCCGGGACGTCCTCACCGCCGGGGTCACCAACTGCTTCTTCACGGCGAACAACGGCCTCCCCGCCCAGGGGCCCGCCGGGACGTCGCTCCTGGGCAAGATCGTCCTGATCACCATGATGCGCACCTTCTTCGACGGGGGGCTCTACAGCAATGAGTCCCATATCACGCAGTTGCCGCGGGTGGACCTCCAGAAACCCGGGGTGGGCGACGTAATCTACCTCAACACCAATTCCATGTCGGTGACTTGGGGCACCAACTTCCTCAAGTGGGACGGGACGAAATACACGTCCGAATACGCCGCCGGTTACACGGAGCCGGTCAGCGTCCAGTACGGGCTCAAGTTCTCGTCCAGCTCCGCTTCGGGTCCCTGGCAATGGATCCAGGACGGCACCGCGACCTACGCCGGGGACCGTCCCACGGGCGCCCACATGATGACCGGCACCAGCTACAACTGGACTTTCGCCTCGCCGGTCAACTTCCCGCCGGGACGCTATTGGTTCCTCCTGGAGGCCTACCGGAGCTCGTACAACCTGCACTACAGTTTCGACATGTCGGAGTTCGTGCTGCGATGAGGACCCTCCGCCCCTCGGCCCGCCGCCGGAACCGCCTGTCCAACCAACGGGGTTGGACGATCATCGAGTTGTTGTTGACCTTCACCATCATGGGTCTCGTGACCCTGGCGATCGTCACGCTTTTCTCCAAGGCCATGACGAACATGGGCCACGATGAGGCCAGCACGGGCCTGAAGAAGACCAACGAGGAGGCCATGGGGTACCTTTTCCTGAAGCTGGGAGCCAACAAGCGCCTCTACCAGAACGACTCGGACGGGGTCTCCCTCCTGGCGAGGTTGGACAGGGCGGCGGGGGGCGCCTATGTCGGGGGCACCTACCCCGCGTCCCCTGCGACCCTGGTGAATTCCACGCTTCCCACCATCCAATCCGCCGGGTCCTTCGACCAATCGACGACACTTTTTTCCGCGGCCTCCTTCGGCAACATCCTATTGTTTCTCGCGCAGGACCAACGGGTGACCTGCCGCGCGGTCACGAACGTCCTGGGGCAA
>Ga0265334_10000700_pt1 | contig 16812 bp, 13 predicted proteins | sample 42023metaG_FD_192442 | JGI IMG/M metagenome (GOLD analysis project Ga0265334, IMG submission 192442) | Rhizosphere microbial communities from Carex aquatilis grown in University of Washington, Seatle, WA, United States - 4-20-23 metaG | ecosystem: Host-associated > Plants > Roots > Rhizosphere... | reverse complement strand
GGAAAAATCCGATTTGTTCCGGAGAACAAAATGGCCTGTTCAATTTTGCAGAGTGCATTCAATTTAACAACATGGAGTGAATATGCGTGTCGTTCTCTTACTTTCCGAACAGAGTGTACAAGAGCACGTAGAAGAGTCGCTCGTCTTGTTTGTGGGTGTCGAGGTAAAGAAGTGCGGCGACCTGAAACTGAGGATCCGAGGCCAACTCTGTTGCAATCGCCGCGGCTGCCCGGTACCCCGCATAATTGCGCCGGGCGCCGTCCAACAGTTCCGCGATGACTGCGGGTTTGGTGAGTCGCGCGTCGTCCACGTCCGCATACTTCATGACCTCGCCGAGAGCCGAGTCCGAGGCGTGGTCCCACGCCACATGCAGCCTCTCCTGAAAGCTCGGCGTCTTCGGTCGAGAGTCCATCGTGCCGGTACCCTTCATCGCCGACAAAGTCTCGCCCGAGTACAGCGCCTTGCCGGGCTGCTCGACCGTGCCCAGGCCCTGCGCCACGTACCGCTTACCGACGTTTCGAGGACAGTAGGACTCGGTGAGGCAGCGGCGCTCGGCGCACTCGCGCAGCAGCGCTCGGTCGTCCTCGGAGAGATCGGCTCTCTTTCCCATCTGCCACTCCCGCGCAACTTCGCTCCAATCCCTGTCGCCGCGAATGCCGTGCTCCGCCGCCGTCTCGATGCAGTGAGCCCTCAGCTGCTCCTGTGGCATGTCCCTGAAGCGCGCCGGCAGCTCCGGCACGCGGGTGGGGATTTCCGCCAGCTTACCAGAGACGTAGTCAGTGACCTGCTGCGGAGTCATCCTCAGGTCGACACCGCGAGACGAGCGTGACGCATCGAGATGCAGAAGTCTCTGCAGTCTCCCCCGAAGGCGGCGATTCTTCGGCTCGTAGAGCGTTGCATTCAAGCTGCTCCTGTTCTCGCGCAGCACTGGAGGACGCGGCTCCAGGTATTTCTGGGCCTTCCACCGTACGCTCGCCGGGAGTGCCTCCACCAGCTGCTTTGCGTCGGGCCGGCTGGGATCGCTGAGGAGACTGACGGCTGCCTCGACCCACTGCTCGTCTTGGCGCAACTGCTCCTCCGCGGCAGCAATGTCACGTTCGAGGGCCCCGGCTACCTCCGGTTGCCGCTTCGACCCGAGCTTGTCGCGGAGCCATTCGGCTGTTGCTTCCCAAAGGGCACCCTCCAGACTCCGGCGCTCGGGTTCCTCCAGGTATGAGCTGTTCTTGGAGTCGAGCAACGCACGCGGCGCGTTCACCTCCAGGGCGTTCTCGTAGCGCCCCAGCAGGTCTCTCCAGACAAAAGCAGACTCGATCGCATCGAGCGGCTGGCGCCAGTCAGTCGCGTCATCTGTTGTTTTGCGTGAGCATTACAGTAACCTCCCGCAAATAAGAATGTGGCCACCTTTTTGGCCAAGATAGAGTTAAGAACGTCCTCAAATAAGAATGTTCAGGCTGGTTTGCGGCTTAACATTCTTAACGCTCATGAAGAGGCTATGGAGAAAGGCACGGTGCCGGTTGCTTGGAGACTGGATTGCCAACGTTGTTTCCCTTCGTTGTCACCACCATGCATAAGTATCACACCTTTCTTTCTCCGGTTTCTCTCCTCCCGCCTCTTGAGGAATAAGAATGTGGCCTGGTTATTGAAGCGGCTCCCCCTTTAAGAATGTTGGTAGCCTGGGTCCCGACCCCCCGCGTTCTTATTTGCGGCAGGTTACTGGAATCACAGAGACGCGTGTCCTTTTTTTCTATCTGGTTTCACATCCGTTCGCCAATATTCGTCTACGCAGGGTACTCCGCATCCTTCGTTCAAACTCTCTGTGTGAGTGTGCATTGTTCACTCAGAGACAAGTGCGACAGAGAGCCCACGGGACGGCGTCTTCTGTTGCAAACTCCATGGGTTCGTCGTGGTGCCTTCTGTTGGGCTCCAGGGACGGCCGCATCAACCACGGGTCAGGAACGCACGCACACGTGTGCAAACTTTTCAGTGCGACCAATCGCGATTGCCGACCTGACACGGTCGCTGCGTGCGATGGAGCTTGATCTTCCGAGCCTTGACCGACAGATGAATTGGGACAAGCAACGCTTTTGCGTGATACTCGGGGATTGCGACTGCGGGTGCGCGCAGTGCTGCTCGTCGCGAAGGAGCGAGTTCCTCCCGGAAAATGCGCTTGCCTTCGCGGCCGCGTGCTCGTGCTGTCACGACGAGGTCTCGGACGCAGATCTCTTGCTCTTGCACGACTCGTGGTGGGATCAGCACCACCGCGCGTGGACCGCGGCCGTCGCCTCGGTCGCCCCGCGGATGCTGCCTGAGCTCTGCGGTCTCGTCGTCGACTGTTGCTTTGCCCCGAGGTGGCGGTCTCTGGCGCCCGCGACTCAAGCATCACTGCTGCTCAATTCCCGGTTGCACAGGGACTGTTGGAATGCCATCTTCGAAACGTCGTGCCGGAGCTCTCGCGGAGGTATCGCGCGGAGCTGGTCGACTGCTTTGTCGGGCGCACCCTCGTCGACAAGCGCAAAGGCGTGTGGCCGGAAGCAGCCGAGGTCTTGCCCGCCCTAGGTTGGAATCCCAAGACGAGGCGGATCCAGCCGCTGTGGGCCGCCGCCCAACGGGTACCATCAGGCGCCCTAGGTGGGGCCTGGGACATCAAGGTCTTCAGCGTCATGACAAGCCGCTGTGTGGATACGAGGTACGTGCCTGGCCAGATCCAGGTTGGGATCTACCCGGACCGGGGCGCCGGGCGCTGGAGAATTCTTCGTGTCGAACTCTACCCCTGAATCGTAAACAACAGGATCCCAGTCGCGCTGCTCAGAGCGAGCTCCAAAGCAGTGCTCCCGTGTACTGTACTGAAAACAGCCATCCGACCAAAACCAGGGCGAACCAACACAGGAAGGAACTCATTCGGCGGAAAAACTGTACTTGCAGCAAAAGCGTTGGCGCGGCTCCGCTTGCCCTAGTTCGACCGTGTCAAAAACCAATTAACGCCGTGCGGCTTCCCCAAGACTACCGATACGCGTCGATGGTAACCAAAACAAAAATCAATCGTAGCGATTGCCGCCGGCCTCGTCGCCGCTCGCGTCGCTCGTGTCCGATTCCTCCTGCAGCACATGAGTGCGGCGCCCAGTGCTGTTGCGGCCGCCTCGAAAGCCCCGGAGGACGGTGTCGGCACGTCTCTGGCGCGGTGGATGGTGCTCATGTGCCAGCCCGCGGGCGATCAGGGCGTGCTGTCCGGGCAGGTGGTCGACAAACACGCTGGCGACCACGCCCGACATGAGAGAGGCCGCCATCTCCGAGAGCGCGTCCTCGGTGTCGAGCCGGTGCGGGCCGCCGACAAATTCGCCCTCGTGGAAACCGCGACCCGCGCGACAGGGAACGCGCTCGAGGTCGTCGGTCGACACCTCGATGACCTCGACCGGCTGCGGTCGGCGGTCGCCCCTCCTCGTCGACGGTGCGGCAGCGACGCGCACGTCCCCGCGATCCTCCGCCACGCGGGCCACGCCGAGCGCGGCTCCGCTCGTCGGGGCAGTGACGTGGCCCGGTTGGCCGTCGTCGCCGTTGCTCTCGGACGGCCGCAGGCGTGCCCGATTCCTGCCCGAGGCCAACTCTGGCGCGACCTCACGCCGCTGGTCCTCCGGCAGACTCCTCCACGTCGTGACCTCGGCCTCTTCCACGGTGCTGGGCCCGTGACCCATCAGCGCCGGGTCACCGAACGACAGCGGATCCGTCGGTCTCCGCGTCGTGGGGACAAGAGACGGTGGCGACGTCCGGTCGACGAGCTCTGTCGGTACTCCCGTGCCGCCGACACGGGAACGGACCGGTTCCAGGCGTGCGAGGGAACTGGCGGACGAAGTCTCGACGTTCGGCTGCGGCGGCGGCGCCCCAGTGGCACCGACGGCTCGGCCGATTCGGGACGGCGGACCCCAATCGGACAGGTTTCTTCGTGGCGCTGCGGCCGGAGCGCCGTCATCCCGTGCGCCTTCCACCAGCGTCGGCCCTCGTATCGTAGCCAAGAGACACCCGCGGTCGAAAGCAGACACCACGTTCAGCGTGCCGAGCCCGTCCGCCGATTCGGGTAGTCGATCGACAGCGCGAAGCGGCGGCGGGTGGCCCACCGGCAGATCGAGGACGGCCTCTGACGACGGACGGACGCTCTCGCGCTCGTACGTCGGCGGCGGAGCATCCACGCTCGCGGGCGGGGACAAACGCGCGCTGCCGAGGAGGCGAGCACCAGCGAGCCCGACGTGCTGGGCTGAAATGTCCATCGCCTCCGACGTGGTTGTCGCGGTGTGCGCGCGCCCGTTACCACCCGCACGCGCATCGAGTGCGGGAGACACGCGACGGCCAGTCCGTGCGGCCCCGGGCTGCTGGTGCTGTTCCCATGACAAGGACGAGCCCTGCCACCCGAGACGGTGCGTCGCTGGCTCGGCGCGCGAGCCTGTCCTCCGTGCACCACCATCATCGGGTAACGGCAGTGGCTCCCATGTTCTCGCTGGCGCAACGGTGGGAGCCGCGGCCGCGTATTCCATCCCGGTCGCTGTTGACACCCTGGGGTCTGCGGCGGCGGCTTCGCCCAGACGTCCCGGCAACACATTTGCCATGCGAGCGTCCTCTCCTGTGGCGCCCCGACGAGGTTCCTCCAGCTCGAGCGCGGCGGCTCCATCCTCCGGACGGACCGAGAAGACAGTGGCGGCGACGCGAGTGTCGCCAGCCAGAGAGACTCCGGTGCCGGTGCGACGAGGCTCGTCCGGCAGCTCGGCGGCGGCGTCCGCACGCTGCGACGAGGCGGTAAGGGGCACGACGAGAGTTCCTGTGATGTCCGCGATGTGCGCTCGGACGCGGCCAGCGCCACCGCTCGCCGAATCGGCCGACACAGAACGTCGAAGCAAAGGACGATCGCGCACCGCGGGGGGCGTTTCGGCGCCCACAAAGGGAAATCGCTTTGTCGAGACGGCTCGCTCGGAATCCGGTTGCCGCCGCTCCGAGGGCCACGCGACGGCAACGCGCAGAGGAGCAGGAAGGGCGTCGAGGGAAGCGCGCTCCGCCACTGGCGACTCCTCTCCGCAATAGCCGGCAGCGCCTTCCTCCGATCGCGTGCCGCGGAGAAGAAGAGCTCGAGCGGACGGCGTCTCCCCGACAGAGACTGGTCCGTCACGATCGGCCCTGTGCACGTGCTGCTGCTCTTCTTCCTCCGATCGTGTGCCGCGGAGATGAAGAGGTCGAGCGAACGGCGCCTCCCCGACAGAGACTGGTCCCTCACGATCGGCCCTGTGCATCTGCTGCTCTTCTTCCTCCGATCGGGCGCCACGGAGAACAGTTCGAGCAAACGGCGTCTCCCGCCGCCACGTGGCCCGTCCGTCACGATCGGCCGTGTGCACGTCTTCTTCCTCCGATCGGGTGCCGCTGAGGAGGAGAGTTCGGGCAAAGGGTATCTCTCCCGGGGTCGTCGATCCGTCACGGTCGGCGGCGTGCACCTGCTCCTCCGGCCGGGCACCGCGGAGGCGAGCCTGGGCATAAGGGAGCTCCCGCCGGGCTGCCGATCCGTCGCGGTCGTCCACCATGTGCATCTGCTCCTCCGCGGGAACCCGCGACAGCGGAACGCGCAGGCCCGAACCGGGAGCACCAGCCGGGACCCGTGGGTCGTACCCCGTGGCGGGTAACTCGGGTGAGAGTGACCGGTGGAGCGGCGACACCCGTCGATCGTCCTCCGAGGGCAGAGGAGTGTACGGATGCCGGCCAATCTCACCAGAGGGATAGTCGCCCCGCACAAGAGCGAGACGAACTGTGCGAGGAGGGGGACCGCCTTCGCCGGGCGACCACCCGTTGCCCGGAGGAGCCACGGGCTCTGGAGAATCGGAACCCCGCCGGTTGTACCGGGGCACGAACGCGCGCTCCGGCACAGCGGGCACTTCCGCGCCGCAGTCGGCGGCCCAGTCTTCCCGGGCCATCCCGGCGGCCGGCTGCCGTGGGAGCACCAAACGTGCGTCGTGGACCACCGAGGGCAGCGGGTTATCCGATGTACCCCCCGCCAGAGGAGATTGCGCGCGTCCCGCACCAAGCCAGCCACCGCGGCTCGCACGCGATTCCGGCGCGCTTCGGTCTGGGATGCCGTGACGTTCGGTTCGTCGCGGCCCAGCGACAGCGTCCGGCAGAGATTCGCGGGGCAGCACGCCGCGCGACAGCGGTACCAAAGGTTCGCCCAGCGATACGGGATCGGCGAGGTCGGCGCCAGCGGTGGGTTCCACCGCCACGGCCCGAAGGAGCACGCTGTGTCTGGCTCCGACTGGCTCGCCGAGGTGCGGCCGCCCGCCGCGGAAGACGCGATCGACGGGCTCGCCCAGGTGGTCGAACCGGGGGCGACTGCGCGCGACGGCAGCCGGGGGATCGACCGGCATCCGCCGCCGGCGATCGTGCGGGGCGACGTCACGTTCGGATGCGATCACGACCCTCCCCCGCCGAACTGAGCCACCATCGCTGCCCCTCTGGCCGACGGTGACGAAGCGATCGGGCTCGACCTGCACGTCCTCTGCGCGGGCGCTCTTGTGGACGACGAACCTGTCCTTCCAGACGCGAGCCCCGGGTGCGCGCTTGCCGCCCACGTTGGCCACGGTGTAGTCGTCGAAGTCGCCGACCGTGCGCACCCGACCCCCCGACGGGTCGACGATGTGCCGGTACTGGTCGTAGAACTGCGTGCCATCGCGGAGGGTCACGTCGAACGGCGTGCCCCCACCCAGATTCGCCATGAACCAGCTGTCGGCCGCGTCGCTCGTCACCCCGCCCTTGTGCTCCTCGTCGACGCGGCGCACGAGCTCCTCCTCGAGGAAGTCGTCCTCGGCGTCCGGCGCGCCGCGCGGCGTTTCGCCGTAGGCCGGATATGTGCTGGAGACGTCGGCAAAGTTCAGGCCACAGGCGTCGTCGCCGCCGCCGCCGGCCTCCTCGCTCCGCCAATTGTCGACGGCCGCCTTGCGACCCAGGCGCCTCCGCCGCCGGAGCGTCCTGCCGCTCTCGTTGCCGTGGTTCTGGTCATCGTCGTCGGTGTCGTCGTCATTGAGGCCAGTGAGACTGTCGTAAAGCGCCGAGGCGCGCCGGCGCAGCGAGGCGCGTCGGTTGCGCTCACCCGGCGGCGGGGCAACGTTGAAGTAGTCTCCCCCGTTGTCCCCATCGCTGCTCCCGCCGGAGGAAGCAGATGAGTCGCGACGAGGGCCCCGACGCCGAGAAGGTCGGCCGACTCCGCGCCTCTGGTCACCCATGGACCGAACGAGGCCAAAATCACAAATCCGCCGGTTGCTTTTGCCCGCTGAATCGTGAAGTGGGGGTCGACAGGAGCGACGCCCGTACTGGAGATTTTTGTCCCGGTTCTGGTCGTGCGTGTGTTGTGCAGGCAGCGCCCCGGGTCGTTTGTCGTTTATTATTTTGTCTCACACACGTCACACGCAGAGGTTTATTTTCCTCTTGTTGTGAGCCCAGAAACAACATGGCCGACCAGTTTGGTTACGTGGACGACGACATGGAGGGCTTCCTGGCGGACAGCTTTGGGCTGCCGGGGGACCACAAGCGCGCAGAGCTCCAGTTCGAGTCGAAACATATGGTGTTTGACGACGAGGACGACACCGACGGCCGTAACATACCGGGTGCTCCCCCCGTGAGCGGCGCCGACCGTTTCGTGGACGCGCAGCCTCCGATGTTGTCAGCGTCCTCATCCTCGTCCTCGTCCTCCTCGTCGTCGTCGTCTTCTTCCTCATCAGCGCACTCTGCTTACGGACAAGGTGACGCCTCCCTCGCCGATTCCTTTGGGTACGGTATGAACGGCGTGGCCGGACCCGGCTCGACCCACCGCGCCGACGCTCACCTTGGTCGACAGGGTGGGGAACGTCAGTCGATCGCGGAGCTCTGGGCAGAAAACGCGTCGCTCCGGGCCACTGTCAAGAGCCTGACAGACAGGCTGTCGTGTCACGTGCTCGTCGACGCGTCCGAGGGCGGCCCGCACCAGCTGCCGCCGCGGGGTACGAAGTTCTGGTCGACGGCGACTCTGGTGTTCCAGGACACGGAGATGCGGAACACCGAACCCGACGCCCTCATCGTCGGCTTCTGCGGCACGTGCCACCGACCCTACTCGAGCTTCAGCGAGCTGAAGAACTGTTCCCTCGGCCACCACTCGCCCTTCCGCTGCGGCGTGCGCGACTGCACGCTGGCCTTCCCGACGGAGGCTGCGCGTGAGCAGCACCTCCACGCTGCGCACGCCGCGTCCGCGCCGATCCTCTGCACCAAGTGCGGTCGCGGGTTCCAGACCGTGCCGCAGCTGAACCAGCACGTCAGGGTCCACGCTGGCGAGTCGTGCTACAAGTACGTCATGTTCAACTGCGGCATCTGCGGCAACCGCAGCCTGGCCGTCAAGGACTTTGAGCGTCACCTACGGGAGCAGCACGGTCAGATCCAGTTGGTGTCGCGTACTCCTATCCGGGGCTCGCAGGCGGCAGCGGCAGCGGCCGCATCTGCCCCTGCCGGCGGCGCGACGGAGCCGTGGGTCGGCTTCCCAGAGCAGTTCCAGGTGCCGGCGTCGCTGCTTCCTCCCTCGCTGCAGATGGCGCAGATGAGGCTGATGTCCCAGAAGATCGCCGACAAGCAGCGCGCCCTCGCGGCGGAGCGTCAGTTGCAGCAGCAGGCCAGGGCCCGGGAGCAGCAGCAGCGGCACGGAGGAGACGATCACCCGGCCGACAGCGCCAAGCGGCGACGCCTCGACGCGGGTCCTGGCGAGGCAGGTGGCGGGGCTGTGGCGCCCCCCGCAGCCAACCCGCGCTTCATGCCGTCCGCCAAGCTGGTGGCCAGAGCTGCGGCCGCCGTGGCGCCGTCCGCACTGCAGTGACGGTGAGAGCCTTTTGTGTCTTCTTTTCCATTTCAACAAAGAAGCACGACATCACACAGAACAACACGTTTGCACTCGACCGACGATCGAAGTTTTGTTCATGACGGTGCCGGAGTGGCACCAAGCGGCGCATCCTCCCGTACTGGTACCTGTACTCTAGATCGTTCCACATCGTTCCACACCCGTCAGAAGAAAATGTGCTACTGTGCGCGCGTGTACTGCTGTGCTGAATCAAATCGTCACCCGGAACCTCAGACCCCAAACTCGGCGGCAATTGCGGCAACGTTGAACACGCTCCATAAACGCTGAAGGGAAATGTTCGCAGCTCGTCACTTCACTGCACAGCACGACAACAGAGACTAGAAGACATGCACATGCAGATGGTCGTACCTCTTTGCACTCGTGAAGAGTGTACACCGCGTTTGGACTCGGCTGGATCTGACCCGTTTTCACAAGAACTACGCGTGCACGAATTGCGGGACGTCTGCAGGTGGATTCAAGAGGCTCAACAAATCAACTGCCTCTGGGCCGGAGACCGCCTGCACGAGCAAGAGAGGAGCGGGACTGACACGAGCGAAAACACGAGAGCAATGAGCGCGCGGAGCACAGGAGAAGAAGGCAACATAACGAGGAAAACACAAGACGGCAGAAAGACGTAAACAAAGCAGTAATCAGATGGTGGTCAACGCTGATTGCAAGAGGGATTGTTTATTTATTGTTCTGTTTTCTACCGCCGTGTTTTCGTGAGTAGCAGATGGACCGATCGATGCGTTGTCGAGCGCAGCCAGATCCTGGTTGAAACAAATAAATCAGCAAACCAACATACAACAGACGTGAACACGATACACAAAAACAAGAGAGGGGGCAAAACGAGAGCAACAGAATACGTACGCAACGCTTGCGAGCAAACAAGCAAACGAACCAGTGTGGGCTTAACAAGTGACTACCTGGAACTCATGCCGTAATCTTGGCTTTGGATGTTTTCTGTTGGATCGTGAGGCGCTTGGTCTCTTTCGGCTTTTCGCCCTTCCATTGCCCATCACCTTAGCTCGAGATTGCACAGCGAAAATAGGAGAACATGGATTCTCAGAAGGCTTTTATTGCCGTTCTTGCCTATACACGAAACGGGAAGTGGACGCAGCAGACGCTGCCGAAACGAAGGAGCCGTTTTCGAGTGTTTGAGCTCGTGGTGGAGAACTACGCGTGTTCTTTTGCTACAGACTGGTCAAGTCAGCCTCTGGGCTGCGTTAACGCCACCTGACTTCGTTGACGAGTCGGTGACGACGAGCTACCGCGAGCTGTGTTGGTTCGCAAGGGACAAATTCAGAGATTCAACGACTTGAAATCCCTAAGATCCAACCCGTCGCCAGTTAGCGACAAGCGGACCGAAGACTCCTCCTGACCTTCCTCTCGCGCCTCGAGCGGGTTCTTTCTGTCACCGCCCGCTTGCGTTCTTTCTTCCTCGTGTGTCGGGACGTCGGCGTATGCTTGGGTGAAGCGCTCCATGAAATCCAGGGCAGCCGCGCGCAGCTCAGGATCCGTCTGGGTGGGCGAAACAGGATCGGCCAGCCGTGACGCGATGCACGCGGCAAGCTCGAGGGAACACCTCGACGGGCCGAGCCTGTCTGCGGCCAGCAGGATCTCCCGGAACCGCGACGGCTGGTTCCAACCGACCGGGTACTCGACCAGCCGTGACAGGCCGGTCCTGTCGTCCACCCTGCACAGCGCCTCGAGGACTCGCGTGCGCGCGCCCGCATCCGTGTCGGCGACGGCCGCGCGTTGCTCTCTCCCGACAAAGGCGACCAACGCCGCGACCTCCGTCTCCAGCCGGTCGCTCGGTTTCGCCGCCGGCGCGGTAGCCACGGCGGAAGCCCGCCGAGAGGCGAGAACGTGGTCGCAGCAGCTCTTGCTTTCCTTCGCTTTCGGGCCCGTTTGCAACGGTCGCGGCCCTGGAGATCGCCACGAGGCACCGGCGATCTGGGAAAACTCCGGCATCTGTCATGTTGTTGGCAAGCTGACCCGTGGCCGGGGGTGGGGGAGGGGGCGCAACACCAAAGAGAAGTCACGATTTCAGTGTGTACGACCTGTCCCCGTTCAACCCTCTACGCTTCGACACAGTTCCTCCAGGGTGACGTTATCGGCCATCGCCTCTTGCGTGTCCTGCACCACGGCGATCGAGTTCGGTGTGGTCTTGTCTCTCCGCACGGGATCGACGAGCGGCTTCCACACCAAGTCGTCTGGGCACAGGGCGCACTCGACGATCCTGCCCTCGAGATCGACGATGCTCCCGGTGTGGACGCGCCACCGCTGGAACTTGAACTCGCGACGGAAAGGCGCCAGCGTCAGGCCGACGTTCTGCTGGGCCCACACCTTGCGGCCCGTGCCGTCCGCGGCCAGGAGCTGCACCTCGCAGCACGAAGCGCCGGGTTCGCGCCCGCTGCTCTGCTGAGCCCGGCACAGGATGCAGCGCACGACGGCCAGCTGGAAGTCGACCGACTGGAGCGGTTTGAATTTCTTCAGCGTGTGATCGGCGTAGGTCTTGACCGGGGACAGGTTGGTGTAGATGACGAGGCCGTCGACCTCGCGCGTCAGGGGCGGGGCTGCGTCGGCCGCAGCAGCTGCTTGACCCGGGCGATCCCTCGACGACAGCTGGAAATTGTCGAGGTGCACGAGGCCATTGTCCCACGCAAAGTGCCTGAGCGCCGTGAGGGGCACGACCTGCTTGAGACGGACGGCAAACGTGGGCGCACTGTCGGCCGCCGCAAGCTCTCCTCCCCCCCTCGAGGCAAAGACCGGGACCAGGTGGCCCAGCACCGTCTGCCTGTCCCGGTACGTCCAGTTCCGCACGGTGTCGTTGCCGGAGCACGCGACGATGTCAAAGGCCTCGAACGTGCGGTTGTCGCGCATCAGCTCCCCGTCGAGGAGCGACCCGTCGTAGACGCTGGGGTGCGACGGCAGGGACACGAGGAACACGTCGTCGGTGCTCCCACGGCCGATCATGGCCTGCACGCTGTGGACGGTGCCGTTCTGCCGGATGCGCGCAAACAGGAGGAGGTACCGCCGACCGTCGGACTTCCACGTGACGTAGTGGCTGCAGGGGGCTGAGGTCGCTGTGCGCAGCACGCTCTCGGCGCTCTGCTCGCTGGCCGCCGTCTTGTGCTGGCGGCTCGCCTCGTCCCACAGCATCTCGGGCGACTTGATCGCTGTGCCGTCCGCCGCGCCGGGCCAGCGCGGTTCTCCCGAGGCGCAGGTCGGGGCGGGATGCCTTTGGGCGCGCGCAAAGAGCTCCAGGTCCGAGCGGCGTAGCGCGACGGGCTGCGTCGCCATGAAGCGAAACGGGATGACGCGGAACGTGCGGTTCTGCTTGCGCAACACCTCGCGCGGATCCGGCAGGCCAAAGTGGCGGTGAAGCCGGCACAGCAGCTGTTCTCGCAGCGCCAGCCCTTCGCCGGTGGACAGATCGATCGTCCAACGCCAGCCTTGACCCCACTCCTCTGGAGGAGACAGGCCGAGCAAACGCCCGGGCAACGCGGGCGTGGCCCCGGCCGGCGGAGAGAAGGACAGCGACATTCGAAGGCGCTCTTCAACAGACTGAATTGCCCCCGCGTGAATGCATCCCGATCGTGATCTTTGCCCGTGCCAAGGCCCGAATGTCCGCCGCCGCGCATGCCCTGGGATCGTGGCGGCGGGGAGACGTGTATGTGCTGTGCGGCAGCAACAGCGAGGACCTCCTGAGACGTTCCCTCCGTTGGCAGGAACAAGGCCACTCACCCGTCGGACCTATCCTCTGGTTGTCGAACCGCGATGAGCCGCTCTTTGGGTACAGCGACGTGGAGCTGCTTACGGGACGCTTGCTCAGTTCGCACTCGGAGGATCTGCCGCTGCTTCAGTTTGCCGGATGCGCCACGCCGCACCTTGGCGTCGATGCCGTCGCGGACGGCTCGCTGGACGCCGCGCTCTCGACGTGGCAGGGCGCTCCACCCGTCGTGGTGCGCCACGCGGATCGTAACACGACCACGACGGCTTCCATTGCCCTGGAACGTCTCGCCCACGCCGCCAACGTCTGGCTTCTGAGCTGTCCCATGGGTCCCCCCTCGACCTGCGCCGCGTCGCTCGCAGCCCTTCTGCCGAGTCCCTCTGCGTTGAACCTGGCATTGGTGGAGCCGTGGTCCAAGCTGCGGGCGCTCCGCTGGTGCGCGCGTCTCGGTCTGGGTGTCGGGACCGTCGCGCACTGGGGCTGGCTGCATACCCGGATGTCACCGGGCGTCAGCAGAGGGTACTGGATGCGAGCCGCGGCCGGCGGGTCGCGGCTATGCTAGAACGCGGACGAGGTTCTTCCCATCGCCTTGCACCCAGACTCTTTTATCGACACAGATCGCGTCCCTTGGCACTGCTGGCCAATTGGCTTCGAGCGGTGCCGGGCCTTCTCGGTCGCGTCCGTCTGGCGGGCGCTCGAAGTGTATTCGGATTTCGCCCTCAATCCTTTCCAGCCCTTGACGCCAGAGTGGAAATGGAATACTTGTCTGTTGCTCCTCGTCGGGGCGCCGCGGCTGCACGGGATTTGTGGCCGCGCTGTGGCCAGAACATTGTCGGACCGCGAACTTGCGGTGTTTCCCCTCGAGCTCTGGTTCGTCGTGGCCGCGTACCTGGTCGACCCATGGACTCGCCACGACCGGCGGTGGCTTTTGGAATGGTTTTCGTGTTGCTGATAGTGATCTTTTGCGGTCTCTTCCCGCCCCGCCCCCCTCCCGTGCAAATCTGCGCTCAGGGTCAGGGTGCCGGAAAGCGTGTCCAGATATTGAGACCGTACTTGACTCCGTCGGGTCGTGCCGGAGGACGGCCCTGGTGCAAGGTGAGGTCGTGGCAGTCGTTCTGTTCGGGGCAGTTTTCCCAGAGCAGCGCCGTGCCGGCGACGGGCGAGAAGCTCCGGCCCAGTTTAGAGAACACCGTCTCGCCGCCTGCCCCTGGCGGAAGCGTGTTGAGGTACACGAACACCGTGTACTGCCGCTGGCTCTCACCGGGTAGCAGCTGGTGGAACCAGTCGTGGTGCTCCTTGAACTCTTGGCCCTGGGCGTACCGGACGACCTGCAGCGGCTCGATCTGCCCCCGCCCGATGCCGAGCAGTGCCGCCACGCGCTCCTCGGCCGCGTCCACGGGGCTGCCCTCGCCGGTGCCGCGCGGCAGATAACAGGTGGCAGATGTCCGGTGGCCGGTGGCCGCGCTCTTCCCCAAGCTCACCGTGACTTGCGACCGCCTGAACCCTGTCTTGTCCGCGAGTTCGATCAGCCGCTCACACTCGTCAGGCGTGAGGAACTCGGGGAGGCTGATCAAGCCGATGCGCTCGTCCTCGACCGCGTGTTCGATGCTAGAGAGCGACTGTCTGATCTCTGCGAGCGACCGACTGCTCTTGTTCAGCGCCCTCTTGCTCCTTCTCTTGAGCAGCGCCGAGAGAGCGAGAGCTACCGCCGTCGCAAAGAACACGCAACACAAGACGAGGACGACGAATCGTTTACTCTCGATCATTTGATTTATTTTTCTTCGGGTTTGCTCCCACGTGGTTGTGCTTTTCTCCTTCGCCTTTTACGAACTTTCGGGCCCCGCGACATTTTGCCCGCGTCTCTGATTCTCCACGCGGTTTTCCGGGTCTCGCCGCTGCTATCGAGGACTCTCTTCCTGTGTCGACGAGGGACTGGTGCTCGAGTTGCAGGGCAACACGGCTGCCGGCGGTCGGGGTGTCGGAGCGGGGCCCGCGACGTGTGCCTCGAGTGGTGGTGGGGATGGCGTTGCCGCCGCTGCGCACGCTGTTCCAGCCACTCGGCAGACCCGAGGCGGCTCACACTTAACTGCGACGGGCTCAGGGTTCTTCTCGCCGCCCGGTGGCGCGCACGCCGGCGTCAGGACGCAGTGGGTCGGAGTCTCGGCCTTTGCGCCACGGGGGACACGGACGACGGTGGGCGACGTGCGGCGGCGGACAGGCGGCAGGCCGCGGATTGCCCCGCAGCGGCCGAAGACAGTGCCGGTAGGAGGGAGCGGTCGGATCGTGTTGTTGACCGTCAGCGCGATCGGTGCCTGGTGCTGCGCCAGTGACTGCACCGTGCACCGGGCGGTGGCGGCGGCGGAGTTGTCCGCCGAGGTCTGCGGCTCGCTCCGGCCGGCGCGGGTGAGGCCAAAGAACGGGAACCAAACACGCGGGTCTGTGGGATCCGGGCACGAAGAGGTGCTGCAGAGGTCGTCGTCGCCCTTCTGCGAGGAGCTCAGCTGGGCTGCCGACGTGGCTGCCAGGTTCTCCAGGGACCCCGCCGCGAGCCGGCAGGACTGGGCGATCGAGCGCGCGTCGCCCAGCAGCCCGCTGGCTATCGAGAAGGCGGCGCGCGCGAGCATCCCGACGGCCCCCGAGCAAGCCACGGCACCCACGAGCAGCAGGCCGTATTCAACGACCGCACCGGCATCCGGAGTAGGTAGAAGAACCAAAGGCATTTGCGGTTTGGAGAAAGAAGCAGCGATTTACGACTTTGTTGAATAAAGGAATGATTGGCGCGAAATGTGGATCTGATGTGAATGGGTGCGCATCTTCGGCGTGTAAGAGAGAACACCACACACGAGCACCATGCACGAAACAAAAAACCACGCGGAAATTCTCTTGCATTGCGCTGCCAACAACGTCACTCGAGGCTGCTCCGTGGGATCACTTCCGGCTCGGGAAACCCCTGCCAGTACACCAGTACCGACTCGGGCTCGTTGGCCACGTCCTCCGTGCGTTGGACGAGGTACGAGGCTCCGTCGCGGGAGCATCGGTCGACAAGTCCCTCGACGTCGCGCGCGTGTACCACCCAGCGGCCCGGGCCGGAGGAACGCGTGCTGCTCAACCGGCGCGTACCGACGACTATCGCTACACACCTCGGCTGGTCGAAGCCCGGCACCACGACATCTCGGGCAACATCCACGCAGGACGCGATCTACACGGGCCAGACCGCGAGTTAGTTCCGTGCAAACGAGAAACGCTCAACGCAGACACAAACGCGGGCAGTGATGTGGTGTGAGTATGTGTCAGCGCGCTGGCCAGAGAAGCAGCGGCGGCGCGGCGCGATCAAGCAAACCGTGTGCATGTCTTCGATGTCAAAGGCGGCCCCGAGATCCGTGTCGGCGTAGACGCGGTAAAGATCGCGGCTCTGGGCAGCCGACCGATCTCTGGCTCCGCGGCCAGTGCGACGACGCCTCGGCCGAGCTTCAGCATCCGCTTCAGCATTCGCCGACGGCGAGTGGTGCGCCGCCGCCGCAGCCGGGCTCGAAGCGAACGCGCTGAAGAAATCGGGTAGCAGCGACACGGGTTCGGCAGCACGCAATGCCTGCGCGCAGGGATCTGGACTGTGCGGGAGGCCGTCCGACAGCATTGGGCTGACCGCGCGGCTGCGGTGGCCCGGTGAGCCTGGAAGGGTCTCGGGGACGAGCACACCCAGATTCAAGAGCAAGTCGACGTGATCGTTGGTCGACGCTCGCCCGGACGAGGGTGCTGCCTCCATCGGCTGCGAGGCGCCCTGCTCGAGCTGCACGGACGCCACGGCGGCCTCGGGGCCGCCACCACCCCCACCGCTCTCATCATCGTCCCCGAGGCAAAAGCGTACCTGCTTCTTCTTTCTCGGCTGGGACGGTCCAGCGCAATCGCCATGATCCTCTTCTTGGTCGTCGTCGCCGACACGGCGGCGGCGCTTGCGGAGAGCCGACTTCGGTCGGCGGTGCGGTGGTGCCAAGCTCGAGTCTTTCATCTCTTCCGGGTGCGGGGCCTCGGCCTCGGGCACAACAGGACCATCCCTGGTGAAACAAAAAGGCGAGGGGGTCATGACACGGACGGATGAGAGAACATTCGGGGAAGAGGTGCATACGCGCCGCCGAGCAGATCCGGGTAAGCGCCAGCAGAGGCCCGACGCCGGCCGACGAACAGCTTCAGCTCCCCGAGC
>Ga0265334_10000697_pt1 | contig 16839 bp, 11 predicted proteins | sample 42023metaG_FD_192442 | JGI IMG/M metagenome (GOLD analysis project Ga0265334, IMG submission 192442) | Rhizosphere microbial communities from Carex aquatilis grown in University of Washington, Seatle, WA, United States - 4-20-23 metaG | ecosystem: Host-associated > Plants > Roots > Rhizosphere... | reverse complement strand
CGGCGACCAGCGGCCAGCGGCCGTCAGCCTGGCCCGGGCCATCGCGCTGCACGCCCGGTGCGAGGGGGCGTTCATCCCCTGGATCGCGCCGCAAGGAGGTGGTGTCCTCACGCCCCGGGAGCAGCAGGTCGCCGTGCTCGCGGCGGCGGGCCGCACCGACGCCCGAGGCGGTGGTACGTAGGCGGGCCGCCCGCGTTACGTATTTCGCCCCGGTCGCGCCGGCTATACGATCCCGCTCGTGGACGTAGATGTCCTCGGTGCCGTGACGGTGCGCTGCGCGGCGGCCGAAGTGAGCGGCCAGGCGCTCGGCGGGCGCCGCGGCCGGGTGGCGCTCGTGGCGCTCGCCCTGTCCGGCGGCCACGTCCCGGCCGACCGGCTCGCGGCCACCATCTGGGGCGATGACCTCCCGGCGACCTGGCAGACGGCGTTGCGCGGCGTGGTGCGCGGCCTGCGGTCCGCGTGCGCCCCGGCCGGCGGCGGCGGCCAGCGCCTGATCGCCACGACGCCGTCGGGATACCGTCTCGCCGACGGCGTCACCGTGGACGTGAGCAGCGCGGCGCGCAACGTGCGCCGGGCCGCCGCGCTGCTGGCGGAGGGGCGGCTGCAGGCCGCCGCGGACCTGGCCGAGCCGATCTCCCGGCTCGCGGGCGATCAGTTGCTGCCCGGCGAAGACGGCAACTGGCTCGGGCCGCACCGCCGCGCGGTCGAGGCGACGGCGCTGCACGCGGCCCGGCTGGTCACCCAGGCGTGCGCCGGCCTCGGTGACCATCACCGGGCGGTCGAGACCGCCCGGCGGTCCGTGGCCAGGCACCCGCTGGACGAAAGCACGCACCGGTCGCTGATCGCCGCCCTCGACCGCGCGGGCGACCGGGCCGGGGCGGTACAGGCGTACGAGGAGTGCCGGTCGGTGCTCGGGGAGCACCTGGGCATCGATCCCAGCGCCGAGACCGTCCAGGTCTACCTCGAGGCGCTGCGCGACCAGCCTGGCGGCGCGCCCGCGCGCGTACCCGCCGAGACGACCTCGTTCATCGGGCGGGAGGCGGACCTGGCCGCGCTGGCCGGCGCCGTCACCCTGCCCGGCCTGGTCACCGTGACCGGCAAGGGCGGGGTCGGCAAGTCACGGCTGGCCAGCCGCATCGCGTCCCGGCGCGGCGGATTCGACGGCGGGCGGTTGTGGGTGCCGCTGGCGGCGGTCGCGGAGGACGCGCTGGTGGCGTCGAGCGTGGCCTTGGAGATCGGCGTGCAACTCGGGATCGAGGACGCCGCGCTTTCTGTGGCCGATCATCTCGCCCCGCTGGGCCGGGCGCTGCTCGTGCTCGACGGCTGCGAGGGCGTCGTCGACGGGGTCGCCTCGCTGGTGGCGGCCCTGCTGGCGCGGGCGCCGCTGCTGACGATCGTGGCGACCAGCCAGGTGGCGCTGTCGGTGGAGGGGGAACGGCTGCTTCCCCTCACCCCGTTTCCCGCCCCGGACACCGCGGCGAGCCTGCCGGGCAGCGGACCGGTCCGCCTGCTCGCTGACCGGGTGCGGGAGTCGGGCGGCGACCTGCGCGTCGACGCGGACGCCGCGCCGCACCTGCTGGCGCTGTGCCGCCGGTGCGGTGGCCTGCCACTCGCCCTGGAACTTGTCGCGGCGCAGCTGACGGTCATGCCCGCGGGCGACCTGCTTGATCACCTGCATGATGTCCTGGGCGAGGCGGGCGGCCTGCGCTCGATCGCGCGCAGCAGCTACCTGCTGCTCGACCCGGACGAGGCCGTCGTGTTCCGCCGGATGGCCGTGCTCGACGGGCCGGTCGGCCTGCAACTGGCCCGGCAGGTGGTGTCAGGGGACGGGATCGCGCCGGTGCGGGTGGTGCGGATCCTCCGCGAGCTGACCGCCCGCGGGCTGCTGTCGGTTGACCAGTCCGGGCCGCGCTGGCGCTACGAGCAAGATGACGACCTGCACCGCTTCGCCCGCGAGCTGCTCACCGAGCATGGCGAGGAGGCGGCCGCCTACAGTCGCCTGGCCGACGCGCTGCGCAGCCGGCTGCCGGATGACGCCCGCGCCGCCCCCGGGTCGTTCCAGGCCGACATCACCGACATGCTCGGCTCGGTGCGCTCGCTGTTCGGGGCGGCACTGGCCGGGCGAGCCAGCCTCGACCGCTGCCAGGAGCTCGCCTTCCGGCTGCACCGTTACTTCGCCTCCACCAGCGTGCACGAGGGGGGCTTCTGGCTATCGCGGCTACTGGCGGAGCAGCCATCGGGACCGTGGGCCGCGTACGCGACCTTTGCCCTTGGCTACCTGCGCTACTGGTCGGGCGATACGGCCCAGGCGATGAGCGACCTGCAAAGCGCGGTCCAGATGCTGGCTGGCGCGCGGGACTCCTACCGCGCGCGGGCGCTGATCTTCCTGGCCGGCCTGCTCGATGACGTCGACCGGGGAGCCGAGGCGGTCGAGCACGTCCGGCTGTCCATCGAGGCGGCCGCCCCGTTCGACGTGGACGTGCAGGTATCGGCGGCCATGGGGATGGGCAGCGTGCTGGCGGAGCGGGCCGACCCGGCGGCCGCCGGCTACGCGGGCGACGCGATCGACTTGTCCCGCCGGAGCGGGTCGCGTGAGCAGCGGATGCTCGCCCTGCCGACCGCGGCCATGGTGTGCTGGGAGGTCGGAGCGCTGGAGGAGGCGCGCGCCTATGTCGCGGAGGCGCTGCCGCTGCACGGGGCCACCCACAGCATCGCCCGGGTGGTCCTGTTGTCCGCGGCCGCCGGCGTCGCCCTGGCCGACGGCGACCTCGACGCGGCGGTAGAGTTCGGCACGACAGCCGACCGGGAGGCCAGCGAGCTAGGCGTCGAACGGGAAGTGCCGCTGATCAGGGCGGTTCTTGCGCGGGCGCTGCTGGCCCGCGACGATCTCCCCGGCGCCGTCCGCTGCGCGGCCGCCGTCCTCGAGGCCGCCCAGGCCATGTCGCTCAGCTCCCCCCTCGCACTCGGGCTTGAGACCGCCGCCATGGTCTTGCACGCCGCCGGCGTCGCCGAGGACCGCGCACTCGGCGAGTTCCTCGCCACCGCCGCGCTCATCCGCCGGGCCGGCGACCGGCCCGGCCCGGCCACCCTCGCCCGCGCCGTCACCGAGCTGCGGGCCGTCCTCGGATCGCACGCCGCGGCCGCCGTCGCGCTCGAGGTCCCCGTCGCCGTTTCCAGCGCCATTGCGCTGCTCGCCAGCATCGCGTCTGCGTGACATGGCAAGCAGTCGACTCCTGCCCGGTAACGTCGCCGTAACGGTCCCGGGGGCCAGCGAGCGCACGAAGCCGGCGGACCGGGCCACGATGCCCGGCACGTCGTCCGCGCCGTCCCAGAAGTGCGAGGCGCCGGGCACGAGGTCCAGCGTCACGGTCCCGCCCGCGTCGGCCAGGGACCGCGCGAACCCGGTGCTCTGGCTGGCGGGCACCAGCGCGTCGCTGTCGCCGTGCATCAGCAGCACCGGCGGGGCGCCCGCGTGCACGTGGCTGACCGGGCTTGCCGCGCGGGCGAGCTCAGGGACCAGCGACGGCGGCGCGCCGAGGAACTGCGCCTCGCGCGACTCCGGGTCGTCGTCGCCCGGCTCGTGCATGGTCGTCAGGTCGGTGACCGGGAACCAGGCGACCACCCCGTCGACCGGGGCAGCGGTGAGCGCGGCGAGCAGCGCGAGGTGCCCGCCCGCCGAGTCACCCCACAGTGCCAGCGGGCCCAGGGTGATCCCGTACCCGGGCAGCGCGGTCCGCGCCCAGGTCACGGCGGCGCGCACGTCGTCGACGGCGGCCGGGTAGCGGGCCTCGCCGCTGAGCCGGTAGTCGATCGCCGCGACGGCGATTCCGGTGGCGGCGAGCTCGTGGTAGAAGCCGTCGCCGAGCGCGGGCAGCGGGTGGCGCCGCGAGCCCCGCCGCCACCCGCCCCCGTGCACGTGGACGACCACGGGCACCGGGCCGGTAAGGCCGTCCGGCAGGTACAGGTCAAGCTCAAGCGGGCGGAAGCCGGGCCCCTGCGCGTACTCGATGCCCCGGTAGCTGATGACGCCGCTGACGTCGCTCATGCCGTCGCTAGCGCAAGCCGCCCGGCCCGCTTGTGGAACTGCCCGCCCTGCACGATCGCCAGCAGGTTCTCCGGGTCCTCGAGCACGGTGACGTCCTGCGCGGGCGAGCCGGCGACGACCAGGATGTCGGCGAGGTAGCCGGGGGTGAGCAGGCCGACCGGCATGTCGAGGACCAGGCCGCCGTAGTACGTCGCGGCGCGCAGCGCCTCGAGCGGCGAGTAGCCGAACAGCCGCGTGAACAGCCCGAGATCGCGCGCGTTCGCGCCGATCGGGTTGTTCGGGAACCCGTAGTCGCCGCCGGGCAGCACCCGCAGCCCGCGCCGCCGCAGCTCCGGGTAGAGCGCCTGCATCGCCTCAAGCGAGCGCACCGAGCCCATCCGCTCCGCCTGGGCGCGGTCGATGCCGAACTCCTCGCCCTCGTAGACGTTGGCCCACATGATGCCGACGGCGGGGGACAGGAAGACCGCGTCTTTCGCCGACTCAAGCAGGTCGACCGCCTCGTCGTCGGCATAGGAGCAGTGGTAGACCGAACGGAACCCGCTGCGCACCGCCAGCTTGATGGACTCCGGGTTCTGCGCGTGGCAGTTCAGCCAGACGCCGGACTCCCTGGCCTGCTCCCCGGCGGCGGCCGCCTCTTCCTGGCTGTACTGGGTCACCATCGACCCGCCGTCGAAGAACACGTCGTCGTTGCTCAGCAGCAGCTTGACGCTGTCGAAGCCGATGGCGGCCTGCTCGGCGATGAACGCCCGCACCGCGCCGGGCCCGGTCGGCTGCGGCTGCGGGCCGTCCGGGCCCATCCGGACCGGGTTGTTGTCCCGCTCGAAGGAGGCGGCGCGCATCCGCGGCCCGGTGACGGTCCCGGCCGCGATCTGGTCGCGCAGGAACACCTCGGTCGGCACCGGGGTCAGCGACCCGGCCGAGTACGCGCTGGTGAACCCGTGGTCGAGCATGATCGCCGCGTTCCGCTTGGCGATCTCGAAGTGCTCGTCCGGTGACGGCATGTGGTGGAAGAAGCTGACGTCGAGCGGCGGGTTGAACGACGGGTCGATGTGCCCGAGTGCCGAGGGGAAGGTCACGTGGCAGTGCGAGTCCACCAGGCCGGGCATGACGGTCAGGCCCGCGCAGTCGACCACCTGGTCGCCGGGCCCCGGCTCGGTGCCGCCGCCGACGTTGACCGACTCGATGACCGATCCGCGCACCACCACGTCGGCGGGCCCGGGTGGCGCGCCCGACCCGTCGATGACGGCGCCGTTGACGAACAGGGTCCGCTGGCCCGCGGGGCCGGGAAAGTCCGGGGGAACATAGGCGCGAGGCATGTCAGGCTCCGATCATGTTGTACCCGCCGTCAGCCACCAGGTAGCCGCCGGTGATGTGGCTCGCGTCCGCGCTGGCGAGGAAGAGCGCGGTGCCCGCGACCTCTTCCGGCCGGGGGATGTGCCGCATGGGGGTCATCGCCCGCAGCGTGTCACCGCGGCCGTTCTTGTAGTCCTCCCGGTTCAGCATCCGCTCGGTCTCCATGAACCCGGGCGCGAACACGTTGACCCGCACCTTGGGCGCGAAGGCGTGGGCGTAGGACTTGGTCAGGCCGACGATGCCGTACTTGGCGGCGGCGTACTGCGGCGCGCGGGCGCTGCCGCGCACGATGACGGTCGAGCCGATGTTGACGACCGACCCGCCGTCGTCCTGCTCGAGCATGCGCGAGCCGAACTCGTGGGTGCAGATCAGCGTGCCCTTGATGTCAACGGCGAGGGTGTGATCGATCGACTCCTCGGTGACGTCCCGCCACGACATCTGCTCGCTCGCCATGTCTCCCACGTTGTTGATCAGCACGTCGAGCCGGCCGAAGTGGCCGAAGACCAGGTCGGCCATGGCCTTCACCTGCGCCCAGCCGGTGATGTCGGCCCGCACGAGGAACGCCTTGTGCCCCGCGGCCTCGACCCGCGCGGCGGTCTCCCGCGCGCCAGCCTCCGAACTGCGGTAGTGCACCGCGACGTCGGCGCCCTCCTGCGCCGCGCGCACCGCGACCTCGGCGCCGAAGCCGGTGCCCGCCCCGGTGACCAGGACAGTCTTTCCAGTGAACCGCTGGGGGAACGTCATGTTACGCGTGTGTCCTTACTAGGCAGTGTTCCGAACTACACAGTGTTTCCGAACTACACCAGGGTGCGGCCGCCGTCGACGTACATGACGTGGCCCGTCACGAACGCCGACTGCGCTGAGCAGAGGAAGAGGACCGGGCCGGCCAGGTCGGCGACGGTGCCGAGCCGCCCGGCGGGCACCAGCGCGGTCAGGCCCGCGCGGACGCCCGGCTTGTCCAGGTGGGCGCGGGTCAGCTCGGTCTCGGTGTAGCCGGGCGCGACCGCGTTGACGGTGACGCCGTGGGCCGCCCACTCGCGGGCCATCACCCGGCACAGCTGGTTCACGCCGCCCTTCGTCGCGGCGTAGGGGGCGTGGTCGGCGTGCGCGAGCAGGCCGGAGACCGACGACAGGAAGACGATCCGCCCGTAGCCGGCCGGCACCATCAGCGCGCCCGCCGCCTGCGCCGTCCACACCGCGCTCTTCAGGTTGACGTCGATGATGCGCTCCCAGACCTCGTCCGGGGTGCCGAGCACCGGGCGCCGGTCGTTGACGCCCACCGCGTGCACGAAGACGTCGAGCCCGCCGAGCAGCGCCGCGGCTTCGCTGACCGCCGCCCGGGCGGCGCTGGCGGAGGTGAGATCGGCCGCCACCGCGGCGACATCAAGTGATTGCGCGGCGGCGGCCTTCGCCAGCTCGGCCAGCCGTGGCTCGCTCACGTCGGTGACGGCCACCCGGGCGCCGGCCCGGGCCAGGGCGAGCGCGACCGCCTCGCCGATCCCGCCGGCGCCCGCGACGAGCGCCGCGCGGCCCCCGAGTCCGAGCCAGTCCTGCCCGCGCCAGTCCGTCATAGCGAGCAGTGAAGGCCACCCGGGGCGCCCGGGCAACGGGCGTTCCATTGAATGGCATCTGCACGGCTAGCCGGCCGGTTCGCCTGGTGAGGTACCAGGCATGAAACTCGTGACCTTCACCGATGGCCAAGACAGCGTCAGCCGGGTCGGGCGCATCGCCGATGACCAGGTGATCGAGCTCGACGCCGCGTCGACCCGTGAATTCTTCGAGCGGGACCGGCAGGTACCGGAGACCGGCCGCCGCTACCCCCTGTCCGGGGTGCGGCTGCGCGCGCCGATCGTGCCGAAGAAGTTCTTCCACACCGCGGGGAACTTCCGCGAGCACCACGAGGACCTGGTGCGGGTCAACTGGTCGCACCCGGTCAACAAGGGCATCGTCTTCTTCCAGAACGTGGACGCGATCATCGGGCCTGACGACCCGATCGTCTACCCCGAGCAGCTCACCAAGGAGCTCGACTACGAGCTCGAGATGGCGATCGTGATCGGGAAGCCCGGCAAGTTCTTCACCGCCGAGCAGGCCACCCGGCACATCGGCGGCTACCTGGTATTCAACGACATCACCGCGCGCGACATCCAGCGCCGCGAGATGAAGTCGGGCGTCTTCTCCTTCTCCAAGGCGATCGACACCTTCTGCCCGATCGGCCCGTACATCCTCACCAGCGACGAGGTTGACGACCCGCACGACCTGGACATGGAGCTACGCGTCAACGGCCAGGTGCGGCAGAAGTCGAACACCCGCAAGATGTCGGTGTCCATCCCGCAGCTGGTCGCCTACCACTCACCGCAGGTCTACAGCGCCGGCGACCTCATCACCACCGGCACCGTGGCCGGCGTCGCGGCGAGCACCGACGACCCGTTCGCCAACTACCTCAAGCCAGGCGACGTGGTGGAGGCGGAGATCGAGAAGCTGGGCGTGCTGCGCAACCCCGTCATCTCCTGGCGCGACGCCTACGGCACCGACGCGCCGCCGGCCGACAGCTGGCTTTAGGCGCAGCTGGTCTGAGGCGGCCGGGGGCGCCGGGCGGCCGGGTCTGGCTGGTCGGCCGCGCCGGAGGCCAGGGGCCGGAGCGGCGGAGCACGCTCCCGTTCGGATCATCCAACATCACTATCCCGAACGGGCGCGTGTTTCACCGCCACCCGCCCCTGCTCTCCTGGCGGGCCCCGCCAGCTGGCGCGGACTAACGTCCTACTTGATACTAGTCGAGTGCGATCGAGTATCATTGGGCGCGGCACTGCAGTTCCCCCCGCGCCGTAGCCACCAGGAGAGGCATCGATGCCGCGCACCCGAGCACGCTCCACGTCACGCCAGCGCCATGACCGCCTCCGGTAGGGGCCTGCCCAAGTGGGCCAGGGTGGCCGCGGCCGTCAGCGCCCAGGTCGCCGACGGCACGCTCCGGCCGGGTCAGCCGGCGCCGAGCGGCGCGGCGCTCAGCCGGGTCACCGGGTACTCCACGCTGACCTGCCGCCGCGCGCTGCGCGCGCTGGTCGCTGACGGCGTGCTCGTCGCCGGGCCGAGCCGCAACGCCAGGCCGCGCGTCGCCGGGGGCATGCGGCCACGGGCCGAGCGGGACCTGGCGGCCGCGGCGCGCGCCCTGTCGGCCGGCCTCGCCGCGCGACGGCGCGCCGCCGGCCTGACCCAGCCGGAGCTCGCCAGGCACGCCGTCGTCTCCGTCACCACCGTCGGGCACGCGGAGACCGGCCGGCTGTGGCAGTCCCGCCGGTTCTGGGACCGGGTGGACGCCGTGCTCGGCGCCCGCGGCGACCTGCTGCGGCTGCACGATGCCTACCGCGAGGCGGCCGCCGCCGGCAGCGGCGCCGCGGCCGCCGCCGGCCGCGGCGCGGCCTTCGCGGGCGGCGGTGAAGCGGCGGGCACGGGCGGCGGTGAGGCGGAGGCCGCGGGCGGCGGTCCCGCGCAGCTGAGCGGTGCGGCCAGTTCCGCTGGCTGCCTGCCGGGCGGGAACGTGCGGGCGATGGCTGCCAGCGTCACGATCGTGTGGAGCGATGGCACGGTCACTACGGTGCACCCGCCGGCGGCGTCCTAGCTCCTATGACCGTATTGCTGTCACAACCACAGGGTCTGCGCGCGGTCGGCTCAGCGGGCGGCGGGCTCGGCGAGCTTGGTGAGGAACTCCTCCAGGGCGGACGCGCCGGTGAACACGTGGCCGGTGACGCCGAGCGCCTGGGCGCCGGCCACGTTGGACGCGCGGTTGTCGATGAAGACCGCCTCGCCGGGAGTGATCCCGAGGTCGTCAAGGACGTGCCGGTAGATCTCCGGGTGCGGCTTGAGCAGGCCGAGCTCGCCGCTGACGTAGCAGGCGGCGAACAGGTCGCCGAGCGGGCCGTGCCTGAAGTAGCTGCCGTAGTCGGGGCCGGCGTTGGACAGCAGCGCCAGCCGGGTCCCGCCGGCCCGCAGGTCGGTGAGCAGGTCGATGACGTCCGGGTTGACCGACAGCCAGCTGCGGAAGTCCGCCGCCCACAGCTCGTGCACCCGGGCCTCGTCCCAGCTCGCGCCGATCTCGTCGGCCACCGCCCGCCAGTAGCCGGCGACGCCGCCCTTCCCCTGGTCGAGCCCGTCCCGGTGCGCGAAGTAGGCGGCCCAGAACCGCGCTCTGTCCGCGCCGCCGGCGTCACTCACCCCGGCCAGGCGCTCGAGCACCGTCCGGTCGGCCGGCGACTGGGACAGCGAGATGACCTCGCCGTAGTCGAAGATCACGGTCCGGCCGGGCACGGAGAGAGGCTTGCGGATCACCCGCCAACCGTATCGCGGGTCGCCGGGCGCGCCCCACTCCCTCGTGCCGTCCGTGCGCCCCCGGGCGCGGCGGCACGGCCCCCACTCCCCGTGCCGCCGCACCCTGCCCGCTCCCGCGAAAATGCGGAACCCGCGCCGCGCGGACAGCGCTTTGAATATAGGGGGCAATGGTAAAATCAATGTCTAATCTGTGACTCATTGCCTTTGACCAGCCCGGACAATTCCGGAAGGAGCGGCGTGCCTGCGGGAACGATCGTCATCCTCGGGCCGGTCGAACTGCGCTGCGACGGAAGGCCGGCCGAGTTGCGCAGGCAGCTGCGCAAGGCCCTTGCGCTGATGGTCGCGGCGAGCGGCAGGCGGGTGCGCAGGCAGGAGCTTTCCGCTGCCGTCTGGGGCGACGAGGGCCGCGACGTTCGCACCCTGATGTGGTCTCTGCGACGAGTGTTGCGTGAGTGCGATAACGGACTCGACGTTCCTCCTGATAAAGGCAAGGAAGGCAATTACCGCCTGATCGCAACGGCGCCCGCCGTGCTGGACGAAGCGGTCGACGCGTTTCGTTTTCTCGCGCTGACGCGGGAGGCCGAGGCGCTATTGAAAGGCGACGACGAGCCCGCGGCCGTCGAGGTGCTGATCAGGGCCGCAGGCATGTGGGGCGGCGAGCCGTTCGCCGACCTGTGGCCGGAAGGGCCGCCCGAGGCGTGCCGGCGGCTCGCCGCCGACCTGGAGCACGCGCGCGAGTTCCTGATCAGGACCCTGGCGGAAGCGTCGCTCCGCGCGGGCGGACCGTACCAGGCGGCCCGCGCCTGGCTGGGCCGGCCGGTTGGCGTGCCCGCGCAAGGCCGCGGCGCCGCCTGGCTGGCCGGCTTCCTGATCGCGCTGTACGACGGGCCGGGCACCGATGAGGCGGAGCACCTGCTCGCGGCCAGGCGCGGCACCGGGCGAAGCCTGGACCGCCAGGCCAGCGTCGTCGCCCGCGCCGACGACCTGATGCTGCTCGCCGAGGCGGGGATCGACGTGCACCGCCCGCTGACCGTCACGCCGCGTCCGCCCGTCACCGGCAGCCCGCCCGTGCTCGTCGGCCGGGAGTCCGAGCTCGCCGCGCTCCGCGGGCTGGCCGCCGCGGTGCGGTCCGGCCGGCCGGCCGTCCTTGCCGTGCGCGGCGCGAGCGGGCGCGGGAAGACCAGGCTCGCGGAGGAGCTTGCCGCCTCGGCGGTGGCGGCCGGCCTCCCCGTCGTCCTCATCGGCGCCGGGCAACCCGGTGACCTGCGGCCCTGGCAGGAGCTCGCCGAGCGGCTGTGGCCGGCCGCGTGCCGGGACACCGGAGCGGGCCAGGGCCGCGCGGTGCCGCTCACCCTCGGGGAGCGCCGCGCGCTGCTTGACTTCGTCGCGCCCCGGGCGGACGCGCCCGAGCCTGACCAGGCACAGCAGGTGCGGTTCGGCGAGATCGCGCAGGCGCTCGCCGTGCTCGCGCGGCACGTCGCCGCCCGGCGCGGGCTCATCGTGGCACTTGACGACGCTGACCGGCTCACCGGGCGCGGCCGGGAATTGCTCGGCTTGCTGCTCGACGGCGTGCGTGACGCCCCCGTTGGCATCGCGCTCCTCGGCCGCGATGAACGCGGTGACTCCGGCGGCGGCGACCGCGGTGACGATGACAGCGGCTGGACCGGCGCGGTGAGCGCGGCGCGGGCCGAGACCGTGCGGCTGCGCCTGGAGCCGCTGCCCGAGCAGGCGATCGGCAGCTGGCTAGGGCAGCTGCTCGGGCGGGCGCCGGCCGGCGAGGAGGTGCGGCGCATCGCCCAGGCGACGGGCGGCGAGCCGGTCCGGATCCGCGACCAGATGGCCGCCTTCGCATCGCACGAGCAGCCCGTCAGTGCGGGGGAAGCGCGGTCCGCGGGAGGCGGGCACGGGGCAGGACACGCCGCGGCAGCGATGCCCGGCCGGCTGCTTGACCGGGGACCGGCGGTCTCCCCGGTCCCGTCAGCCTGGCTGGCGGCCGCCGCGATCACCGCCACTGACCTGGCCATCGATACCGCGCTCATCGCCACGATGCTCGACCTGCCCGGGGGGGAGGCCGACCAGGAGGAACTGCGGGCCCGCCGCACGGGGCGGATCGACACCTCGGCGGGCGTCAGGTTCACCCACGGCAGCCACCGGGACGCGGTGACCGCCTGGCTTGACACCGACCCGGCGCTGCGCCGCGACCTGCACCGGCGCGCGTTCGCGGCGCTCACCGAGCGGGTCCGCGGCGCCGACCCCGACCCGCGGCTGCCCGTCCGCATCGCCGGGCACGCCCTGGGCGCCGACCGGGACCTGCCCGCCGAAGAGGCGGCCCGCGCTTTCCTCGCGGCGGCCCGCGCTGAGCGGGTGAGCGGCGAGGCCGCGGAGGCGTGGGCGCGGGCTGGGATCGAGCGCGACCCGGACGACCAGGTGACCCGGGCGTACCTGCACCTGGCGCTGGGCGACGCACTCGACCAGCGGGGCTCCGTCACCGAGGCGGACCGCGAGTACCAGCTGGCGCACGACATCGCCGCTGGCCGGCCGGTGGAGCGGGCCGAGGCGCTGATCAGGCAAGCCCGCCGGTGGACCGACCCGGGCAAGATCGACTGGTACCTGCTGCACGGGCTGCGGGACGGCATCGCCGCCCTGGCGGGACGCGACGACGAGACGGCGGTCGCCCTGCGCGTGCGGCTCACCGCGCACCTGGCCCGCAAGTCCACCCTGGCGATTCCCGTGCTCGGCACCGAGGCGGACGACATCAGGCGCGACGGCATCGCGCTGGCCCGCGCCGCCATCGCCCAGGCGGACGCGCTGCCGCCGTCCGCCGCCTGCGAGGTGCTGAACGAGTCACACTGGGCGCTGTACGACTATGACCCGCCGGCCGAAACGGTCAAGCTGTCGCAGCGGCTGGAGCGGGTCAGCCTGCTGGCCCGGTCGCCGTACTTCCAAAGCCAGGCACTGATGACCCTCGCCATCGACCAGCTGCGCCTCGGTCAGCTCACCAGCGCTCAGGGCACGCTGCTGGCCCACGAGCGGAGCCGGCCGGCCAGCCACGCCTTCCAGTGGATGCAGCTCACCATGGAGACGGTGCTCGACCTGTGGCACGGCCGGTTCGCCGCCGCGGAGGCCAGGCTGCTCACCGTCGCCGCCCCCATCGTCGCCCGCGCCCACGCCGAGGGCGCCCAGGTGGCGGACACCCTGCAGCAGACCTGGCAGGGCCAGGTGTACTGGCTGCGCCGGGAGCGCGGCGAGCGCATCAGCGAAACCGACCCCGAGCTCTACCGGCAGATCGAAGGGCACGCCTTCTTCCCCATCTGGCGGGCCGGGCTCGCCCTCACCAGCTGCGACGAGGGCGACCTGCCCGCCGCGGCCGCCCACCTGCGGGCGCTTGATGAGGAGTATCACGGCTTCGCCGCGTTCCCGCCGCACGGCTGGACGGTGTCGGTCGCCGCGCTGCTCGCCGAGACGTGCCTGGCGATCAGCCCGGCCGGCCGGCCGGGCTTGCGGCACGAACCGCGAGGCGGACTGCTCCCGCCGGTGATCGCCCGGCTGCGCGCGATACTCGCCGCCCACGCCGGCGAGTTCGTGCTGGCCGGCTGGCCGTCGGTGCTGTTCGGCCCGGCCGAGCGGTACTCCGGGCTCCTCGCGATGGCGGCCGGCGACTTCGAGGAGGCGCTGCACCTGTTCGAGGTCGCGAGCGCCGCGGTCGCGGGCGCGCCGCCGCAGGCGGCCAGGCTGCAAGTCGACCAGGCCCGCGCGCTGATCCGCCTCGGGCGAGACGGCGGCGGGGCCGGGCCGGCCACCACGGCCCGGCTGCTCGCCGAGGCGGGCGCCGCCGCGGACCGGCTCGGCATGCGGGCGCTCGCCGCGCAGGCCAGGGAACTGCTCGCCGAAACCTGACCTCGCCGGCCGCGGGCTACCGCAGCCCGGCGGTCAGCTCCGCGAGGGCGGCCAGGTCACCCGCCGCGAACCGGCCGCGCTCGCCGAGGAGTTGCACCACCACGTGGTCGGCCCCCGCGGCCAGGTGCGCGGCGATGCCGGCCAGGGCCGCCTCGCGCCCGTGCGGAACCACGTCGTCGATGAGCCGGTCGCTACCGCCGTCGTCGATGTCCGCGTCGGTGTAGCCGAACCGCCGCAGGTTCCCCGTGTAGTTGGGCAGCCGCAGGTAGAACTTCGCGTAGTCGCGCGAGTGCCCCATGCCCTCGGCGCCCGCTGCCAGGGCCACCGCGATCTCCGGCACGAGCAGCGGCGCGGCGCCGAGCACCTGCCGGGAGAACGCGGTGTGCTCCGGCGGCGCGAAGTACGGGTGCGCGCCCGCGGTGCGCATCCGGGACAGCTCGAGCATCTTGGGCCCGAGGGCGGCGAGCACCACGGGAACGGGCACCTCCGGCAGCTCGTCAAGGAACCGCGTCATCTTCGTGTACGGCCTGTCGTACGCCTGCCCGGTCGGCTCGACGGCCACCGCGTGGCTCACCCCGAGGCCGAGCACGAACCGGCCCGGGTACTCGCGTTCGAGCCGGCTCGCGGCGGCCGCGAGGTCAGCCGCCTGCCAGGTCCACACGCTGGCGATCCCGGTGCCGAGGACGAGGCGCTCGGTGGCGGCGAGCGCGGGCTCGAGCGCCGCCAGGTCGGCGGGCGAGTTCACGCCCGGGTACCAGACCGACGTGAAGCCGGCCGCCTCGATCTCGCGCGCGTAGGCCTCCGGGTCGAGCCCGATCCCGGCCGGCGGCGGCATCCAGATGCCAAGCGGGCCGAGCAGCCGGCGAAGTTCATCCGTTGTGATCATGATCTTGTTATAGCGGCCGCCGGGCCGTGGCCGCTCGGAGGCCGGCCCGCGGCCGGGCCGCCACCGGGCCGCGGCTTAGGATCGGGACTCATGCCGACCATCCTCATCACCGGGGCCGCCGGGAGCATCGGCACGATGCTCCGCCCCCGGCTGGCCCGTCCCGGGCGGGTGCTGCGCCTGCTCGACATCGTGCCGCTCGCCGCGCCCGCCGGACCGGGGGAAGAGCCCGTGACCGCGTCGGTGACCGACATGGCGGCGATGACCGCCGCCTGCGCGGGCACGGACGCGGTCATCCACCTTGGCGGCGTGCCGACCGAGGACGCGTGGGCGCCGATCCTCGACGTCAACATCAACGGCACCTACACGGTCTTCGAGGCGGCCCGCCGCGCCGGGGTGCCGCGCGTGGTGTTCGCCTCGTCCAACCACGCGGTCGGGTTCTCGCCGCGCGAGTCGTTCCCCGTGCCCGACGACGCCAGCCCCGCGCCCGACACCTACTACGGCGTCTCCAAGGCGGCCGGCGAGGCCCTCGCCGCCCTCTACGCGCGCCGCTACGGCATGGACGCGGTCTGCGTCAGGATCCTGTCCTGCTTCGACCGGCCGCTGAACGCGCGGATGCTGGCCACCTGGCTGTCGCCGGACGACGCCGGCCGGCTCTTCGAGGCGTGCCTCGCCGCGCCGGCGCCCGGCTTCCGCGTCGTCTACGGCGTGTCGGCCAACACCCGCGGCGGGTGGGTGTCGCTCGACGGGGCGCGCGCCCTCGGCTACCAGCCGCGCGACGACGCCGAGGCGCACGCGGCCGCGCTGCTCGCCGCGGGCGGCCCCGACCCGGCCGACCCGGTGTTCCGCTACCTGGGCGGTGAGTTCACCCTCCCGTCCCTCGACGCGCCCCTGCCGCCCCGCTGACCGCTGACGCCGGCCGGGCAGGCGGTCAGCCGGCGCCGGTGATGGCGGAGTAGTCGGCCACCACGCGGGGCGCGCCGCCGGCCGCCGCGGGCGGGTCGTAGGCCGCGAACTGCTCCAGGTAGCTCACCCGGGCCTGGGCGACCGCCTGGCCGGGTGAGTAGAAGCCGGGAATGGTCAGCTGCAGCCCGGCGCCGGCCGGCGGGGTGATGGTCACCGCGGCCGCGTCCGTGTAGAAGACGAGAGCGCCGCCGTCCGCGGTTCGCAGTGCGAACTCCTGGCCGTCGGCGCCCGCGGCGGGCGAGTGCGCGTCGCTGACCTGCCCGCCTTGCACCGCGGCCTGCCAGGTCCGCTGGTCGGCGCGGTCGGCGAGGTTGCCCGGGATGGTAACCGTCGTCTGGCCGCCGCCGGCACCGTCAAGCGTGGCGGCGGTGGCCGCGGGCAGCTGCCCGGGGGCGACGGTGACCGTGGCGGCGGCCGGGCCGAGCGCGGTGGCCAGGCCGTCGGAGCCGACGGCGACCCGGGGCGCGCTCGCGCCGGACAGCAGGTAGGGCTCGATCGCGTCCCGCCACGGGCCGCCCGGGGCGGACTGGGTGAACAGCAGGTACTCGACGGACGTCACCTTCGCCGGATCGGACGTGAACGCGTTGGCGACCTGGGCCACGAACCAGCGCGGCCCGGCGGCCGGCTCACCGCGCGGGATGTAGTAGGTCGCCTGGGCGGGGCTGAACGGGGGGAAGGGCGCCGACCCCGCCGCCCGCTGCATCTGGTACAGCCCGGCGTCGATCGCGTAGCTTGAGCCGGCCTCGGCCGTGGCCAGCAGCGCGTCGCTGCGCTGGGCGTTCGCCTCGTTGTTGACCGTGGTGTACCCGGCGAGCACCTGCTGTGCCTCGGCGGCGGTGAGCGGCGGCCCGGACGGCGTGGCCGTCGCGCCGGCCGTTCCGCGCGCCGTGCCGCGAGGCGTGACGGCCGGGGTGACGGCGGGGCGGCCGGCGCCCGGGCTCGCCTGCCCTCCGGGGTGGCCGCTGATGAGCAGCACGCTGGCCGCGCCGACGGCGGCGCCCGCCACGACGATCACCGCCGGGATCAGCCAGCGGCGGGCGCCCCCGCGCCGTCCGCCGTCCCCCTGGTACTCCCAGTCCTCTCCCGGCTCACCGGGAACCTGCCCGGGCCAGGCGTGACCCGCAACCTCGGGCCCCCGCCGTCCCCGCCAGGCCGCTGCCCGCCCGTGGATGCCGCCGTCCCGGTGCGCGCCGTCGAAGTCATCCGTCCGCCCCGCGTATCCCTCGGCGGCGTCGTCGGTGAGCAGCGCCGTGTCCGTGCGGTTGCCTGGCCCTCCCGGGTGCGGCGCGGGCGGCCACGGCTCGTAGTCCTCGTCCAGGGACGGCCCGGCCGGCCCGGTGCCGGCCTCGATGAAGGCGTCGCGCTCATACGTGAG
>Ga0265334_10000696_pt1 | contig 16863 bp, 17 predicted proteins | sample 42023metaG_FD_192442 | JGI IMG/M metagenome (GOLD analysis project Ga0265334, IMG submission 192442) | Rhizosphere microbial communities from Carex aquatilis grown in University of Washington, Seatle, WA, United States - 4-20-23 metaG | ecosystem: Host-associated > Plants > Roots > Rhizosphere... | reverse complement strand
GTGGGGCGCGAAGAGGAAGCAGATCCCGGCTTCCTTGAGGCAAAGTTCCAACACGCGGTTCGTCACGTCGATCTTGACCCCCAGGGCCTGGAGGGCCTCCGCGCTGCCGCATTGGCTGGTGGCGGCCCGGTTGCCGTGCTTGGCCATGGGTACACCGCCCCCGGCAAGGACCAAAGCGGCCGCCGTGGAGATATTGAAGGTACCCGAGTGGTCCCCGCCGGTCCCGCAAATATCGATGGCTTCCGTGCCGCCGCCTTCGATCCGGACCATCTTTTCCCGCATGACCTTCACGCTGGCCACAACCTCGTCGAGGGTTTCCCCCTTGGCGGCCAGGAGGGCCAGGTATGCCCCCACTTGGGCCGGGGTTGCGGTGGCGCCCAAGACCTCGTGGAGGCAGGCGGAAGCCTCCTCGGAAGTGAGGTCCTGTTTCTTGTAAAGCTTCAGGATGGCTTCACGGATCATGCTAGGGCTCCCGACCGGAATGGCCCACATTGTAAGGGGCGGGGGGTCAGAAAGGAACGCCAGTTCATCAGCGGATGGAGAAGAACCGAAGGGCGTTATGGGTGGTCGCCTTGGCGGTTTCCTCAAGGGACAACCCCTTCACTTCGGCCACCTTCTCGGCGGTGAGGCGGGTGAAGGCGGGCTCGTTGCGCTTGCCCCGGTGTGGATGGGGCGTCAGGTAGGGAGCGTCGGTCTCCACCACCAAGCGGTCCAGGGGGATCAGCTGGACGGCGTCCCGGATCTCCTGGCCATTCTTGAAGGTCACGGGGCCCGCGATGGAGAACAGGCAACCCAAGGCCATGAACTTCTCCACCAGGGCGGGCCCGGCGGAATAACAATGCATGAGGATTCTCATCCCCAGAGCCTGGTCCTTCAGGACCTTCAGGATCTCCTCATGGGCGTCCCGGTCATGGATCACGATGGGGAGTGAAAGCTCCTTGGCCAGGGCGATCGACTTGCCGAAGAGGTCATATTGCCGTTCTTTGGAGGTTTCGTAGTGGAAGTCCAGGCCGATTTCCCCGATGGCCACGGGTTTCGTGGTCCGGGCCAGCCGGGCGATCTCGGCCCATTCAGGTTCGCCGATGCGGTCGGCCTCGTTGGGGTGCGCCCCCACGGTGTGCCAAACCACCCCCGGGTGGCGGGAGGCGATGGCGGCGGCCGCCGCGGAGGTCTTCTCGTCGGTGCCGATGGTGACCATGCGGGTCACCCCGGCTTCCCGGGCGCGAACGATCACGTCGGCCTCCTCGGGCAGGAGCCGCTCGTCATCCAGGTGGCAATGCGTGTCGATCAGCATGGAACTGTCTATCTCCCCTTAGCGTCCAAAGACCGCCGCCAGAATGAAACCTAACCAAGTCAAAAGCGGCAAGACAAACGCGGCAACCTCCGATTGGGACGGTGGGTTATGGGCGCCGTACGAAACAGGCCCCAAGTCGAAATGAAACGCGACGAACGCCAAAATCCCCAACCCGGAGTAAATCACGGTCATCTCGAACCGACGGACAGCCCGTTCGCCCTTTTCGCGCTCATCCAACAACCGGGTCGGCCACCAGACGGTTCCGAGCCGGACTAGATCGTTGGCAACCATCCACCCCCAACACCCTTGGAACATCCAGACAAGATTAAGAGCCATCCATAACCAGAACCCAAAACTTCTTCGCAATAACGCAATCATCAAAACGAGCGACACCTGAACCGCTATGAGCGACTCCTTTTCCCCCCATCTAAAATATATCGCCACTGTGGATAAAACCACCAGGACGGAGCACCCCATCAAATCGACGATCCTCCGGTTCGCCAGGCCCTTTTCCCAATGGCTTTTACCAAATACCAGGGGGCTGACGAAATACACCAGCAACGGAAAGCCGTTGAACGTCAAAACCAACCACCATAAGCCCCACTGCATCAACATATAAGTCATCATAAACCAAATAATCCAACGAACCTCGAGCATGATCCCCTCGATGATGTTTAAACCAAACCGTTATTTCACCTTTTCGATTCTCGGGAACAATGGCAGGCCTTTGGCGGTCTTCTGGCCGGCCGGGATCAAGCCCCACTTCTCGGTGTCGGTCAGGGGATGGGTGTGAACATCATCCGAGAAGCCCAGTTGGGCCCAAAGCGCCGAGGCGGTGAAGGGCATGAAGGGAGCCAGGGAGATGGCGGTCACCCGGAGGGATTCCATCAGCGAGTACATGATGGTGTCGAGTTGGGCCTGGTCGCCCGCCTTGGCGACCTTCCAGGGGGCCGACTCCTCCACGTACTTGTTGGCGCGCTTCACCAGGTCCCAGGCGGCCCCCAGCGTCGTCGGGAAATCGAAGGTCAGCATGGCCTGCCGGGCCTTGCCGGAATAGGAAGTCCCGATGGCCTTGAGCTCGGCCTCAAGGGGGCCTTCGGGCCCGCATTTCGGCACCACGGCCTGGTGGTACTTCTCCAACATGCTGAGGGACCGGTGGACGAGGTTGCCGAGGTCGTTGGCCAGGTCGCCGTTGAACCGCAGCTCGAATGAGGCGTCGGTGTAGTTGCCATCCAGCCCGAAGGGGATCTCGCGGAGCAGGTAGTACCGGAGGGCGTCGGGGCCGTACTTTTCCACCAGTTCGAAGGGGTCCACCACGTTGCCCAGGCTCTTGGACATTTTCTTGCCGTCTTTGTTGATGTATCCCGTGCCGAAAACCCGGTCCGGCAGGGGTTCCCCGGCGGCCCAGAGCATGCTGGGCCAGATGGTGGCGTGGAAACGAAGGATATCCTTGCCGATGAGGTTCACCACCTCATGCTTCTCGGTGCCCTCACCCTTCCAGAACTTCCGGTATTTCTCGCCGTTGGGCCAGTCCAGGGCCGTGATGTAGTTGAGCAGGGCGTCGAACCAGACGTAGAGCACCACATCCTCGGGCACCGGGGCCGCGATGCCCCATTTCACCGAATTGCGGGTGATGGACACGTCGGCCAAGCCCGGCTTGACGAAGTTGTTGATCAATTCGTTGCGGCGCGAGTCGGGCTGGACGAACTCCGGGTGCGCGGCCAGCAGGTCCTCCAGGTTCCTCTGGAAGGCCGACATCTTGAGGAAATAGTTCTGTTCCTTGATTCGCTCCACGGGGCGCCCGCAATCGGGGCATTTGGCGTCGACGACTTCGGAGTCGAGCAGGAACTTCTCGTCGGGCAGGCAGTACCAACCCTCGTACTCGCCCTTATAGATGTACCCGGCGGCCTGGACGACCTTGAAGAACTCCACGCAAAGCCGCTTGTGGCGTTCCTGGGTGGTGCGCACGAAGTCGTTATGGGAGATGCCCAGCTTCTTCCAGGCCTCCTGGAAGCGGCTCACCACCCGGTCCGCCAGCTCGATGGGGGTGATCCCCTGTTCCTTGGCGGTCTTTTCGATCTTCTGGCCGTGCTCGTCGGTGCCGGTCAGGAAGTAAACCTCATAGCCGTCCATGCGCTTGAACCGGGCCATGGCGTCGGCGCCGACCGTGCAATAGGCGTGGCCGATGTGGGGCACGTCGTTGACGTAGTAGATGGGGGTGGTGACGTAAAAGGTCTTCAATTCGGTTCCTCGCGCCGGGTCTTTGGGTGTCGGATTATAATTGATTCAAATACGGTTGTCGTTCAGGGACGGAGCGCCGACTCCACCCAGGAAACCTGGGGTTTAGGGCCGGTCTTCAGGGTTTCCCGGGCCTCCAGGAAGAAGTGGTCCAGCACCATCCGCGAGTTCAGGTGGGTGGGCAAAAGGTCAAGGTGCCTCCGGAGGGCCTCCCGGACCCAGGAGGGATCCGCGCCGCCCATCCCCTCGGGCATGGGCTCCTCCCCCTTGCAACGGAGGTCCCAGAGCGCCAAGCCGGCCCGCAGGGCTTCCTCGGCCACCCGGGCCTTGCGCTGGGAGGCCGTCAGGTCCTCGTCGTCCCAGAACCCCGGGTCCATCCTCTCGTACTCGTCCACCAAACGGAGCCAAGCCTCGTCGCCCCCGGCGAGGCCGCGGTCGAAGTCCTTCCCGGCCTTCTCGAGGAATTCCCTCCATTCCTTGTCCGCGTACCGGAAGGCCCGGGTCAGGTTGCCCCCCGAGGCGCGGGACGCCCACTTGGCCGTGGCGGCGTCGATGCCGCCGGACCTCAGGATGCCCTCCGCCACGGCCGGGGCCAGGGAATGGAACCGGACGATCCGGCAACGGGATTGGATGGTGGTCAAGAGCAGGCCCGGTTGGTCGGTCACGAGGATGATCAGCACCCGGGACGGCGGCTCTTCCAGGGTCTTGAGGAACTTGTCCTGGGCGCTCACGTTCATCTTGTGGGCGTTGGGGACGATCGCGATCTTCAGGGGCGCGTTCAGGGGGGCCAGGTTCAGCTTTTCCACCACGGCGGAAATGACGCCCCCGGTCACTTCATCGCTCTTGCGCTTATCCTCCTCCTCGGGCCAGAAGAAACCTTTCTGGACCCAAAGCAGGTCGGGATGGGTCTTGGATCCCACCTGGCGGCAATCGGGGCACCCGGGGCAGCCGGGACCGTTCTTGCAGAAGAGGGACCGGGCCAGGGCCAGGGCGTGGGTTTTCTTGCCGGATCCCTCGGCCCCGCTGAACAGCAGGCTGGGGACCCGGACGCCCTTGAGGAAGCCGGAGAGGAATGCCGCGGCCTCAGGTTGGGTCTTCAGTTCGGTCAAAAAAGGGTTGGTCACGGTTCGCTCCGGTCCCGCATCCTACCAAATCCTTCGTTCCCTTGGGCTTTCTCCCGGTGACCGCTCGGACGGGAAAAGTCCAGGGTCCCCCAACCCCCGGGTCTCGGATGGCCCCCCGTTTGTCTGTAACCGATCCCTTTCAATTGCGAAACCGCCGCCTGGAATACCTCTGGACGGTCAAGTCCCTCGACCCAGACCAGGGTGATGCGGTTGGAGGCCCGAATTTCGGCGTCCAATGACTTTGAGCCGGGAGCCGCATCGTAGGGTTCAAACCGGAGTTTGTCGCGAGAGCCGTAGTTCAATAGGGCGGCGACCCAATGGTTCGCGAACCCCCGGGTCTCTCCATCCTCCGTCAGGCCACTGACTAGAACCACCGCCGGGGATCCCCCCGTGAGGTTCCGCCACCTATAGGCGTGCCCGCATACCAAAAGGCCCAAGGCCACCCCGATTAGGGCCCGGCTCGCGGGTTTCGCGGCCCTCACCCACAAGCAACCCCAACCGGCGGCCCAAAAGACCAGGAGAAAATAAAGATAGCGGAAGGACAACGCGTCCCATGTCTGGGAGGAAAAAAGGAAAAACGCCGTGAAGGCAACCGTCGGCACCCAAAGGGGAGCTGCATCCCTCCAGCCCACGGCGGAATCCCTGGCCCAGCCCCTGACCCCCCAAAACGCCCCGAGGAAACCCGCGAAGACCAGGATTCGGTCCATCCATTGCCCCAACGTTCCATCGGCGCCATTAAACGACCGGCCCAGGGGGCTGTTCTGGAGGTACCCGTAAGGGAAACCCCCGGCCCAAAACACCGGGAACACCTCCCACAAAAGGCCAAAGTTCTTTTGGACGCTCCCCCAGGGCGCAAGGGATGCGTGGACGGTCCCCGGTTGCTGGAGTGGAAGGGAACTGAGGTAGTAGAGCCCCAACCAACTACCCGCGCAACACCCCGCCAGTAAACCCGCCACCTTCGTCCATGGGTGGACGGTCCACCCTACTTCACGTTCGAGAAGCTCCATCCCGATCACCGCCAGGAGGAAGAAGAGGGTGAAGAGATCGCTGAAAACCCCGAAGGCGGCCAGGAACCCCAAACCCCAAGCCGTCCCGAGGTTCTTTCCCCATTTCCCGGCGTTCAGGGCCAGGAGCGCCCCCACCAGCAGCGACGTGCGGAATTCACTCAGCAAGGTCCCGTAGTAGGCCACCGCCGGCGTGGCCAGGACGAGGAAGACCGCCATCCCCCAGGCGACCCGCGCCCCTCCGACCCGGCGGACCCAAAGGATCCAGCAGGCCGGCCCCAATAAGCCGAGGAAAATCGCCCCCAAGGGATCGCCCGAGGGACCCCAAACCCTGTAGAAGAACGCGGGAATCCAAAGCCGGAGGTCCATGGCTTTATGGAGGGTAAGGATCTCGTCGGGGACCCGCCCATCGGCCCAGGCGTGGACATGGTTGAGGATGGTCAACTCGTCCGTGCCGAAGGCCGGATGGCCCCGGAGGACATAGGCAAGTCTCAGGAGGAAAGCCGCGAGCAGGAGAAGGGCCCAGGCCCAAGGTCGGTTCCCGGCGGGTGCCTTCTCCGGGGCCCCGGTGCCCCGGGGAGGCGCGTCGAAAGTCACCGGAGGAAGCGATCCAGTTTCGATTGGAGAGATCGGAGGACGGACGCGGATAATTCCTGCGCCGGTTGGGTGGCGTCGAGAATCTTAAACCGGGCCTTTTCCGACCGCGCCAACCGGAGGAATGTGGCCCGCACGGCCTGGTGGAATTTCAGGTGTTCCCTTTCCATGCGGTCCGTTTTGCCCTTCGACCGCTTCCCCGCCCTTGCCAAGCCGACCTCCACGGGAAGGTCCAACAGGAAGGTCAGGTCGGGTTTTAAACCGCCCGTGGCTTCCCGATTCAAGCGTTCCAACCGGGGGATCGACAAACCCCGGCCCCCGCCCTGGTAGGCCAAGGTCGAGTCGGTATAACGGTCGCAAAGAACCGTCCATCCACGGGCTAAAGCGGGCCGCACAACGCCGGCCACGTGATCCGCCCGGTCCGCGAGGAAAAGGAAGAGCTCGGCCTCGGACTCAGGCTTCACCTCGGAATGCAGGAGGAGTTGCCGGATCTTCTTTCCCAGGAACGATCCACCGGGCTCACAGGTCACCACCGTGGGGATCCCGCGCGATTTGAGGTGGTCCGCCAAGAGGCGGATCTGGGTGGATTTGCCGGAGCCCTCAGGGCCCTCGAAGGTGACGAAGAAGCCTTGTTTCATGGGGACAAGATAACACGAAGGCGGCTAAAACAAAAAAGCCCCAGGAAGGAAACTTCCTGGGGCTTTTTGGGATCCCGCAGCCCACTTACGCGGGCCTCGGTAAGATTTTCGGGCCGTGAGCCCGGAAATTACTTGATCTCGAGCTCGGCGCCGGACTCCTTGAACTTGGCCACGATCTCGTCGGCTTCGGCCTTGGCGATCCCGGTCTTGACGGGCTTCGGCGCGCCGTCGACCAGGTCCTTGGCTTCCTTCAGGCCCAGGCCGGTGACTTCGCGGACCACCTTGATGACGGAAATTTTGTTCCCGCCGGCGGCCTTCAAGATCACGTCGAACCCGGTCTTCTCCTCGGCGGCGGCGGCCGCAGGGCCGGCGGCGGCGGCGGCCACGGGGGCCGCGGCGGACACGCCGAACTTCTCCTCGAGGGCCTTCACCAGCTCGTTCAACTCGAGCACGGTCATGCCTTCGATCGCCTTGATGAAATCATCCTTTGTCATCGCCATGTCGTTCCTTCTCCTTCAGTGATGGCCGGGAGCCCCGAGGGGCTCCGTGGCGCGTGGATTAAGCGGTTTTCGCCTTCGCGACGGCGCTCAGTGCGTAAACCAGTTTGCGTTGCGTACCGGACAAGACCATGACCAAGCCGACGATCGGAGCCTTCATGCTGCCGAACGCCTTGGCCAGGAGCTGTTCCCGGCTGGGCAGGTTCGCGAGGGCCTTGATGTCCTTGTCGGACATCTTCTGGCCGTCCACCCAACCGCCACGGACCGTGAGCTTCTCATGGTCCTTGGCGAACTTGGAGAGGACCCGGGCAGGAGCCACCGCGTCACCCATGGCGAGCGCCAGGGCCGTCGGGCCGGACAGGAAATCGTCCAGCACGTTGATGTCGGCCTGCTTGAGCGCGATCTTCGCCAGGGTGTTCTTCACCACGTGCAGTTCCACCTTCTCCTTGAACAGGAGCGAGCGGAGCTGGGTGACCTCTTCCACCGTGAGACCGGCGTTCACCATGACCACCGCCGACTTACAGGCCTTCAGCCGGTCGGTCATCTTGGCGACCACCTCGACCTTGTCGGGTTTAGGTTGCCGTTTCTTCGTATCAGCCAATCGAATCACCTCTTTTCCCCATCATCTTTTCCAGATGCGTCCCGCCGCCGGCCTTACGGCTTGCGGCGGGACAAGGGGAGGGGTAAAAAAAAGCCCCTCACCCGAGAACGTCCGGGTGAGGGGCAAGTGAATGCCGTCACCGGATCATCTCGGCGGGCTTGCCACCCTTCGTCAGGTGGATTACGCCCCAAAGGGCGCCCGCTGTCTTTGACATCCGTCGACCCGCGTTGGCCGCGGGTCCCGATTTCAACCGCTCCACGCCCCCTTGGGGGGCGGGTTCGGAAACGTCAGTCCTTTTCGATCGCCTTCATGTAACCGGCGGTCTCCAGCTTCACGCCGGGCCCCATGGTGGAGGAAAGCGTGGCGGACATCAGGTACACGCCCTTCGAGGCGGCGGGTTTGGCCGCCACCAGGGCCTTGATGACGGTCTCGGCGTTCTCGCTGATCTGCTGCTCGCTGAACTGGAGCTTACCGATGCCGGTGTGGCAGATGCCCGCGTCGTCCACGCGGTACTCGATCTTACCGGCCTTGATTTCCCTGACGGCTTTGCCCACGTCGGGCGTCACGGTCCCGGACTTCGGGTTCGGCATCATGCCCTTGGGGCCCAACACCTTCCCGAGCTTACCGGCTTCCCGCATGATGTCCGGCGTGGCGACCAGGACGTCGAAGTCCAGGAAACCCGCGGCGATCTTTTCCACCAGGTCGGTGGCTCCCGCCAGGTCGGCCCCGGCGTCCTCGGCTTCCTTGATTTTCTCGCCCTTGGCCAAGACCACCACGCGCAGGGTCTTGCCCGTGCCGTGGGGGAGTGAAACGGTTCCACGGACCTGCTGGTCCGCCTTCTTGGGATCCACCCCGAGCCGGATATGCAGCTCGACGGTTTCGTTGAACTTCGCGGGGGCGGCCTTCTTGACCACTCCGGCCGCGTCGATGAGGGAGTACAGCTTGGTGCGGTCCACCAACTCCCGGTTCTTCTTGGCTCGCTTGCTTCCCTTGATCGCCATGCTCGGCCTCCTGTGGTTCAAACGGTCCCGAGGGACCTCCCACTTAAAATCAGCTGATGGCGGTCGGCCGTCAGCTGTCAGCTTAAGCTTCAAATCGTTCAGCCGACCACCCCGCCGTGCTGAGGCCTCAAGCCGAGGCACTCTCTTGGCGGTGCCGCGCTAAAAGGCGCGGTACGAGCGCTTCTTACTTCTGGATCTCAATCCCCATGCTGCGGGCCGTACCCTCAACCATCCGCACCGCCGCCGGGATCTCATGGGCGTTCAGGTCGGGCATCTTGGTCTTGGCGATTTCCTCGACTTGCTTGCCCGTCACCTTGCCCACCATCTGCTTGTTGGGGACCGGCGAACCCTTGGCCAGGCCGGCCGCCTTGAGCAGCAACACCGAGGCCGGAGGGGTCTTGGTGATGAAGGTGAAGGAGCGGTCCTTATAGATGGAGATGACCACCGGGATGATCAGGCCGTCCTGCTTCTGGGTGAGCGCGTTGAACTGCTTGCAGAACTCCATGATGTTCACGCCGTGCTGGCCGAGGGCCGGGCCCACGGGGGGCGCCGGGTTCGCCTTGCCGGCGGGGATCTGCAACTTCACGATCGCGTTGATTTCTTTCGCCATGACGACTCTTCCTCAATTCCTGGGTTGGGGCTGACGCCACTGGGGGGTGGTTACAACCCGTTTCAAAACCGGCGGCTTTTAGCCGCCCACCTCACGTTACAGAAGCCATTTCGGTTTTTAAAACGGCCCCTACTCTTTTTCGACCTGGTGGAATTCCAGCTCGACGGGGGTCTGGCGGCCGAAAATCGTCACCATGACCTTGACCCGTTCCCGCTCGGGGTTGATGTCCTCGACGGACCCCGAGAAGTTCGCGAACGGCCCTTCCATGACCTTGACCAGATCGCCCTTGTCGAACTGGGTCTTGAGGGCCCGGCGTTCCCGCCGCTTCCCGATATGCTCGAGGATGGCGGTAACTTCCTCTTCCGGCAACGGCGTGGGCTTGTTGCCCACCCCCACGAAGGACGTCACCTTCGGGGTGTTACGGACCACGTACCAGGAGTTTTCCTCCAGGTCCATCTCCACCAACAGGTAGCCCGGGAAGAACTTCTTGTTGGTGACCCGCTTCTTGCCGTTGCGGGTTTCCGTCACCTCTTCCGAGGGAATCAGGATCTGGAAGATCTTGTCTTCCATCCCCATGCTCTTGATCCTGCTCTCGAGGTTGGCTTTGACCTTCTGCTCGTACCCCGAGTAAGTGTTGATCACGTACCAGCGCTTCGACATGTTGGGCCCCGCCTCTTATTTGATGACTATCGACATCAGCTCGGTGATGACCCAATCGAAGGCGAAAAGCGCCACCAAGCACAACCCTACCGTCGCGAGAACAACCGCGGTCGACCCCTGGACTTCCGCCTTGGAAGGCCAGGAAATCTTCCGGTATTCGGACCGGGCTTCCGCGTAAAAGACCTTCAGGTTTTCGAACATGTCGTTCCAATTCCTCTGGACGGGTGCCAGGGCCCCAAGGCCCTTATCCGCCCGCGCGTCTTGCGGCTTGGACAAGGCGCGAATCGTGCGCCGTGCCCCCCCGCAAGCCTTACGTTTATGGCATGGCGGCGAGAGCGCCGTGCCCTCCCTGTCAGCTTTACGTTTGTGACACGGCTGCGAGAGCGCCGTGCCCTCACTGAAAGCTTAACGTTTATGGCACGGCAGGCAGGACTCGAACCTGCAACAGGCGGTTTTGGAGACCGCTACTCTACCAATTGAGTTACTGCCGTAAACAACCCCGCCCAACCGGCCGGGGGGTTACTTGGTTTCCTTGTGCAGGACGTGCTTCCGGCACCACTTGCAGTACTTCTTGAGCTCGATCTTGTTCTGGGTCTTCCGCTTGTCGCGGCTGGAATGGTAGTTCCGCCGTTTGCAATCGGAGCAGGCCAGTGTAATTTGTTCTCGCATCTTTGAAAGCCCTTCACATGCGTCAAGCCGCGGACCACCGGGAAGAGGCCCGGCACCCGCGGCTCACGCTGGTATTGGAGTTATTCCGGCGTTTACTCGATGATTTCCGTGACGACGCCGGCGCCGACCGTATGCCCGCCCTCGCGGATCGCGAAGCGGAGTTCTTTTTCCATGGCGATCGGGTGGATCAACTCGATCTCCATCGTGATGTTGTCGCCCGGCATCACCATCTCCACGCCCGTGGGCAGCTTCAGGGTCCCGGTGATGTCCGTCGTCCGGAAGAAGAACTGGGGCTTGTACCCCGTGAAGAACGGCGTGTGCCGCCCGCCCTCTTCCTTGTTCAGCACGTACACCTCGCCCTTGAACTTCATGTGCGGGGTGATCGACTTCGGCTTGGCCACGACCTGCCCACGCTCGATGTCGTTCTTTTCCACGCCCCGGAGCAGGACGCCGATGTTGTCGCCCGCCTGGGCCTCGTCCATCAGCTTCCGGAACATCTCAACGCCCGTCACCACCGTGTCGCGCGTCGGCTTGATCCCGACGATCTCGACGTTCTCGCCCACCTTCACCCGGCCGCGCTCCACCCGGCCCGTGGCCACCGTGCCGCGCCCCGTGATCGAGAACACGTCCTCGACCGCCATCAGGAAGTCCTTGTCCACGTCCCGCTTCGGCTCGGGAATGAAGGAGTCCACGGCTTCCATCAGCTTCAGGATCGCCGGCTCCCCGATCTCGCTCTGGTCGCCCTCGATCGCCTTCACCGCGCTCCCGCGGATCACCGGGGTCTTGTCCCCGGGGAACTTGTACTTCGTCAACAGGTCCCTCACCTCGGACTCGACCAGCTCGATCAGTTCCGGGTCGTCCACCATGTCGCACTTGTTCAGGAACACCACGATGTAGGGCACGCCGACCTGGCGGGCCAGCAGGATGTGCTCCCGGGTCTGCGGCATCGGGCCGTCCGCGGCCGACACCACCAGGATCCCGCCGTCCATCTGCGCGGCCCCCGTCACCATGTTCTTGATGTAGTCGGCGTGGCCCGGGCAGTCCACGTGGGCGTAATGCCGCTTCTCGGTCTGGTATTCCACGTGCGCCGTGTTGATCGTCACGCCGCGCTCGCGCTCTTCCGGCGCGTTGTCGATGTCCCCGTAGGCCTTCGCGACGGCAAAGCCCTTCTTCGCCAACACCATCGTGATGGCCGAGGTCAGGCTGGTCTTCCCATGGTCCACGTGGCCGATCGTCCCGATATTCACGTGCGGCTTGTTCCGGACGAATTTTTCCTTCGACATCTGCAGCCTCCTCAGGTTCGAAACGGTTTAGGGTTCAGCCCTTCGCCTTCGCCACGATCTCCGTCATCACCGACTTCGGAGTCTCTTCGTAGCGGGAGAATTGCATGGTGTAAGTGGCGCGGCCCTGGGTCATGGACCGAAGGCTCGTCGAGTAACCGAACATCTCCGACAGGGGCACCTTGGCGCGGATCGTCTGGGCCTGTCCCCGCAACATCATGCCCTCGATCTTCCCGCGCTTCGACTGCAGGTCGCCCATGACGGGACCCATGAAATCCTCGGGCGTCACGACTTCAACGTCCATGATGGGCTCGAGCAGGACCGGCTCGGCCGAGCGCATGGCGTCCTTGAAGGCCATGGAAGCGGCGATCTTGAAGGCCATTTCGGACGAGTCCACTTCGTGGTAGGAGCCGTCGGTCAGGGTCACCTTGAAGTCCACCACGGGGTACCCGGCCAAAACGCCGGACTCCTTGGCTTCGGTCACGCCCTTCTCAACCGCGGGAATGTATTCCTTGGGCACCGTGCCGCCCACGACGCCGTTCTCGAAAACGAACCCCTTTCCGGGTTCCAACGGCTCCATGGTGATGTACACATGGCCGTATTGTCCGCGACCGCCGGTTTGGCGGATGTACTTGCCCTCGGCCTCCACCTTCTTGCGGACGGTCTCTCGGTAGGCCACCTGGGGTTTGCCGACGTTGGCCTGGACCCCGAACTCGCGCATCATGCGGTCGACGATGATTTCCAAGTGAAGCTCGCCCATGCCCGCGATGATGGTTTGGGCGGTTTCCTCGTCCGTCTTCACGCGGAAAGAGGGGTCTTCCTCGGCCAACTTCTGGAGGGCCAAGCCCATCTTTTCTTGGTCCACTTTGGTCTTGGGCTCGATGGCCACCGAGATGACGGGATCCGGAAACACCATTTGTTCGAGGAGGATCGGATGGGCCTCGTCGCACAGGGTGTCACCCGTGGTGATGGCCTTGATGCCGACGGCCGCCGCGATGTCCCCGGAATAGACTTCTTGGATTTCCTCGCGCTTATTGGCGTGCATCTGCAGGATCCGGCCCACGCGCTCCCGGTTGCCCTTGGCGGAGTTGTAGACGTAGGAGGAACCCGTCAGGACACCCGAGTACACCCGGAAATACACCAGCTTCCCCACGTGGGGGTCGGTTTGGATCTTGAACGCCAGGGCCGAGAAGGGCTGTTCGTCGTTTGAAAGGCGGTCTTCCTCTTCGCCCGTCTCCGGGTTCGTCCCCTTGATGTGGGGGATGTCGTTCGGGGCCGGTAGGTAGGCCAAGACGGCGTCCAACAGGGGCTGAACGCCCTTGTTCTTGAAGGCCGAACCGCACATGACCGGGGTGAACTTGTTGGCCAGCGTCCCCTTGCGGATGCAAAGGCGGATCTCTTCGGGGGTGAGTTTGTTCCCGTCCAGGTACTTCTGCATGCAGGCGTCGTCGAACTCGGCCACGGCGTCCACGAGCTTCTGGTGGTACTCATCGGCCTGGGCCTTCATCTCGGCGGGGATCTCCAGGATGTCGAACTTGGCCCCCAGCACTTCCTCGGTCCAATGGATGCGGTTCATTTCGATCAAGTCGACGATGCCGTCGAACTTCTCCTCGGCGCCGACCGGCAACACGAGGGTATGGGCGTTGGCCCCGAGGCGCTTGCGCATCTGGTCGATGGCGCCGAAATAATCGGACCCCACCCGGTCCATCTTGTTGACGAAGGCGATCCGGGGGACGCCGTACCGGTCGGCTTGGCGCCAAACGGTCTCAGACTGGGGCTCCACGCCTTCCACGGCGCCGAACACGCCGATGGCGCCGTCGAGCACCCGGAGGGAACGCTCGACCTCAATGGTGAAGTCCACGTGGCCCGGGGTGTCGATGATGTTGATGCGGTGGTTCTTCCAGAAGCAGGTCGTGGCCGCCGAAGTGATGGTGATGCCGCGTTCTTGTTCCTGGACCATCCAGTCCATGGTGGCGGTGCCATCGTGCACTTCGCCGATCTTGTGGGTACGCCCCGTGTAATAAAGGACGCGTTCGGTCAAAGTGGTCTTACCGGCGTCGATATGCGCCATGATGCCGATGTTTCGGGTTTTACTGATCGCGACGAGTCTGGGCACGGAAGCTGTCCTTTTTTCGGTTTACCAGCGGTAGTGGGCGAAGGCCTTGTTGGCTTCCGCCATCTTATGGGTGTCTTCCTTCTTCTTGATGGACGAGCCCTGGTTCTTCGCCGCGTCCAGGAACTCGCCGGCCAGGCGCTCGGCCATGGTCTTTTCCTTGCGGGCCCGGGTGGCGATCAGGATCCAACGGATGGCCAGGGACGTGCGGCGTTCGGGCCTGATTTCGATCGGCACCTGGTACGTGGCGCCGCCGACGCGCCGGGACTTCACTTCCAACACGGGCTTCACGTTGTCGATGGCGGTCTTGAACAGGTTCAGGGAAGGTTCGCTTTGGCGCTCGCCCACCAGCTCCAGCGCGTCGTAAAACGCCTTAGCGGCCGGTCCTTTTCGTCCCTGGTACATCATGCAGTTGATGAACTTGGCCGCCAGGGTGCTGTTGAAGCGGACATCCGGCGGGGTTTCCCGAGTACTGGCCGATTTACGACGAGGCATCTCTCTTCTCCTTGGTGACTACCCTTTTCAAAACCGGCGGCTTCAGCCGCCCACTCTGCGTTGCAGAAGCCGTTTCAAAGTTTGAAAAGGCTTCTACTTCTTGGCGGCAACTTCCTTCGGGCGTTTGGCTCCGTACTTCGAACGGCTTTGGCGGCGGTCGGCGACGCCGGCCGCGTCCAGGGCGCCCCGGACGATGTGGTACCGGATACCCGGCAGGTCCTTCACGCGGCCGCCGCGGATCAGGACGATCGAGTGCTCCTGGAGGTTGTGCCCCACCCCGGGGATGTAGCAAGTCACTTCCACGCCGTTCGTCAACCGCACGCGGGCGATCTTTCGCAGGGCCGAGTTCGGCTTCTTGGGGGTCATGGTGGCCACCTTGACGCACACCCCGCGCTTCTGCGGGCTGCGCTTCAAAGCCGGCGATTTTGATTTATGCCGGACCTGTTCGCGGCCGTGCCGCACCAGCTGATTCAACGTCGGCAATGGATTCCTCCACGATGCGTTCGCGCCCCCGGGAAAGGCGAGGCGTCCATCTCCCAAGCCGTTCTTGGGACAAAAAAAAAGCAAAGACGGCGGGGCGTCTTTGCTTACGGATCAAACGGCTCCCCAATCCAACGCCTCGAAAATCAGGCGCCCGGATTCAGGGGGATCGCTGAAGCAAAGACCTCCTCAAGCTCACCCTTGACGGAGAAATGTTGAAAAAGCCCCGTCAAAAGGAGGTTTTCCCGCCCAAGCCCCACGGCGCGGGCCGATATAGTACGAGACCGGTCAAACAAGGGTCAAGCGTTTTTTTGACCCTCGAAGCCCTCCTCGCCCGCGAACTCCACCTCATCTAGCAGGGAGGGCGGCGCGGTGACCCCCACCGGTAGTTCCTCCTCAGGCTCATCCACCTGCATCTCGACGCCCTTATAGGACAGGCTCCCGGTCCCGGCTGGGATCAGGTGCCCCATGATCACGTTCTCTTTGAGGCCCTGGAGGGTGTCGATCTTGCCCGATACGGCGGCTTCGGTCAAAACCTTCGTGGTCTCCTGGAAGGAGGCCGCCGAAATGAAGCTTTCGGTGCCGAGGGACGCCTTGGTGATGCCCAATAGGATCGTGCGGGCGGTGGCCGGTTTCCCGTCCTTCTCGCCGATGCGGTCGTTTTCCTTGTTGAACTTCACCCGGTCAACCTGTTGCTTCGGCAGGAATTCGGTGTCGCCCGACTCCTGGATCACGACCTTACGCATCATCTGGCGGACGATCACTTCGATGTGCTTGTCGTTGATCTTCACGCCCTGCAGGCGGTAAACCTCCTGGACCTTGGACAGCAGGTATTCCTGGACGGCGTACTCGCCCTGCACCTCAAGGATGTCGTGCGGGTCGATGGGCCCGTCGGTCAAGGCGTCCCCGGATCGCACCAAGTCGCCCTCATGGACGTTCAAGTGCTTTCCGAACGGGATCGCGTACTCGTGCTCGACGGTCTTTTTGCCTTCGGTGTTGACGATCAGGAGCTTCTGGACGCCCTTGGAGGCGCCGAGCAACTTGACGGTCCCGGTGATCTTGGCCACGACGGCCGCGCTCTTGGGGCGGCGTCCCTCGAACAGTTCGGCCACGCGCGGCAGGCCGCCCGTGATGTCCCGGGTCTTGGAGGATTCGCGGGGCAGGCGCGACAGGACGTCGCCCGCGAAAACCTTCTGGCCGTCCTCGACGGACAGCAAGGCTCCGGTTGGAAGGTGGTAGCTCTTGATCAGTTCCCCGGACTCGGGGGAGATGATCACGCAACGCGGCGAGAAGTTATCGTCCTTGTACTCGATGATCTGGCGTTCCTTGAGACCGGTCGCCTCATCGATCTCTTCCTTCATCGTCACGCCCTTGACCAGGTCCTGCAGCTTCACCACGCCGGCCACTTCGGTGAAGATTGGGATCTTGTACAGGTCCCAGGCGGCCATCAACTGGCCTTCCTTGACGTGGTCCTCTTCACGCACCTTCAGGATGGCGCCGAAGGGGATGATGTAATGCTCGACCGCCCGGCCCTTTTCGTCGTAAACGGAGATTTCCCCGTTCCA
>Ga0265334_10000695_pt1 | contig 16878 bp, 13 predicted proteins | sample 42023metaG_FD_192442 | JGI IMG/M metagenome (GOLD analysis project Ga0265334, IMG submission 192442) | Rhizosphere microbial communities from Carex aquatilis grown in University of Washington, Seatle, WA, United States - 4-20-23 metaG | ecosystem: Host-associated > Plants > Roots > Rhizosphere... | reverse complement strand
GAGCTCGGCCCAGCGGCGCAGCGCAATGGACACGCTATAGGCCCAATAGGGTGCACCCCCGCCGTCATAGGGATTCGTGTGATCGTCGGTGCCATGGAACGTGACGATCGGCAGCGGTCGCTGCGGCTGGCAGCTGGCCGGGTCGGGTTGCGCCGGGTTTTCCGTGGACGGCAGCCCCGCACGAAGCCCGGAGACCGGGGCGATGGCGGCGATTCGGTCCGCCATTTGACAGCCGAGCAGTGATGCCATGCGCGCACCGCCCGACATTCCAGTCACGTAGACGCGCCGGGGATCGATGCAGACGTTCGCCGAGATTTGTTCGATCGTGTCGCGCATGAACTGCACATCGTCGGGGGCATCGTCCGGTATGGCACCACCGCCGGAGAGCGGCACACCGGGAATGTTCCAATAGTGCCGGTCCGGCGCGTCCGGACGCGACACCCCTCCGCTCGGATTGGCCACGACGAAGCCGTGCCTCGCGCCGACGTCCGACAGTCGCGTCGAGACTGCCTGCTGCTCGCCATTGCCGCCGCTGCCATGCAGGTCGAGAACCAGGGGCAGCGCACGATGAGCGGCGGCCGCTGGCGGGACGAATACGCGCACCGGTCGTATCAGGCCGCCAGAGCGCACCGTCACCATATGTCGCCCAGCGCCCAATCCCGCCGCAACGCACGCGTCGCCCGGCTGGATCAGTGCCATGACCGGCACCGGCGCACTGAGTGCCGCGGCAAGACAGACGATCATGCCACGCGTTCCGCTTCGCATCGGCCTCTCCTGCAGCGATGCGGCAAAGCCTACCAGTTCAGCTGCAGCGAGACGTAGCTGCCTTGCTGGCCGGACTTGCCGGCGATGCTGCCGAGGTCGGCGTAGGCGATGGTGAGCGAGGCCCACGGGACGGGCCACCAGGCCAGAAACAGATCCTTGAAATCGTCCTCGTGAAACGCGGACAGGTCGTTGGCCTTGTGCCGGTACTCGCCGCCCAGGACCAGCGTATCGTCCAGGAACACGCCGACGCTGGCTTCGGGCACCAGATGGTAGTCGCCACGGTCACCGCCGAATCCAAGCAGGCCGAGCTGGTTCGCGGCGGTCGCGCGCAGCGTCAGGTCCGCAAGCCACGTGCGTCCGAGTGGTCCGGCGAGCCATATCTTCGTCGCGGCGGCGTAGACGTCGACGCCATCCGCGTGCCGTGCGCCCACTGCGCGTGGCACCAGATCGAAACTGCCGTTGTGCTTGTACTGCACGCCCACTGCAAGCTGGGGCAACGCACCGTCCTGATCGATCAGCGCATCGCCGAACACGCGCAGCTTGGCCCCGATAATGGTCTGGCTGATCGTGGCGCCTGGCACGGTGCTGCCCAACCCAAAGCGTTCGCGGGCCACGGACAGCTCCACGCGGTTGTCGATCCCGACGGCGACGCCGCACGCATCGAGCCGGTAGTCGCGCGGGGCTACGTCGGTACAGAAGGCGCTGCCGCCGGTCTGATCGGCGGTGCCGAGTCCCGCGATCAGGCTCCATGGCACGAGCCCACCGCCGGCGCTGCCCTCGATCTGCGTGACTCCGCCGGTAGCAGCCAGCCGGTCGCCGGCCATGGCCGGTGGCGCGTACTCCATGGCACAGGCCCACAGCAGCACGACCGCGGCCGTACCTGCTGCGCGAACACGGGGAGTGGCCGGGGTCATCCATCCCACGACTGGGACCTGCATCACGTTCGGAAGCGCCACATGATGCCGTAGCGGCCCCGGGCGATCTGTGAGCTGTGACCGATTTAACGCGGCCCCGCGCAGGCTGAACATAGTATGGAAATCCTAGAAGTATCGGGAGCCACCCATGCCAGCCGCGCGCGTCGCCGCCCGCGTACTCGCTCTGCTGCTGTCCATGAATTTCCTCACGGTCCGCGCCGCAGATGTCCCGCCGGGCTCCACGTCGCTGTATGCCCGCCTGGGAGGAGCGGCCGTGGTTGCCGCCTTCGTTGGCGAGACGATCGACCGCACGGTCGCCGATCCGAGGCTCCGTCGATCCTTCCAGGGCAGCAACCTGCGACGCATCAAGCGGCTGTTCGCGGAGCAGATCTGCGCGGTGGCGCAGGGAGGGTGCGACTACAGCGGAGACTCGATGCGGGCAGTGCACGCCAATCATCACATCACCGAGGCGGAGTTCTACGGCGTGGTCGCGATCCTGCGTGCGTCGATGCGTGCACACGGAGTCCCGCTGCGCGAGCGCAACGAGCTGCTCGCACTGCTGGCACCCATGAAGCGCGACGTCGTGGAGCCGTTCGTCCCGGCTTCGCCGGTGACTCCATGATTCGGGCCCCTATCCGTATGCTGGCGTCGGCGGCCGGATTGATGGCGCAAGGCGTGCTGGCGGCGACCCTTCACGTGCAGGTGCACGACCCGGAGGGGCATCCGGTGGCGAATGCCGCGGTCTATGCCGTTCCCGATCGGCCGGTGGACCGCGAAGCGACCCCTAAGGCCATCATCGACCAGGTGAATCGACGGTTCGTGCCGCGCATCCTGGTGATCCAGGCGGGCACGTCGGTATCGTTCCCGAACAGCGACAACATCCGGCACTCGGTGTATTCATTCTCGCCGCCGAAGATCTTCACGCTGAAGCTCTATTCGGGCGTGCCGGCGAGCCCGGTCGTGTTCGACAAGGCGGGGATCGTCGTACTCGGCTGCAATATTCACGACTCCATGGTCGCCTGGGTGCTGGTCGTCGACACCCCATTCTTCACCCATACCGACGGCTCCGGTGCCGCCGCACTCGCGAACCTGCCGCCCGGCCGCTACACCTTGCGCGCCTGGAGCAATTCAATGCGCCAGGAAGCTCCGGGCGAGCCGCTCGACGTAAGCGCCGAACCGTTGCCGGTGCGCACGCTCGAGGTGCCACCCGAAGCACCGGATCCACCGGACTCGATGTCGATGAACGCGCAGATGGAAGGCATGGTGCACTGATGCGCTTCGACAGCCTGCGTGTACGGCTGGTGCTGTTCCTGGTGGCACTGCTGGGAGTGGTCCAGATCACCGCGTTCGTGCTGATCAACGCGGCCGCCACCAGTGCCGCACGCGCCAAGATCGACGACGAACTGTCGGTCGGCGAGCGGGTATTCGCGCTCGAGCTGCGCCAGGGCGCGGAACGTCAGCTCCAGGCCGCGACGGTGCTGGCCTCCGACTTCGCGTTCCGCGAAGCGGTCACCACCGGGGATGTGCCGACGCTCGCCTCGGCGCTGCAGAATCACGGCGCGCGCATTCGGGCCGCGGCGCTGTTCCTGGTCGACCTCGACGGGAAGATCGTCGCCGATTCCCTGCCCGCATCGATGCATCAGTCCTACGACTTCGCGAGCCTGCTTGCCGCTGCGCGCGCCACGGGCGACTCGACCTCGATCATGATGATCGGCGATCACGCGCTGCAGCTGATTGCGGCGCCGGTGCGCGCCCCCATACCGGTCGGCTGGATTATCGTCGGCTTCGCGCTCAACGAGAGCGTCGCGCAGGAGCTGCGCGCGCTCACCGGTCTGAATGTTTCCTTCGCATTCGAGGCAGCCGGGAGCTGGCGCCTGCTTGCCTCGACGCTGCCCGCGCCGCAGGTCCGCGCGCTGCAGGAGCGGCTGCCCGCCTATGACGGCGCCGTGCAGCTGCACGAACTCGCGATGCCGGGTGGTGAACACCAGGTGCGCCTCGTGCCGATTGGCGGGATCGCCGGGCGTCACGTCGTCGCGGTGCTGCAGCGACCGGTCGCCGACGCGATGGCTGGCTTCGCGACTCTGCGCATGACGCTGCTGGGCCTGGGCGTGGTGAGCGTGGCGCTGTCGATTGCCGGCAGCGTGCTGATCGCGCTCGGGATCACACGACCCCTGCGCTTGCTGCTCGACGCGGTCCGTCGCATCCGGCAGGGTGACTACGCGGCACCAGTCGATGTCCATCGGCGCGACGAGATCGGCGTGCTGGCCCAGGGCCTCGATCACATGCGCGCCGGCATCGCCGAGCGCGAGCAGCGCATCCTGCGGCTGGCTTACGAGGACGTACTGACGCTGCTGCCCAATCGGGTACAGTTCGCCGATCAGCTCGCCCGACGGATTGCCCAGTCCCGTGAGCAATCGCAGCACTTTGCGGTTCTGGTCATGGACCTGGACCGGTTCAAGGAGATCAATGACTCGCTGGGCCATGGCGTCGGCGATCACGTGCTGTGCGAGGTGGCGACCCGCCTGCACGGCATGCTCGGCGGTGCCGATGCCGTCGCGCGCCTTGGCGGCGATGAATTCGCGGTCCTCGTGGGGGCGGGGCGTGCTGGTCGTGCCACCGAAGTGGCGGCGGCGATTGCCGCCGTGCTCGAGGCTCCGATCCTCTACGAGGGACAGCCGCTGGATGTCGGCGCAAGCATCGGCATCGCGCAGTTCCCGGAGCACGGCGCGGACGCCGAGGTGCTGATGCGCAATGCCGACATCGCGATGTACGTGGCCAAGCGCTCGCGCTCAGGGCTGGCGGTCTATGACGCGTCCTATGATACGAATCAGCAGGAGCACCTGTCGCTGCTGGGTGAGCTGCGGCGCGCGGTCGAGCGTAATGAACTGCAGCTGGTCTACCAGCCCAAGGTCACGCTGGCTACGGCGCACACCGGAGCCGTCGAGGCCCTGCTGCGATGGCAGCACCCGACGCGCGGCATGGTACCGCCCGTTCAGTTCATTCCGTTCGCCGAGCACACCGGCTATATCAAGGCCCTGACCCGCTGGGTACTCGCGGAGGCGATACGGCAATGTGGAGCGTGGCGTCGCGAGGGGATCGATCTGCGCATAGCAGTGAATCTGTCGGCGCGCGACCTGATGCATCGCGAACTGCCGGAGTACATCGAGGGCCTGCTGCAGCAGCATGCCGTGCCGGCGCAGCGCATCGGACTCGAGATCACCGAGAGCGGCTTCATGGAGGATCCCGTGCATGCGCAGCGGGTGCTCGAGCGGCTCTCGGCGATGGGTTTGCAGCTTTCGGTCGACGACTATGGAACCGGTTATTCCTCGCTGTCCTATCTGATGAAGCTGCCAGTCGATGAGCTGAAGATCGACCGCTCCTTCGTGTCGAACCTGTCCGATGACAGCAGCCTGCAGACCATCGTACGCTCGACCATCGAGCTCGGGCACGGCCTCGGGCTCAAGGTCGTCGCGGAAGGGATCGAGGACGCCCGCACGTACGCACTGTTGCGCGAGCTGCGGTGCGACTCGGCGCAGGGTTACTACATGAGTCCGCCGCTGGCCCCGGACGCGCTGCGCGCGTGGCTGCAGGGCGGGCAGATGCCGCGCGACCTGCGCCCGCCGCCGACGGAACAGCTTCAGTCCCGACAACAGCTTTCACTCGCAGCTCCGCTCTCTCGGGTATAATCGCCGCAAAAGGGGGGCAGTCCGACCGTCGGCTGTACCCCGCTCCATGTATAAGGAATGGCTGGTGGGCCGGGGGAGATACGGCGTGAGCGTGATTCGCACTGCGGCCCTGTGGCTGGCGACGGTAGTGGCTGCGTGGCTGGTGACGACGGCGCCGGCACTTGCCCAGGAGGATCCTTCCGGCGAGTGGCGCGCGCTGTACCACGAGGATTTCTTCGAGCGGATGCCGGGCCCTGACGTCGCCGATTATCTGGGCATTCCGATCAACGCCGCCGGCCGCGCCAAGGCCGATGCCTGGACCTCTTCGCTGCTGGAGCTGCCCGAAAACCAGTGTCGACCGCACCCGTACGATTATTCCTGGCGTGGCCCGTTCAGCATGCGCATCTGGGCCGAGGTGGATCGCTACACGCAGAGCCGCATTGCCTACCACGTGCACGGTCAGTGGCAGCAACCGGAGAAGACGATCTGGATGGATGGCCGTCCGCATCCGCCCGAATACGGACCGCGCAGCTGGCAGGGGTTTTCGACCGGCACCTGGGAGGGTGATCACCTGCATGTGATCACGGATCACCTGCGGGAAGGCTGGCTGCGGCGCAACGGCATGGACCGCAGCGACGATGCGACCATCAGCACGCACATCATGCGCCACGGCAACTACCTGACCGTCGCAGTGATCGTCTACGACCCGGTCTATCTCGCGGCGCCGTTCATACGGACCACCGACTACTCGGCCGATCCGCAGCAGCATATCGATCCTTATCCGTGCGAGCCGCAGGTCGAGGTGTATCACGAGCCCGGGACCGTGCCGCACTACCTGCCCGGAACCAACCCGTTCCTGGCCGAGTGGGCACAGCGCTGGGGAATTCCGCCGGAGGCCGCGCGTGGCGGGTTGGAGACGATCTATCCGGAATACATCAAGAAAATGGCGACGATGCCGCGGCTGCCGCGCCCGAAAAAGATCCATTACGGAGACTAGCCCTAAGGCATCTGCCTTGCGCGAATTCACATGAATACCCGATTCCTGCCCACACCGCGGACAGCCAGACTGCTGTCCATCCTGTCGGCCGCGACCGCACTCGGGATCCTCGCCGCGGCTCCGTGCGTGCGCGCGCAGGACGCGGAAGGCTCCACGGCCTATCCCGGAACCCTTTCCCCGGCTCAGCGCAACCAGTTGCTCCAGAATGGCGATGGGGAAGTGCATGCGCTGCTGGTGCGCCAGGGGGACCTGTATCCCGAACCCGAGGCCAGTATCTACGTGCTCGTCGGCGCCGGCGGCAACATCACGGTGCAGGTCGGCAGCAATGGCATGCTGCTGGTCAACTCAGGCAAGGCCAGCATGAGTGACAAGGTGCTCGCGGCGATCCACTCGCTGTCGGCGGAGCCGTTGCGCACGATCATCAACACCGATGTCGATGTTGAGGATTCCGGCGGCAACAAGGCGATCAGCGCCACGGGTCAGTCCGTGACCGGCGGGGACGTCACCAACCTGATCGGATCTGGTTCCGCGGTCGCGAGCGTGCTCTCCACCCAGGAGGTGCTCGACCGGATGAGCGCGCCGGGAACGGCCGATTCCCAACCGCAGGAGGCGTGGCCGACCGATACCTATACGTTGCCGACGAAGGACATGTGGTTCGATGCTGAATCGATCAGGCTGTTTCACCAGGCAGCTGCGCATTCCGACGGCGACACCATGGTCTACTTCCGGCACTCCGATGTCGTTTGCACGGGGGATATCTATTCGACCACCGGCTACCCGGTGTTCGACGCCGCGCGGGGCGGCAGCATCCAGGGCATCATCGACGGTCTGAACCGGCTGGTATACGAGATCATGATTCCCGCACAGCAGAACGATGGTGGAACTGTAGTCATTCCCAATCGCGGTTACGTCAGCGGCTACTCCGACGTGGTCTTCTACCAGGAGATGATCATCATCATCCGCGACCGCATCCGCAGCATGATCGCCAAGGGCATGACGCTCCAGCAGGTGCAGGCCGCGCGCCCGACCTTCGAATTCGATCCGCGCTACGGTTCGACGACCGGTCCGTGGACCACCCGGATGTTCGTCGAAGCGGTGTACAACAGTCTCAAGGCTACACCGAAGGCGCGAACCAGGACGGAGCCGACCGGACCATGAACGCACATCGCCCCGGGCTTCCCCTTTGCGCAGCGATCGTTGGCCTTGCCGTCAGCATCGGTGGACCACAGCTTGCCCGCGCGGCGGACGCGCCGCCGCCGGAGCCGCGCGCACAGGCGCCGCTCGAACTGACAGGCTATTGGGTGTCGCTGGTCACCGAGGACTGGCGCTTCCGGATGCTGGTGGCCGATCCCGGGGATACCGAGAACATTCCGCTCAATCCCGACGGTCTCAAGGCCGCGAAGGCCTGGAATCCCGAGCAGGCGAAGGCGGACACGGGTAACGCGTGCCGCGCCTTCGGTGCCGCAGGCCTGATGCGCATTCCGGGCCGCGTGCACATCAGCTGGCAGGATGGCAGCACGCTGCGAGTGGATACCGATGCGGGGACCCAGACGCGCCTGTTTCATTTCGGGGGTACTGCAGGGGCCGATGAGGCATCGTCCTGGCAGGGGTATTCGGTCGCGAGCTGGGAGGGACTCGCACCGCGACGCCGACCCTCGGTACAGAAGCTGGCCAACGCCGCTGGAGCGGCGTCGGGCGGGCAGGAGGGATACCTGCAGGTCGTGACGACGCACCTGTTGCCTGGCTACCTGCGTACCAATGGCGTGCCGTACGGTGCCGCGACGCACCTGCTCGAGTATTACGACACGATCAAGGAAGCCAATGGCGATGAATATCTCGTGATCACGACGATCGTCGAGGATCCGGAGTATCTGAACCAGCCGTTCGTGACCAGCAGCCATTTCAAGCGGGTTGCGGACGCGGCTGGATGGGATCCCACGCCCTGCCGCGCCGACGAGCCGCGCTAGGGGAGATAGTCCGGCAAGGCGGCGACTCAGGCTGCCTGCGATGCTGCGCCGACTGGTACCGCGATCTTTCGGCCGGCGCTTTCCACGAGACCCGTATGGCCGGCTCTGGTGGGCCCGCCGCGGATTCCAACCGGATGAACTCCTGATCCTGGGTTTCGACTCCAGGGTTGTGCAGGTCATTGAAAACATGAGTGATTCAAAAACTCAGGTACCCGATTTTCCCCAGCTGGCCTCTAAGTGATAGGCAAACCGGAATTCCTTCGTTTGCATCCATGAACAGGCGACAGGGGGCTTGGGTCGAGCGGTTCTTCTCGCAACACGGGAAGGCATTGGAGGCGTTTTTTCGTCGACGAATTCGCATAGTCCCCGACGCACCGGACCTGGCCCAGGAGGTCTACGTGCGCATGCTTCGGGTCAAGGACGCCGACGCCATTCGAGACCCGGAGCTTTATCTCTATACGGTGGCCAACAATCTGGTGAAGGAGAACGCGCTTTCCGACAGCAGGCGCAGCGCCTGCGAGGACATCGACGATTTTGCGATACAGGAACAGCTGGGACAGCTGCCGTCATTTGATGGTGATATCGACACCGAGGTGCGCTCGGAGCGCCTTCGGGAAGTGCTCGCGCAGCTATCGCCCAAGTGCCTCGCCGCCGTTGTCCTGCAGTATCGCGACGGACTGAGCTATCAGGAGATCGGTGCGCGCCTCGGTATCTCGACGCATATGGTCAAGAAATACATCAGTCAGGCTCTCCGCCACTGCAGACGCCGGATGGAGAGCTTGAGATAGCTTATGGGAATCGTAGACCAGCGGGTTCGTTCAGCAATTGCTGAGGAGGCGCTGGAGTGGTTTGTGCGCAATCGCGGCGGCATGCTCTCCAACGACGAGCGGCCCGCCTTTTCAGCATGGCTCAAGTCCTCGCCGCTGCACGTCGAGGAGTACCTGCGGACTGCGGCGATGGCACAGCACCTTCGTTCTGCGATCGCTACGATGGACGTCGATCTCGCCAGGCTGCTCGGCGATGCCCGTGACGCAGACGGCGGAGAGGTCATACTGCTCCGTGGACTTTCAACGCACGGGGCCGACGTCTCCAGGACATCCTGGCGTAGGCGGGCCAGTCGGCTGGTAGCTGTCGCCGCGGCCGTCGTCGCCGTCGTCTGCGCAGGAGCGATCCTGGTGGCGCGCAATGCGCGGCTTCCAGGCCTGCAAGCTGAGTTTGCGACCGCCCACGGCGAACAGCGATTCTGGAGGCTGCCGGATGGATCCGGCATGGACCTCAATTCCGATTCGTCCGTGCTCGTGCGTTTCGACAAGCACGAGCGCGTCGTGAAGATCGCGCGCGGCGAAGCGCTGTTCCAGGTCGCTCACGAAAGCGCCAGGCGATTCCGGGTGGTCGCCGGGGAGACTGACGTGATCGCCGTCGGTACCGAATTCGAAGTATTGCAGCAACCAGGCAGCACGCGCGTGACCGTTGTTCACGGAAGGGTCAGCGTGGTTGCCGATACTCCGGCGCGCGTCGCGACGAGGGCGGTGTCCCCATCCCAGGAGCTGTTTGTGAAGGCGGGGGAGCAGGTTCAAGTCGATGGCCACGCCGACGTATCGAAGCTGGCCGTGGTTCCGGCGAACGTGCCGCAGGAAGTGGCGTGGGTACAGCGCAGGATCACGTTCGACGAGCAGCCGCTGGGGAACGTGGCTGCTCAATTCAGCCGGGACAGCGGAGTTACGATAGAAGTGCAGGGCGGTCGGCTGCGCGAGTTGCCCATCAGCGGTGTGTTCAACGAATACGATGCCGAATCGTTCCTCGCTTTCATCGGGCGACTGGATAACGTGGAACTGGACAGGACCGATGACCATGTCGTGGTCCGCGAGAGGTCTGGCCAATAGGCAGCTCCACGATCCGGGTATTCATTGACTAAGGGGGGAATCCTTGGCCCTGATCCGGGCTCCAAGGACATACGGATCGAAACGCGGTCGATGCCACTGGCTGCGATGAATGAGCGCGTGCCAGCCTTCCTGACGCGCAATTAATGGTAGCCATTGTCGAGCATGACCCCTCTTCACCCATATCAGGAACTCGAGATCGTGCGGCCGAGCCAGCCGGCTGGGGCCCGGACGACACGGAGGGGGATATGCGTGACGCGCCGCATTGCTGTCATTGGTGCCGCACTCGGCCATTGCCTCGGCAGCATGAGCGCGCAGGCGCAGCCCGTGCCGACGCCATTCGTGTCGATTGCGCCCCAGCCCCTGGCGCAGGCGCTGGCCACGTTCGCGAAGCAGACGGGGCTGCAGATCGTGTACGTGTCCGGGAGCATCGCCGGAGCGACTTCCAAGGGTGCGCCCACCGGGCTGTCACCGGCGGAAACACTGTCCCGGCTGCTCGACGGTACGGGTCTCACATTCGAGTTCCTGAACCAGCGGACGGTGCGCATTTTTCGAGGCAAGGCGGTACCGCAGGTAACGGTGAGCCCCGGTGGAAGCGCCGGGCAGAGTCCAGAAGGCACGACGACGGCCTCTCCGCGCCCCGACGCCGCCAACAACAATGCCATCGATGAAAGGAAGGAGGGGAACACCATGACATCGACGACCAAGCACCTCGGGTTTCTGGGCCGCATTTCCGGCCTGCTGGCGCTATGCGGGCCGCTGCTCTCGGTCAATCCGGCCTACTGCCAGCAGGTCCAGGCCACGCAGCCCAGCCAGCCGGATCAGCTTCAGGAGATCATCGTCACCGCCCAGAAGCGCGAACAGAGTCTGCAGGACGTTCCAATCTCGGTCACCGCGGTGGACGGGGATACCATTTCCGGTGAGGGATTCGTCGACATCCAGGAACTGTCCAAGTTCGTGCCGAATCTGTTCATGCGCAACAACCTGACCGGCCAGCAGATGGTGATCCGTGGCATCGGGACGGGGGTCGACAACGAAGGCTTCGAGCAGGCGGTGTCGCAGTTCGTCGATGGGGTCTATTACGGCCGGGCGACGCTGGACCAGAACCAGGTCTTCGACGTCGACCACGTCGAGGCCGTCCGCGGACCGCAGCCGACTTTTGCGGGGCAGAGCTCGACCGCAGGTGCGGTGAGCACGTTCAATCGCCGGCCGGGCAAGACCTGGGAAGGCGACACCAACGTCTCCTATGGCAAGTTCGGTGAACTCTCGCTCGATGGCGGCATCGGCGGCCCGATTACCGACACGCTCGGCGTTCGGCTATCCGGGCGCTATTACACGCTGCCAGATACCGACTATCACAACTGGAACGGCGCGGCCGTCGGTACCAAGAAGGACCAGGCGGCACGATTGATCGCGACCTGGTCGCCTGCCACTTCGGTCGATGTGACGTTCAAGGCCGAACACCAGAACATCCTGAACAACGGCGAGGGCGGTGGACCTTCGCAGTGCGACACGAACCCGGCCACCAGCGTCTCCAATGGCTTCCTGTTTCCGGGCTTTCCCGCAGCGTGCGCGCTGGACGTGAAAGTACTGGGCCTGGACCTGAACAACCGCTACGAGGCGTACCAGGGCGGATTGCTCGATGCCCGCGCGGCGCTCGATTGGCTCAATGCAAAGAGCGGTGGCACTGCGGCGAATCCGGTATGGGGCACCACCGGTGTGTCGGTGATTCCCTACGGCCTCAACCTCGTGCACGAGTTCAACCAGCCTGAGGACCGTCAGTACATTTTTGATGTGTTCATGGGCAATGTCGTGTGGCGCTTTGGCGACCTGAGCCTCAATTCCACTACCGCATACATGCACTACAACAAGCATTACATCCTGGATCCGGACTACAGCGCGTTCGCGCTGTTCAGCGATCATCGTGCCGAAACCTTCAGCCAGTTCTCGCAGGAGTTCCGGCTGAGCTCCGCGGCAGATCAGACCGTGTCATGGATGGTCGGTGGCTATTTCCAGCGCCACCGGCTGGATACCTCCATCGACATCTACGGACCGTGGACCTTCGGTGCGCCATTCCTGCCGGCCAACGCCGTGGCGGCGAGTTTCGGCGGCACGCTGTATGAGTCCTCGACCTGGCTCAGCGCGTTCGCCGCGGCCACCTGGCACGTCACCGACAAGTTCCGGTTGAACGCCGGCGGCCGCTACCAGAATGTCGGCAAGGACGGCTTCCTGCCGCCCTCCTATGCGTATCTGACCTCGGGTGCCACCGGTTTTGGTCCGCAGCAGCCCTATCCGAATACCGCCCCGGCCACCGGTGCGGAGCGCGACAGCCGGGCCGATCCCGAGCTCAGCGTGCAGTGGGATATCGTGGATGGCGTGATGGCGTATGCCAAGTACGCCAGCGCGTTCAAAGCCGGCGGTTTCGTGATGTCCCCGATCTTCTTCGGTGGATTGCCGAACCCGTTCACGTACAAGCCGGAATACGCGAAGGGCTATGAGGCGGGCGTCAAGACCACGCTGCTCAACCACCGCCTGGAAGTGAACGCGGACTACTACTACACGAAGTACACGGATCAGCAGGTCAGCGTCTACAACTCTCCGACCAACTCGTTCATCACGGCCAATGCCGGCGAGTCGCACACGCAGGGCCTGGAGTTCGATGGCCGGTGGCTCGTGACCCGTGGCCTCACGATCCGCTTCGACGGCACCGTCGGCGCCGAGGCCAAGTACGACAAGTTCGAAGGGGCCTCCTGCAACCAGCTGGAAGCGGCAACGGAGCCCGCCGTGTGCGCGAAGGGCGTCAGCCGCGACGGAGTGTCGCTGCCGTTCAGTTCCAACTGGTCGATCGGGATAAATCCAGAGTACCAGTTCCCCATCAGCAGCAGCCTGGTCGGGAAGGTGAACCTTAACTTCATCCGGGACAGCGGCTACAACATCGAAGACGACCAGGATCCGCGCAATCACCAGCCGGCCTACGATCGCATCGACGCGCGCATGTCGTTCGGACCGGAGAGCGGTGCCTGGGAGCTGGGACTCTACGGACGCAACCTGTCCAACGAACGGATCCTGCTGCAGAATTATACGAACTTCGATTCCCAGTCGCTGACTCCGCCGGCAGCGGGAGCGACTTACTACGGTCCCTGGGGACCCAACCTCGATCGGGGAATCACCTTCGGCGTGCAGTTCAGCGCCCGATTCGGCGGCAAGATCTGACGCTCTGACGGTCTGATGTCCCAAAGCGCTGCGGTGCCGTGAGCGGCACCGCAGCGCCCCTTCGAACTGCTCCCGGCGCGCCTGGCGGCCCGGCTGCAAGAAATTTCCAGCGCTTCCGCATCCATTGCGCCCCCTCGCTCCGTAGAACGGAGCATGAGGCATGCCGTGCCTCTCAACCATCCTTGAGGGGGAGACCATCCATGAAGCGCAGTTCGACACCCTGGCTGATCCTGTCCTCGATCGCAATGGCGAGCGCCGCCGGCGGCGCGTACGCATCGAGCCACCGCGAGGCGCCATTCATCACGACCCATCCGAAGGTGGATGGCAGCGACTTCTACCTGTTCCGCAGCTACGAGCCGGGACGGTCGGGGTTCGTGACGATGATTGCCAACTACCAGCCACTGCAGGATGCGTACGGTGGCCCCAACTATTTCTTCATGGATCCACAGGCCCTGTACGAGATTCATGTGGACAACGACGGCGATGGCGACGAGGACCTGACTTTCCAGTTCCGCTTCAATGAGCTGCGCGAAGGATTGACGGTCAATGCCGGCGGCAAATCCATTCCTGTGCCGCTGACCAACATCGGTCCGGTCACTAGCACCAATAGCGCCGCGCAGAACGTGATCGAGAGCTACACGCTGACGTTGGTGCGGGGCGACCGGCGCCACGGGCAGGCGATGGCGATCCACGACGCGGTCACCGGGAGTGCGAGCTTTGCCAAGCCGCTGGACAACATCGGTGCCAAGTCCATCCCGGACTATGCGGACTACGCCGGCAGCTTCATCCACACGATCACCATACCCGGTTGCAATACGCCGGGCCGGGTGTTCGTCGGACAGCGCATGGACGGGTTCGTCGTCAATCTCGGCGAGACCTTCGACCTGGTGAACATCAAGTACCCGGTGCAGGAACTTGCGCCGCCGGGAGTCAACGCTCGCAATGACGAGCCCAACAGCCTGGCAGACAAGAACGTCACTTCACTCGCGCTCGAGATCCCGATCGCGTGCCTGATCCACGGCACTGATCCGGTGATCGGGGCCTGGACCACCGCCAGCCTGAGGCAGGCTGAAGTGCTCAACTCGAGACCGCAGAGCGATAAGAGTGTGTCGAGCGTCGGATCGGCTGCGAATGCGACCGGACCGCTCATCGCGGGCGGCGCGTGGGTGCAGGTTTCCAGGCTCGGCGCACCGCTGGTCAACGAGCTCGTGATCGGTCTGCCCGACAAGGATCGGTTCAACGGCTCGCATCCGAGGGACGATGCGCAGTTCGCCGACTACGTGACCAATCCTTCGCTTCCGGTGCTGCTGCAGGCGCTGTTCGGAGGCGCCGGCGTGCGGGCCCCGAACGTCTACCCGCGCAACGATCTGATCGAAGCCTTCCTGACCGGGGTGCCCGGGCTGAACCAGCCGGCGCACGTGAGGCCGTCGGAACTGCTGCGGCTCAACACGTCGACGCCTGCGGCGCCGGTCAGTGCGCAGAACGATCTCGGCGTGCTCGGCGGCGATCTGGCCGGATTTCCGAACGGCCGGCGGCCCATCGATGACGTCGTGGACATCGAATTGCGGGTCGCGATGGGTGTACTGCTCGCGCCCTTCGATGGCAGCGCCAAGGATCCGGACCCGGCGTCCGATGCCTCGCGCCAGCTGCACTACACCGATGGCGCGGAGCCCAACGCGGCCAACTACCCGGGCGTATTCCCGTACCTGATGACGCCGATCGCCGGCTCTCCGAACAGCGCGACCAATTGAGGAGCGAGCAACCATGCATACCAGGACACTCCTGCGAGCCAGTGCGATCCTCGGCGGAACCCTGCTGGCCGCCGGCTGCGGCAGCGACGCGACGGGTCCCGCGACATCGGGTCTCACGCAGTCCTCACAGACGCTTGATGCTGCGCAGGTACTGAATGTCGCGCAGACGCCCACGGAGAGTGCCGACGCGACGGCGGTCGACGACGGCGCGCTGATCGTGGCCGATGCCGGCGATGAGACCTCTGATCCGATTCCCGTCGGATAGCCATGCGTCGCGCGTTCCTGGCGCTTGCTCTGTGTGCCGGCGCCGGGCTGGCTGATGCCAAGCCCTACGTACCGGCAAGCGATAGTCAGGTGCTCGCCGAGCTGCCGGCCGGCGCGCGACACTCGGCGCTCGCGGCCCGGCAGCTGGCGCAGGCGAGGCTCGATGTCGCGGTGCCGCTGGCGCAGTTCTATATTGGCCAGGCTCGTGGCACCGGGGATCTGCGCTTCCTCGGCTATGCCGAGGCGGTACTGGCCCCGTGGCTCGCGCTTGCGGAGCCAGATCCGAGTGTGCTCGTGCTGCAGGCGACACTGCAGCAAAGCCGGCACGAGTTCCAGGCGGCGCTCGCCACCCTGGAACGGGCGCTGCGCGCCCGTCCGGCCGATGCGCAGGCGTGGCTGACGCGAGCGACCGTATTGCGTGTGCTGGGGCGTTACGCGCAAGCCGAGGACGCCTGCACGCAGTTCGCACTTCAGGCGGATGCCGGCTTAGCCCTGATCTGCGCGCAAAGCATCCGCGCGCTGCGCGGCGGCCTCGAGGACGCCTATGCGTGCCTCGAGGCGCTGCCGACGCAGGGCATGCTCGATCCCGAGCGTGCCTGGCGCGATTCCGAGCTCGGCGAGATGGCGGTACGGCTCGGCCGTGACAGCGATGCCGAGCACTGGTTCCGCGACGGTCTGGCGTTGAGCCCTCACGACTTCTATGTGCGCGCCGCCTATGCGGATCTGCTGCTGCGCGCGCACCGTAACGTCGAGGTGCGCGAGTTGCTGCGCGGGCAGGACAGCATCGAGCCGCTGCTGCTACGGCTTGCGATCGCACAGCGGGCGCTGGCGGATCCGGACTTCGCGCGCAGCAGGGCACTGCTGGGCGCTGCCTTTACCGCCGAGGCGCAGCGCGGCGAGCCGGTACACCGGCGCGAGCAGGCCCGCTTCCTGCTGGAAATCGAGGACCGCCCGCGCGAGGCACTGGCCGTGGCGCTCGCCAACTGGAGCGTGCAGCGCGAGCCGGACGACGCATTGGTGCTGGTGCAGGCCGCACGCGCGGCCGATGCGCTGTCACAAGCCCTGCCGGTACTGCAATTCGAACGGGATGCCGGACTGCGCGATGCGCGGCTGGTGTCCGCTGCCGGAGCGCAATGACAGGGCTCGCTCGTTGCCTGCTGGCCGTGGCGCTGCTGTGCATCGGCGCGCTCGCGCAGGCGCATGTCGCGAGCAACAGCTTTCTGCGCCTCGATGTCGATGGCACACAGCTGCAAGGCGTGCTCGAGCTCAGTGTGCGCGATGCCGAGATCGCGGTCGGTCTGGATCGTGATCGCGACGGGCGGGTCAGTTGGGGCGAGGTGCGGGCGGGGCGGGACGCGATCGACGTCTACCTGCTTGCGCACCTGATGCTTGCCGCACCGGACGGGCGCTGTGTATTGCGCCCCGGCGCGGTGCAGATCAACGAGCGTGTGGACGGCAATTA
>Ga0265334_10000693_pt1 | contig 16891 bp, 15 predicted proteins | sample 42023metaG_FD_192442 | JGI IMG/M metagenome (GOLD analysis project Ga0265334, IMG submission 192442) | Rhizosphere microbial communities from Carex aquatilis grown in University of Washington, Seatle, WA, United States - 4-20-23 metaG | ecosystem: Host-associated > Plants > Roots > Rhizosphere... | reverse complement strand
GGCTACAGCGATTCCCCGACCCCGCTCCAGCTGATCGTCTACCTCGCCTACCTGGTGGTCGTCATCGCCGCGTTCCTCGGCCTGCGAGGCGCCCGGCACAGCCGCAAGGCACCAGAACCCGCCGCCGGGTAACGCGCCCTTAGCTAGCGGCGCCCCTCCCGTGCCGGTCAGAGGTGCCTGCCGCCGCGGCAGGGCTAGGGGTTGGCGACGGTGACGGGGATCAGGATGTCCTGGCCGCCGCAGCCAAGCAGCACTCCGTCGGGCTTGGCGGCCGCTGAGCACTGCGTGACGACGACCTTGAACTGCTGCGGCCCGCCGGAGTTGGCCGAGTAGCCCTGGCTCCACTCGGTCGCCTGGCAGGGCGCCTTGCCGGGCTGGAGGGCGAAGACGTACTTGGTCCCGGTGTCCGTGCCCATCTCGGTGACGGCGATGCTCTCGCTCTGGCACAGCCGCGCGGCCGTCGCGAAGCACCACAGGGCTCCCACGTCCGCCCGGAAGAGCCGCGTGGCGCCGGAAAGCTCATGTGTCCCTATCTCACCGCAGGTGGCCCGCGGCAGCGGCGTTCCGGTCAGGGACTCGTCGTGACGAAACCGGGACGGTGGGCGGAGCAGACCGTTGGCTAGCGGCGCCCCTCCCGTGCCTGCGGTTCCCGGGCCTGCGGTTCCCGTGCCCGTGGTACGCGGGCCCGTGCTACGCGGGCCGACGGTCGCGGCCGGGTGATGATCGCCTGCAGGTAGACGTAGCACAGGAGCGCGATGCCGGCCAGGATCGCCATGGACAGTGACGCGCCGTTGGCGTCGTTCCTGACGAAAAGCTCGCCGGCCGCGAACGCGCCGAGCAGGGCCGCGAATGCGGTCGCGGTCAGGGCGATGACCGCCGTGTCCCGCAGGGCGACCGCTCGCAGCAGCATGATGGCCGCGGTGGCGAGAAGCAGCCCGGCGAGCAGGGCGTGCGCGGTCAGCACACCGGGCGCGGTCTCGATCTCCCTCAGGTACGACACATGGCCGTCGGCGGCCGGCATGGCGATGTAGAGGTTGAGGACCATGCCCAGGGCCAGCTGGATGATCAGCCCGGTCAAGACGACCAGGCCCGCCTGGTGCAGCCCGGCCCGGCCCATGCTCCGCGCTTTCTCGGCGGAGAAAATAGGCATAATGTGTTCATGGATCATTTCGAACATGATCATCTCCTCCAGATCGCCTTTTCTCGATTTTAACCGCGGGCGATACCTTCGGTCGGAGCCGATGTTTAGGAATCCTTATCAATGAGCAGATTCATATACTGTAAATCCAGGTCAGAACCTGAGTACTTGAGTATTTTATCGGAGATTATCGCCGTAAGAGCCTGAAATTGCCTGTCGCAAAACGGTCGCCCGGGCAGCACATTCATAGTGAATACAGAGGAAGGCTCTACCTCCCAGGCTCCACGGCGCGTCAGCTCGTTTATGACGAAATTGCACTATGTATCTAATAAGAGTTGCCACAATTCCGGGATGGCGTCGGCGCTCATGATGACCCCCGCTCCTACCTAGGGAGGAGGCGGCCCGCGGCCGCGGGAGTTAAGTTCGTGCCGTGGAACGCCTTGGGTCACTGGCGCGCAGGCACGCGCTTGATGTTCTGATCGTGCTCGTGGCGGCCGAGGAACGCGCCCGGATCGCCCGCGAGCTGCACGACACCATCGCCCATGCCGTCAGCGTCATGGTCCTCCAGGTCGGCGCCGTGCGGCACAAGCTCCCCGATGCGCACGCGGAACTGGGGAGCGCCCTCCGCGACGTCGAGCAGACGGGCCGGACCGCGCTGACCGACATGCGCCTGCTGCTCGACACGATGCGCGACGTCGGCGGCCACGACGCCGGGCTGGCGCCACAGCCCGGGCTTGACCGTCTCGAGCGGCTGCTCGACGGTGGTCGTGCTCGCCTACCAGGCCGGGCTGTTCGGGCCAGCCCACGGCTAAGCCAGGGCGCGGTCCAGGGCAAGCACAAGGTCGTGGCCGGCCTGCAGCGCGTTCGGCAGCATGGTCGCGGCCGTGCCGGGCTGGCCGAGCGTAGCGGCCACGATCAGGGTCTCGCGTCCGCCCGCCCGGCGCCGGGCGGCGATGAGAACGCATCCGCCCGCGGCGTGCGTGCTGCCGGTCTTGAGGCCGACGATCCCGTCCTGGCCAAGCAGCGTGTTGTAGTTGCGGACCACGCCGGCCACCGGGACGACCGCCATGGGCAGCGCCGCGATCGCGGCCAGCGCGGGCACGCCCATGGCCGCCATGCCGAGGCGCACCTGGTCGGCCGCGGTGCTGACGGTGGCGGAGTCCAGGCCGGAAGGGTCGGTGTAGCTGGTGGCGGTCATGCCAAGGCGGCGGGCGGCGGCGTTCATCTTCGCGACGAACGCGGCCTGGCGGCCGGCGTCCCACCGCGCGAGTATCCAGGCCATGTTGTCGGCCGACGGCAGCAGCAGCGCCTCGAGCGCTTGGCGCTCGGTGATCGTCTCCCCGGCGACGACGGGCACCAGCGAGTCGCCCGCGCGAGCCTGCGCCGGGTACGCGGCCGCCTCCGACGGCTGGACGGTGATATCCGGACCCGGCCCGCCTCCGTTCAGTGGATGATCCCGCAGGATCACGTACGCGGTCATGACCTTGGCGACGCTGGCGATGGGCACCTGCCGGGTCGCGCCCGGGCCGTCCGTCACGCCGGTGCCGCCGATGTCAGCGGCCGAGCCCCCGTCCGCTGGCCACGAGATGACCGTTCCGGAGGGCGACGTCGCCTGGTGGCGGGGCGCGGCCGGCCCGGCGGGCGGCGTCATCAGCTCCCCCGTGGTGCAACCGGCCAGGCAGGCGAGTGCGGCAAGTAGCGCCGGGATTCCCAAGTGCCGCCGGTAAAACGTTCGACTCATGCGGCCACTCAACAATGCGTGGTGTTGCCAGCCCGTACGCGATTTTCGATATGCCGGCGATATGCCGGGGCTCGTAACCTTGAGAGCATGCGCGTGCTGGTGGTTGAGGATGAGCCTTACCTGGCGAAGGCCATCCGCGACGGGCTGCGCCTGGAGGCGATCGCGGCCGACATCGCCGGCGACGGTGACACGGCCCTGGAGTTGCTTGCCATCAACGCCTACGACATCGCCGTCCTCGACCGCGACATTCCCGGGCCCACCGGTGACGAGGTCGCCGAGACCATCGTCGCTTCCGGTAGCGGCCTGCCGATCCTGATGCTCACCGCCGCGGACCGGCTTGACGACAAGGCCTCCGGGTTCGGCCTCGGCGCCGACGACTACCTCACCAAGCCGTTCGAGCTGCGAGAGCTCGTGCTCAGGCTCAGGGCACTCGACCGCAGGCGGGCAAACCACCGGCCGCCCGTGCGGGAGATCGCGGGCCTGCGCCTGGACCCGTTCCGCCGCGAGGTCTACCGGGACGGCCGCTACGTCGCGCTAACCAGGAAGCAGTTCGCCGTGCTCGAAGTTCTCGTCGCCGCCGAGGGCGGTGTGATCAGCGCCGAGGAACTGCTTGAGCGGGCATGGGATGAGAACGCCGACCCGTTCACCAACGCGGTGCGCATCACTGTCTCGGCCCTCCGCAAGCGGCTCGGCGAGCCCTGGGTGATCGCCACGGTGCCAGGCGTCGGCTACCGCATCGACACCGCCGCCGGTGCCACGCAGCGGGGAGGGAACGATGGATAGGGCACCTGGTTTGAGCGTCCGCCTCAAGCTCACCCTCAGCTACGCCGGGTTCCTCGTGCTCGCGGGTGCCTCGCTGCTCGTCCTGTGGGCGGTCCTGCAGCAGTACTTCCCCCACGCTCCGGTCCTGCGAACCACTAGATCCGGCATCGGCGGGGCGCTGCTTCCAGGGCGCTCTCCCGATCAGCGAGCCTTCGGTGAAGCGGCCGCCATCGCGCTTGCGTTCCTGCTGTTTTTTGGCCTGCTCGGCGGCTGGTTCCTCGCCGGGCGCATGCTCGCGCCGCTGACGCGCATCACCGATGCCACCCGCATGGCCGCGAACGGATCGTTTTCCCACCGAATCCGGCTACCCGGCCCGCGTGATGAGTTCCGTGAACTCGCCGACACCTTTGACGCCATGCTCGCGCAGCTGGAGGCGCACGTCGCCGAACAGCGGAGGTTCGCGGCCAACGCCTCTCATGAGCTGCGTACCCCGCTGGCCATCACGCAGGCCCTGCTCGACGTGGCCCGCGACGATCCGGAGCGCGACAGCGGCGAGCTCGACGAGCGCCTTCGCGCCGTCAACGCCAGAGCGATCGAACTCACCGAAGCACTGCTCCTGCTCAGCCGGGCCGGCCAGCGCTCCTTCACCCGGCAGCCCGTCGACTTGTCCCTCATTGCCGAAGAAGCCGCGGAAACGCTCCTTCCCCTCGCGGAGAAGCGCGGAGTCACCGTCGAGACCTGCGGAGACATCACCCCAGCCGTTGGCTCACCGACACTGCTGCTGCAGATGATCACGAACCTCATGCACAACGCCATCGTCCACAACAGTCCAGAACACGGCACCGTGCAGGTCAGCACCGCCATCAGCCGCGAGGGCGCGATGCTCACTATCGAGAACACGGGCGAGAAGCTCAGCCCTCAGCTGGTCTCGACATTGACCGAACCGTTCCGGCGCGGCACCGAGCGCACCCGCGGTGATCATGCGGGCGTCGGCCTCGGCCTGGCCATCGTCAAGAGCATCATCCAGGCACACGACGGAACGCTTACGCTCACCCCCCGGGCCGGCGGGGGACTCTGCGCGGTGGCGCGACTACCCGTCGCGCCACCGCGCTAGCCGCCCGCTGACGAGGGCCTGCGATGCTGCTAGGCGCCGCCGCCAGTGGCGGGTGGCGCGTCCCTGGGATTGGGGCAGTAGACGGTGCCGAGGAAGTACCCGTAGATCCAGTGCCACAGGAAGATGCCGAACGTGAGCTTCCAGCCCAGGCCGGTGCTCAGGAACCCGGCGTGGTGCGGAACCAGGAGCGCGGGCACCCACCAGGAGGCGCTGATGAGCGCGAGCACCGTGCCGTAGAGGAAGGCCTTGAGGAGGTTTCCGCCGATGGTGTTGCGCACCGGGATGAACGGGTGGAACAGGAGCGCGAAGAGCAGCGCGAAAACGATCCCGTCGGTGAAGTGCGACAGCTCGCCGGCAAAGTACTGCGCGCCAAGCGAGGCCTTCGGGATGATAAGCGCGCCGTTGGCGGTGGGCCAGTTCAGCGACGGCAGGCCGAAGCCGGTAAACCAGATGCCGAAGACGGTCGCCATCTGGGTGGCGACGGCCCCGGCCAGCAGGGCGCCGAGGATCGGATGGGCGGTGACCCACGCCCGGAAGCGCGGGAGCGTGTCGTCAGACGGGATTCGGGAGAGCCGCGAGGCGGCCCGGGTTACTTCGGCGGCCGGAGTCGCTTGAGCATCAGGATTTATGGCAGTCACGAGGACCTCCTGCTTGTTCATGCGCAGCACTGCGCGTTAAGCAGATTGTTAATCTCTTCAGGAATCCTGTCCATAGCCCAAATTGACGCCGAGTCACTCTTTTAATTTCGTTCCTGAATAACGCCCGTGAACCATCGCTTCCCCGACGCCGGTCAGTAGTCGCCGTCAAGTTCTCTTTCCAGCTCGGCGGCCATCGCGTCGGCATCGGCGAGCATGATGGTCAGGTTGTTGCGGTCGTCTTCCAGGTTGAACTCGACCTTGCCCGACCTCGGGTCATACAGGAAGCCGCGGACCTCGCCCGCCTCCGGCTGGGCGATGTCGGCGTAGTCCCGGTCGCTCGGGTGCAGGGTTAGCTCGACGGTGATCGGCGGCTGGCCCGGGGGCTCCAGGCGGATGACGAAGAGCTTCGCGTGCGGCGCCGGCCGCCCCGGGTGAAGGATTCGGCGCTCCAGGACGGTCCCGTCCAGGAAAGCCCACTCATGATGGCCGAAATGAAAGCGGCCGTGCTTTTCGCCGTGCTTGTCATGATCCCGCATTCGGGAAGGCTAGCACCAGTACTGGCGCCCTTCGGCGCTGCCCGGCCCTCAGTTACAGGCCTGCGCGCAAGGCGCTCACCCGGTTCACCGCGGTGTGGAACGCCGCCGGGTCGAGGTGCCCGCCGTCCAGGGCGCCGGCCAGCGCGGCGGTGACGGCTTCACCTTGGCTGGCATCGCGGGCCGAGCACAGGATCAGGTCCATCCCGGCGCCTGCCGCGGTGACCGCGCGCTGGCCGGTGGTGCCGAACGCGCTCAGCGCCCCGGCTTCCAGCGCATCGGTGATGGTGACGCCCGCGAACGCGTTCCTGCCGCGCAGCTCCTGGCCGATGACGACAGGCGACAGGCCGGCCGGGAGCTTGGCGTCCAGCGCCGGGTAGACCGCCCAGGACAGCATGACCAGCTTGACCCCGGCCGAGATGGCAGGCGGATAGGGCACCTCGTCGACGGCGCGCAGCTTGGCCATCGACAGGGTCAGCGTCACCGGCCCGTTGTCGGTGTTCTGGTTCTTGGTGGCCGATCCGAGGCCGGGGAAGTGCTTGGCGGTGGCGGCCACGCCGGCCTGCTGCTGCGCGGTGATGAACGCCTGTCCGCATTCGGCGGCCACGGCGGGATTGCTGCTGTAGGAGCGCTGGTACTGGTCGATGAAGTTGCCAGCCTTGTCGTAGACGTCAAGCACCGGCGCGAGGTTAACGTTCATGCCGACGCCGGCCAGGTTCTGCGCGGCACCAGTGCCAGCCGCGGCCGCCGCGGCGACCGGGTCGGCGGCCTGCCCGATCTGCTTTTCCGACCGCGCCGGCGCACCGGGGAGGCGCCGGACCAGCCCGCCTTCCTGGTCGGTCATCATCAGCAGCGGCAACTGAACCGGGCTTTGCGCCTGCGCCTGCCGCAGCTGCGCGATCACCCCCGCGATCTGGGCCTCGCTTGCGATGTTCTCACTGAAGAAGATGACCCCGGCCAGCTGACCGTTCGCAATGTCGGTGAACAGGCTCGCCGGCGGGGTCAGGCCCGGATAAGAGCCGATAACCCGTTGCCCGGCCAGCTGCCGGTTCGTCAGGCCAGCCGCAAGCGCCGCCCAGGCGTTCCCGGCCGGCGCCACCGTGACCTGGGCCACCGCGGCCTGCGCGACCCAGGCCCGCGTCGCCTGGGCCCGCGTCGCCCCGGCCTGCGTCACCGCGCCGCGCGCCCCGGCGCCGAGCGAGACCGCGGCCCGGCCGGCCACGCCGCCGGCGAGCACGATCCCCAAGCCAGTCAGCACCTGCCGACGACTCAGCCCGCCACGCGGCCGGCCGGCCGGAGCAGGAGACATCACCGGCGGCTCCCTCCCATACAGACGACGATATCCTGGCCACTTTCTCCCCGCTCCCCGCAGGCCGCAAGCCGGCGCTCCCGCGACCCGCGGCGTTACTCCGCGGGGCTAAGCGGGCGAAGGTAGTCGGCCATGACCTGGTGGCCGAAGTGCTCGGCCCAGCCGAGCGGCGTCGCCCGGAACCGGGCATCACGGATGCCCGGGTCCGCGCCGAGCTCGATCAGCATGCGGGCGGCATCGATCTCGCCGTCCCCGGCCGCCGCGTGCAGTGCCGTTTCCCACTCCTGTTCCACCGGGGCGTCGGCCCGGCCGCGCGCGTTGACGTCCCAGCCGAGCTCGGCGAGCAGCGGGATCGCGGACCAGGCGCGCCTGCTGGCGGCCCACACGATCAGCCCGGGCCGCTGCGCGCGGGCCGCCCCGGCGTGCCCGGCGAGTCGCTGCGCCGCGGGCCGGTCGCCGGCCAGCGCGGCGGCGATGAGCCCGTCCGTCCCGACGCCGGCGGGTCGCGGCACGCCGCCGTGCTCAACCAGCCAGTCAAGCACCGCCCAGCAGCCGCAGACCGCCGCCAGCTGCGCCGGCGTCCGGCCGTCGCTGGCGTTGTAGCACTTGACCAGCCGGTCCTCGGCGGACTTGAACGGGGACCGCAGGTCGGCACCGTGCTCGGCGAGCAGCCGCACCCGGTCGCGCATGTCATGCGTCACCGCCCACTGAAGCTGTCCCTGGATCAGCTCGGCGGGGGAATCGGTCCGCATCCCGAGGCGCGCCCGCCACGGCCCGCCGTCACCGCGGCCGAGCCCGTGGCCGAGCAGCAGCGTGAGGTGGCTGTCGTCGCTGCCGAACTGCCGGTTGTACAGCCCCTGCCCGTCGTTGGGGTCCGCCCCCGCCGCGAGCAGCGTCCGGGCCAGCGTGAGGCCGTGCGGATGCCGCGGCTGGTCGCCCTCCCCGCTGCCCAGCGCACCGGTCAGCGCGGTGAACGCCGGGATCAGCCCGTGCCACAGGTACCCGGCGTCGGGGTCGGCGCCATGGTCGAGCAGCAGCCGGGCCGAGCGGACGGTCGCCTCCTCGCTGACCGACGGGTCGTGCCGTGCGTAGGCGAGGTAGAGGATCGGCTCCCAGCGGTAGGGGCCGCCCACCACCCGGGCCAGCGCCGGGTCCTCGCGCAGCAGCGACTCAAGCGCGCCGGCATCGGCGGCCGCCGATGCCGCGTGCACCGACGTCCTGGTGATCTCCGGGTGCTCGGCAAGCAGCCGGGCGGCACGCTGCCAGCGCGACGGCGAGTCGTCACCGCCGTAGCGCAGGCAGGCGAGCATGAGGAACTCATCGGCGGGCCGGTCGGCGCCGGCCACTTCATCCGGGGCCCGGCGGTAGCGCTCAATGGTCGTGACGTGCTGCTTGAGCGCCGCCCACGAAGAGAAGCCGTAGTGCCGGGCCACGACGAGCTGCGCGCCCGTCAGGGACACCGCGTGCGGCCCGTCGGGATGATGCGCGCCGACTAGGTCGAGTGCGCCCGCCATCCCAGCCCGGCTCAGGTCGCGCAGGTCCTTCGCCTGCTTGCGCAACTGCTCGAAGCTGGGGTCATCAGGAAGACGTGCGGTCGCCACCGCGACCTCCTCTCGTCGCCCGCGGTCCGCTACGTCAGGCAATGGCCGCGGCTCAATTCGCGCTCAATCCCCTAGGTTTCGTACGTGGTGGGGGTGGTGATGTGGCTGCGGCCGGACGGCATGGTCCAGCGGGTGACGCCGGCGGCGAGCTGGTCAACCTTCCAGTCGGGTCCCTGCTTCGACCGGTGGTGCGTCCGGCAGCGGGGGGCCAGGTTGGTCTGGCTGGTCGGGCCGTCGGGCCACGGCACCGTATGGTCAAGGTCGGCGCTGGCGGCCGGGTTGCCGCAGCCGGGAGCGTCACAGGTAGCCGTGCGAGCGCGGACGAGGTGCCGCAGCTTGCGGCTGGGAACGTAACCGTCCTCGACATCCGCGTCGTCGCGAGAGCCCGTGGGGATAGGGGTGAAGGTGAGGTTGAGGCGGCGCAGGACCTCGGCGAGCTGTCGCGGCGGGGGCTGGGGTTCCAGGTCGCTGAGCAGCCGGGGATGAGATCCGCGGGCGCAGCCGTGGGCCAGCGCGGTACCGTCCGGCCCCGTCAGGGTCACGCACCAGCGCGTCCGCGGGTGCGCGGCCGCGACGGTGACGGCGGCCCGGGTCTCGTCCCGGTCCAGCAGCCCCCAGGCGCCAGCCTGGGCGGGCGCGGCGGACCAGCCGAGCAGCGTCCCGGCGGGCACGATGAGGTTGATCAGTGCTGGCAGCCGGGCAGGACCGCCCGGGTTCCCGGCTGGCCCGTTGCCCGGGTCAGCGGGCGGGTCGGGCGCCGGGGGTGGGTTGATCCGGTCCAGGGGGTCGCGCCCTTGGGTCAGGTCGGTCATTGCCAGGGCGCGCAGCCGGTCTAGGCCGCCGGGCAGCCCGCCCTCGCGCAGGAGGACCGCGATCCCGTCCAGGTACGCCTTCGAGGCCAGCACGTCAGCGGTGTCCAGTTCCCGTCCGGCCAGGCTCGCGTTGCCCGATGCCTCCCGGCGCGCCTCGACCCGCTGCTCGCTGCGCTTGGCATGCTCCTTGCGGGCGGCGACCGCCTCGGGGTTGAGTTTCATTTCAAGGGCGGCGGCCTTGCGGGCCAGTTGCTCAGCCCGCAGGTCGGGGGCGTCCTGGGCGAGGACCTCATCCGCCCGCGCCACATCGGCGGGAGAAAGGCTGCGGGTGTACTGGGCGATCCACCCGGCCCGGCCCGCGTCGATCAGCCCCGCGGCCATCCCAGCCAGCGTGCGGGGCAGCCGGGCGGTCAGGTCGATCGCGTCATCGATCAGGTGCCCGGCCTCCGCCCGGCTGACCACAAGCTCGATGGCGAGTTCCTCGCCGGGGAACCCGCCCGCCGCACACCCGGCCGGCACCCCCCGCGTCAGCGCGGCCTCGAACTCCGCCCGGCGCCGTCGCCCGAACTCCGCCGCCGCCAGCGTCTGCTTGTACTGCTCCCGGGCGATCTGCCGCTGCGCTGCGCGCAAGACCCCGACCAGCTCCGCATCCGACAAGCAGGCCACGTCCGTGACGGCCTGCTCGGTCAGCGCGGCCAGGAACGGGGACGGCGGCATCACGTCCGCCGCGCCGTCCTGTACGAACAGCGGGCGACCCAGGTCACCGGCCGCCGGCCCGCTGGCTCCAGGGACAGCGGGCGTGGGTCCGGCGGGCACTGGGTTGGTCGGCTTCGGGTCCCACGGTTCCAGGTCCCACGGGTCCACGTCGTCAAGGAGCCAGCCCTCGAGCTCGGGCTCCCGGCCCGCGGCGGCCTCCCGGTCCAGCCACGCCGCGTACTCAGCCCATTCCCGGTCGCCACTTGTCTCCGCCCGGGCGCCGTCGCCTGCGTCGCCCGGCACCACGCTGGGACGGAACGGCCCGCGGTTGTCGAGGTTGCTCATCCGCCGGCCCTCCTTCCGGGTGATCGCAGCCGGCAAGCTCCAGATGCGAACATCGTATCGATTAGGTCCGACATTCCGGCGGCGTCCTGCCGCCCCCTTACGGAAAATTCCTTTCCGAGATCGACCCGCCAAGGCGAGGCTGATCGCCCGACGGAAGCAAACGGCAGTAGTAGGGGTAGCCGCCCCGGTCAGAAGTTCTTGACGGCGGCGGCTACCCCTTTGACTGCTAGGCGGGTTGGCTGATCATGAGATCCCGGCTGCGGAGCAGGCACTCGCGCCCGCGATCGCGCAGATGGCCGAGGCCGTGTCGAACTTGTCCGCGACCACGGTCGACTCCATGTTGGCCTTGGTCACCCACACCGGGTCGACAGGGACGCCGGCTCGGTGATGCTCGAGTCGGCCGGGTCGACGGTCGTGCCGTTTTGCAGGGCGGCGGGCGGCTGCTGGCCGGACAGCAGGATCGTGGCCATGACCACGGCGTCCTGGGCTTCCTTGTAGATGGCCTTGTACACCGAGCCGCACTGATAGCCCTGGAGGATCCAGGCCATGCCCTGGGCGGTGGCGTCCTGCCCGACGGTCGGGGATGGTGTTGGCCTTGACCCCGGCCGTCTTGAGGTCGGTGATCACCGCGTTGGCTAGCCCGTCGTTGGCGCCCATCGGGGCCAGAGGCATGCGGCACCTTGTCACATGCCGAATCGCGCTCCACGCCGTTTCAGTGCCGTTTCAGCGGTCACTGCCACACTCCCCATGGACCGTACCCAGGCCTCATCCTGCGCCGGGGGCAGGATCGCGACAGGAAGGCAGGCGGGCGGATGCCCATGAGACACATCGCGGCACGGGTCAGCAGCTGGCAGTCGGTGGCCGCGCTGATCGGCGCCGCCACGATCGTGACGGCGGGGACCGTCGGGCCGGCGGCGGCCGCACCCAGCCCGGCTGCGGCCGGCGATCGCGCGGCGCTGCTGGCGCCCGTGCCGCCCAGCCTGTTCACCTGGGGGGATGAGGCCGTGGGAGAGCTCGGCAACGGGGTACTCGGCCCGACTCAACTCGCCACCTCCTTCACCGGCGCTGCTGACATCGCGCCCTCGCCGGCCCCCGTCTTGCTGCCGGCGGGCGTCAGGCAACTCGTCGCCTACCGTGACGACGGCATGGCGCTACTGTCCAACGGAACGGTGGCGACCTGGGGAGACAACTCGACAGACCAGATCGGCGACGGGTCAGGAAACGATCGCGCCACCCCTGTCGTCCTGCCTGGCCTGACCGGCATCACCCAGGTCGCCGGCGGCGGTGCCGACGAGATGGCGCTGGATTCCGGCGGCACGGTCTGGGTCTGGGGAAACAATTACTCCGGCGAGGCCGGCAACGACACCCACGGCGGGGACATTCTCACGCCGCAGCGCGTCCCCGGGCTGAGCGGCGTGGTCCAGATCGCGGCCGGCTCGTCCTCCGACTACGCCTTGAAGTCCGACGGCACTGTCTGGGCCTGGGGGGACAACATATACGGCGAGCTGGGCGACGATACGACGCTGAACCGCCTCAACCCCTCGCAGGTGCGGGGCCTGACCGGAATCACGAAGATCGCCGCCGGGGAAGAGGACGCTTACGCGATTCGCGCCGACGGATCAGTCATGGCGTGGGGGAACAACTCGCACGGGCTGCTGGGCAACGGGACCGATACCGGCATGTCCACCGTCCCCGTTCAGGTGCCGGGCCTGGCCGGCGTGACGCAGATCTCCGCGGACTATTACGACGCGTTCGCGCTCGCCGGTCCGGCGGGCACCGTCTGGTACTGGGGCACCAATGGCGACGGCTCCGGCTCCGGCGACGGCACCACCAGCCCGCACTTCACCCCGGTGCAGACCGGCCTGAGCAGCGTCAGCCAGCTCGCCGTGGGCGACTACAACGCGATCGTGGTGCTGTCCAGTGGGTCCGTCCTGACGTGGGGCGACAACAGCTTCGGCGAACTCGGCATCGGCACGACTGACTTCCACGAGCATGCCAGCCCCGTGCTGGTCAACGTCCTCGCCGACGCGAGCCTGGTGGCGGTCGGCGAGGACGACGTCATGGCGGTCGCCTCACCCGCGCCGCGGATCCCCAGCGTGATCGACGATACCCAGGCCGGGGCGGCGCAGGCGCTGCAGGCCGCGGGCTACGTACTCGGCCGCGTCAGCACGGTCATCGACATTACCTGCGACTACGTCGGGGTCGTGAAGACCCAGAGCCCGGTCGCGGGGACCGTCGACCCGCCTGGCACCAGCGTCTCCGTCGCGATCGGGAAGGCGGGCGGCAAGTGCCTCGGCTAGCGGCTATCGCGACAACGGTTTTCGCCCTGCTCGCGGCGTCGGCCGCGGCCATCCCTGCGCAAGGTGCGCCGTCTGGCTAGCCGTCCGGTGGAGTTCCGGCCCCGGGCGTCTCGCCTTCGGCCCGCGGCCGGAACTCGGCGCCGTCCAGCCGGGCGCGGGCCGCGTCGCCATCGGGATGCCCGATCTCGTCGAAAATCCGCAGGGCGCGCGCCCACCTGGCGCGCGCGCCCGCCTCCCCGCCTGCGCGCGCCAGGACGTCGCCGAGGCTCATCAGCGTGTCGGCCTCGTTGTAGCGGTCGCCGAGGTCGCGGTAGATCGCGGCCGCCTGCTCGTAACAGGCGACCGCGCGCTCATGGTCGCCGAGCCCGTCGTGAATGAGGCCCAGGGAGTCCAGGGTGGCCGCCTCCCAGTTGCGCTCGCCCACCTCCCGGCAGATGGCGAGCCCGCGCTCGCAGTAGCTGAGCGCCTCCCGGAAGTTGCCCATCCTGGCGTAGCAGAAGCCGAGGTCGTTGAGGCCCGTCGCCTCCCCGGGCCGGTCTCCGGCGGCCTGGTAGAGCGCCAGCGCCTGGGCGGCGTGACCGGCCGCGTCGGTGAGGCGCTCCTGACTCTCCGCGATCCAGGCGAGGGTGGCATGGATGCGGGCCTGGTTGGCGTAGTCCCCGGTCGCCTGGCAGAGCCCGAGCGCGCGCTCGAGTTCCGGCACGGCCAGGTCGAACCGGCCCGAGCGCGCGTACCCGTTGGCCAGGCCCTGCACGGCGTGGGCCTCGCCAGGAACGTCACCCGCCGCCCTCGCCGAACGGAGGGCGGCCTGCTGCGCGGCGGTGTTGTCTTCCCACCGGCCCCGGCGCAGGAAGGACGAGCTCACGGTCCAGGCGAGCTGCCACGCGTGGGTGGCGAGGCCGCCTTCCGCGGCGAGCCGCACGGCACCGAGGATCCCGTCACCCTCGGCGGCGAACCACGCCATCGCGTCCTCGGGCTTCGCGGGCGCGGCGGGTGCGGCCCCCGGCCCGGCTTCGGCCAGCGTCAGGCGCTCCAGGTGCGGCTCGATGAGCCGCGCGGACGCGTACGCGCTGCGCAGGTAATGATCGAGCAGCCGGCGCACCGCCGCGTCGCGGACCCGCTGGCTGTCGCGATCGCGCGCCTGCTCCGCCGCGTACGCGCGGAGCAGGTCGTGAAAGGCGTACCGCCCTGGCTCGTGCTCGGCAAGCAGATGGCTCCTTGTGAGCTCAGCGAGGACCTCTCTCGCTTGGTCGGCCTGGAGTGCGCCCAGGCTCGCGGCCACCGCAAGCGAGACGTCGGGACCCGGGTGCAGTCCGAGCAGCCGGAACAGCCGGGCGGCCGGGCCCGTGAGCGCACGGTACGACCATGAGAAGACGGCCCGGACGTCCGAGGCCGTGTCCCCCACGTAGAAGGAGTCCAGGGCACGCGATGCGCCGCGCAGTTCACTGGCGATGGCGCCCAGCGGAAGGTGCGGCGCGGTGACCGCGCGCGCGGCGGCGACGGTTAGCGCCAGCGGCAGGCGAGCGCACCCGTCGATGATGTCTGATACGGCAGCCGGCTCGGACGTCACCCGGTTTGGGCCAAGCCGGCCGGTCAGCAGCTCACGCGCGTCGTCGGGCGATAGCAGGTCCAGCGTCAGCGGGCTCGCGCCTTCGGTGGCGACCAGCCCGACGAGCTGGTTGCGGCTGGTGACGACGGCCACGCATCCCGGCGAGGCGGGCAGCAGCGGGCGCACCTGCTCCTCGTCCCTGGCGTTGTCCAGCACGACCAGCACCCGCTTGCCTGCGAGCACGCTGCGGTAGAGCCCAGCCTGGCCGGCGAGGTCCGCGGGAATCCGCGCCCCAGGGATACCGAAGGCCTCGAGGAAGCCGCGCAGCGCGTCGCCCGGCTCGAGTGCCGCGCCCGCGGGGTCGAACCCCCGGAGGCTGGCGAAGAGCTGGCCATCGGGAAACCGGGCGGACACCCGCCGCGCCCAGTGCACGGCGAGCGCCGTCTTGCCGACGCCGGCGGTGCCGGACAGCACCGAGATCGCCGCGCCATCCGACCCGCCCTCAGGGGCTTGCGTGGATGCCGGCAGAAGTGCGTCCAGGCTGGCCAGCTCGTCGCGCCGGCCCGCGAAAGGCGGGCCAGGCGGCAGTTGCGCCGGGACGGGGACCGCCGCGGCGCCCCGACTGGCCCTGGCCAGCTCCGCGGTCACGTCGAGCGCCGGGTCCTGCCTGAGGATGGCGACCTCCAGGTCGCGCAGCGACTGGCTGGGGTCGACGCCGAGCTGGTCGGCGAGCGCGCGGCGGGTCCGCTGGTAGGCCGCGAGCGCGTCGGCCTGCCGGCCGCTTCGGTACAGGGCCAGCATGAGCTGCGCCTGGATCTGCTCGTCGAGCGGGCGCTCGGCGGCGAGCGGCTCGAGCGAGGCAATCAGCTCGCGATGTTCCCCGGCCGCGAGACGGGCGTCGGACAACGCGCGGGCGACGTCCACGCGGAGCATCGTGAGCCGCTCCGCCTGCCCATCCAGCCACGCGATGCCCTCGACATCGGCCAGCGGCTGCCCGCGCCACAAGCTGAGCGCGGTCGCGAGATGCCGGGCCCGCTCAGCTGGGGCATCTGCCTGCGTTGCCAGCCGGATGAGCTGGCTGACCCGCAGCACGTCGGTGCCATCCCGCAGGTCTAGCACATACCCGGGCGGCCGGGCCCGGATCGCTGTCTTGTCGCCGAGCACGGTGCGCAGGTAGGAGATGTGGCTTTGCAGCGTGTTGCGGGAGGTCGCGGGCGCGGCCTCGGCCCACACGGCATCGATCAGCTGGCACGTGCTGACGAGATCGCCATGCCGCAGCGCCAGGGTAGCCAGCACGGCCTTGCGTCGCAGGCCGTGAACAGGTCGCGGTTCGCCATCGACGACGACGTCGACCGGTCCGAGTAGCCGCACCTGCATGAGCTGGACCCCATGGCATTGAGACAGGTAAAGGGCGAACCACCTAAACGTAGGCCGCCGAGCGGCTGGCGGGAACCGCCTCGGTCAGTTTGGCGCCGACAGCATCTCTCGTGTCCCGCCTCGTCCGGTCAACTTGTGCCGTTACCGGGGGCTTTCAGGGCCACTTACTATTTGCTACGCTGCCACTGCTGGGAGCGCTCCCCGGTACCATCATCCAAGCTTTCAAGGCTATTTTCTTATTCACTACCCGATAAATTCTGGGAGCGCTCCCAGAGCGGACCTACGCTACACGCTCCCTGAAAGGACGGTCCGAAATGAGATCCATGATTGGCCGAAAGCGGGCGGCCGCGAGCGCTGCCCCCGCTGCAGCTGACATCAGCGACCTGCCCAGCCGGGGCCGTCGCGGGCGGGCGAGGCGCTGGGGCGCCATCCTGGCCGGGTTCTCGCTCTGTTCCCTGCTGGTCGCCGCGTCCGCGGCGCAGGCCGGGCCGGCCGCCGCGGCTGGGGCACCGCTCGGCGCGAGCCACGTTCCGACCGTCAACTGGGCGCTGTCGGGCCAGGCGACCGCCACAACCTCGCAGTCCGGCAACCCGCCCGCGAACGCCATCGACGGAAACGCTGCCACCTCGTGGTGCACGGATTCCTACCCAGACACGCTGACCGTGGACCTCGGGCAGGTGCGAAACCTTGACGGCATCGGCATCACCCTCGACAACGCCAGCTCCTCCGCCAACGCCACGATCTCGCTGGCCACGGCGCAGGGCGACTGGCGCACCGTGCCGACGGCACACAACATCGCCCTCGACCCTGGTAACCCGATGTACGTACCCTTCGGGCCCAGCTCAGGTAGTGGCCCACTGCCGGGCATGAGCGGGCGCTACGCCCAGATCGAGGTGTGGGACAGCGGGGCGACCCCCGTCTGCATCGGGGAGTTCCGGCTGTTCGGTCCCGACCCGGCCGCGGCCAGCATGATGCT
>Ga0265334_10000690_pt1 | contig 16902 bp, 14 predicted proteins | sample 42023metaG_FD_192442 | JGI IMG/M metagenome (GOLD analysis project Ga0265334, IMG submission 192442) | Rhizosphere microbial communities from Carex aquatilis grown in University of Washington, Seatle, WA, United States - 4-20-23 metaG | ecosystem: Host-associated > Plants > Roots > Rhizosphere... | reverse complement strand
GGTAGATCGCGAGCTGGAGCCATCCATTCGCACTCATAGCTAGAAATCCTCCGCCTTGAGCAACGCGTACAGCAGGTAGCCGAACAGCGCGACCGCCAGGCCCAGCGAGATCCAGTACAGCGCGGTCACGGTCGCCGCTCCAGGCGTTCGCACAATACGATGCCGCCCCACGTGAGCAGCGCCAGTAGCAGCGTCAGTCCAAGGAACCAGATATCCATGCGTGTCCCCGTTGTTTGGAACGTGCGCATGCTGCGCCGCCCCGCATAAGGATTCCGTAAAGAATCGACCCGGCTGCGGCACACTCGCCGCCCGGCACGCGGCGCGCTATCGTGTGTAATGCTTATCGCCACCTGGAACGTCAATTCGCTGCGCGTGCGGCTGCCGCAGCTGCTGGATTGGCTGCGCGAGCGCAATCCGGACGTCGTAGTGCTGCAGGAGATCAAGCTGCCGGACGAGGCGTTTCCGGGCGCGCAGATCGAGGCCGCCGGCTACCACTACCTGTGCAGCGGGCAGAAGACCTATAACGGGGTCGCGATCCTGTCGCGCGAACCGCTGCAGGCAGCGGAGCGAGCCATTCCCGGCTTCGAGGACCCGCAGCGGCGGGTGCTGGCCGCCAGCGTCGGCGCCTTGAGGATCGTCAACCTCTACGTGCCGAACGGGCAGTCGCTGGACTCGGACAAGTACCAGTACAAGCTGCGCTGGCTCGAGGCGCTGCGCTCGTGGCTTGCGTCCGAGCTGCGGACGTACCCGCGGCTGGTGGCGCTCGGGGATTTCAATATCGCGCCCGAGGACCGCGACGTGCACGACCCGGCCGCGTGGGCAGGGAGCGTACATGTCAGCGCTCCGGAGCGCGCGGCGCTGCGCACCCTGCTGCAGCTCGGGATGGTCGATGTGTTCCGGGAATTCGAGCAGCCGCCTGGGAGCTTCAGCTGGTGGGACTACCGCGCCGCCTCGTTCCGCCGCAACGCGGGACTGCGCATCGACCTGATTCTGGTGGCCCGGGCGCTCGCAGCGCACTGCACCAGCTGCGAAATCGATCGCGGGCCACGCGGCGCCGAACGCGCCTCAGATCACGCACCGGTGCTGGCGAGCTTTGACATATAGGCCCCGCGCCGGTGTGAACTGTGCAGCGCGTCGCTGGCCGTCACACCCGGGCTCCCCTAGACTCTGCGGTCAATGACCTCCCTGCCCAACGAGCACCCCGGTGGTACGCGCAGCGATCCGGGTGCGCTCGATAGCATCCGCCGCAGCGACTACGACATCACCAATACGGTGCGCGTGAGCTCGCCGCAGGATGTGCTGCGGGCCGTCGGAAAACTGCTGGTGTCGAGCTGGCCGCGGCTCGCTCTGCGGCCCGTCGAGCGCGCGTTCGGCGACTTCGACGAGCTGTTCGCCGGCCGCATTCCCGGCTATGCGGGAGTCGATACGGTCTATCACGACCGCCAGCACACGCTCGACGTGACGCTCGCAATGGCTCGGCTGCTGGCCGGCTATGAGCGCCAGGCCGACCCGGCCTCGCAGCTCGGCGAGGAACGCGCGGTGCTCGGCGTCGTGCTGGCGCTGTTCCATGACGTCGGCTACCTGCGCCGCAGCACCGACCAGGCGCAGGCCAATGGCGCCGAATTCACTCGCAATCACGTCAGTCGTGGTGCGGAGTACCTGCAGCAGTATCTGCCGCAGCTCGGCCTCGCGCCCTGGGCGCCGGTCGCCTCGCAGATCGTGCACTACACCGGCTATGAGCGACCCTTCAGCCAGATCGTGACGCGTGATGCGCGCGACACCAGGCTCGGGCACCTGCTCGGTACCGCCGACATGATTGCCCAGCTTTCCGATCGCTGCTATCTGGAGAAATGCCGCGATCGACTCTATCCGGAGTTCGTGCTGGGCGGCGTCGCGATGAGCACCGGCGATGGACGCCGCGAAGTGCGCTACGCCTCCGGCCTCGACCTGCTGCGCCAGACACCCGAATTCGTGAACCATACCCGGGCGACGCGGCTGGATGCGGCATTCGAGCGCTCCTACCGCTTTCTCGAGATCCTGTTCGACGGCCGCAACCCGTACATCGAGGCCATCAACCGCAACATGCAGTATCTGGAGCAGGTACTGCGAAGCGAGAGCTGGCGCATGCTGCGGCGCAATCCTCCGTTGTATGCCGCCGATCCCGATACCCTTGGCACCGTGCGGACCCTGATGGTGGGGTATTTCAAGAAGGCCTGGCTGCAGGACTGATTTCCCACGGGATCCTGGCGGCCGCCAGGGCCAGCTCGCCCGGGTGCGCTATCGCGCAAATGTAGCGCGCATGGATCGCTTGAAGCTCCCGGCCGATCACCGCGGCTCCCTCGATGGCCGCGCCGGCCAACGCCCCAGCGAGCACCTCCGGGGTCAGGTCCGGAAGAGCGGCATGGGCGATTGGGGCATAACTCAGGTGCCAGGGCTCGGGTTGCACCCCGCCACGGTCGCAGTCGTAGGGCCGGAAGAACCCGAAGCGTCCCGCGTGCTCTTCAAGCCAGGCATCCAGTCGCGAGAACGGACCGGTCGGCGCGAAATCCGCGGGCAGCAGCCGCGCCGAAGTGCCTGCAGGCAGCGCGCAGCGATCGATCACATCGATCTCCGTGCCCCAGTGGTGGCGGCTGGCACCGGGCAGCGCCGACCAGCGCAGGATGGCGCGGACGATCGCTTCGTCGCTCATCTGCGACAGATCGAGCGGGCGCGACTCGTGATCGAGCAGTGGGCGGCCGCCCCGGAATTTCTCGTTCCAGATCCGCAGCTGGCGATCGAAATCCCGGAACGTCGACAGCGCAGTCAGCGCAAACCCGTCGCGGGCTGCGGCCTGCTGCAGGGCCAGGAACGCCCCGGCGGCATCCCGGTGCAGCGTGCCGTCCCCGCCGGCCAATTCGACCAGGTGCGTGCGCACCCGCCCGGTGAGCTGCTCGGGGTCAAGCACGTGGATCATTTGTGGCCCTTATGCGGCACATCCGGCATGATTCCAAGTATTGAGGGGGAAATGGCCGCATGCACGGCGCACGATACAAAAATCTGATGCTCCTGAGCAGCCTGGTACTGGGCTTGAGTGCCGTCGTGGGCTACCTCGGGCGCGGTCGCGAGCTGTCGGCGTGGGCACTGCTGTTTTCGGTCCTGGCCGCGGCTTTCGCCGTGGCGTGGTCGTGGCGCCAGCGCGATCGTCTCGATCGTACCGTGCACGCGCTGATCGACGCGGTGGGGCAGATCAGCCGCGGTGACTTTCGCCAGGCGCTGGCGCGCACCCAGCGCGACCAGCTAGGAGAGCTCGAGCAGGCCTTCGAGAACATGCGGCTCGCGCTGCGCAATACGACGATCACGCGCGACTACCTGCACAGCGTGCTCAACAGCATGACGGATGCGGTGTTCGTGACCGCGCCCGGCGGCATCATCCGCATCGCGAACGAAGCGGCCCGCCTGCTCACCGGTCGCAGTGATCAGGAGCTCGCGGGTACGGACATCGCCACGCTGCTCGACGGCGCGGACAAACCCAGGGAGGAGCTGCTCAAGGGCGCGCTCGCCTCCGGCGAGACTGTTCTGCGAACGCAGTCGGGGCAGACCATCCCGGTGTCCTTCGTCGGCTCCAGCATCGCCACCGACGACCCGCAGTTCGAAGGCGACATCTTCGTCGCGCGCGATATCACCGAGCGCAAGCGCGCCGAGCGCCGGATCCGCTACCTGGCGCGCTATGACGCGCTCACGAAGATCCCGAATCGCATGCAGTTCCAGCATCTGCTGCAGCAGGCCATGGCACGCGCGCGCCGTGCCGGCCATGGTGTCGCGATGCTGTACATCGACATGGACCGTTTCAAGGAAGTCAACGACACGTTCGGCCATGCCTCAGGCGATCGCGTGCTCGAGGTTCTGACCGAGCGGCTCACGCGCGTGCTGCAGAACGAAGTGGTCCTGGGACGACTTGCGGGCGACGAATTCGCGCTGTTCGTCGACGGCATCAGCCAGGACGGCGAGCAGGCGAGTGGCCCGGTCGCGCAGCTCGCGCGCACGGTGCTCAAAGCCGCCGGGGAGTCATTTCACGTCAATCAGCAGGAAGTATTCCTGTCGGTGAGCATCGGCGTCGCGCTGTGTCCCCGTGATGCCGAGAACGTGATCGACCTGATCCGCAATGCCGACGCGGCGATGTATTACTCAAAGCAGAACGGCGGCAACACCTTCGCGTTCTATTCGCCAGAGATGAACGCGGCCGCGGTCGAGCGGCTGATGCTCAAGAGCAAGCTGCGACGCGCGATCGAGCGTGACGAATTCGTGGTGCGTTATCAGCCGAAGGTCGACCTGCGCGACGGCCGGATCGTCGGCGCCGAGGCGCTGCTGCGCTGGCGGGTGCCAGGGCACGGCGACATACCGCCTGCGCAGTTCATTCCGATTGCCGAGGAGAACGACCTGATCGGCGCGATCGGCGAATGGGTGCTCGATCGCGTCTGCATGGACTTCCGCTCGCTGCGGCGGCACGTCGCCGATCCCGGGCGCATATCGCTGAATCTCTCGCTCAAGCAGCTCAAGCAGGCGAGCTTCATCCTCAATTGCCGCTCGGTGTTCGAGCGGCACGCAGTGTCGCCCCGTCATTTCGAGCTCGAGATCACCGAGACCACGCTGATGGCGGACCCGCAGCGGACAGTCCAGATGCTCAACCAGCTGCACGACATGGGGCTGCATCTGTCGATCGACGATTTCGGTACCGGCTACTCCTCGCTGTCGGCGTTGCAGCAGTTTCCGATCGGCACCCTCAAGATCGACCAGTCGTTCGTGCGCGATGCAGCCGATGATGCGGCCGACGCCGTGCTGGTGCGCACCATCATCGACATGGGTCACAGCCTCGGCATGGAGGTCGTGGCCGAGGGCGTCGAGTCGGTACGCCAGTTCGAATTCCTGCGCCACAACCGCTGCAACGAGGCCCAGGGCCAGCTGTTTGGTCCGGCGCGCAGCATCGATGAGCTCATGCCGATGCTGCTGGCCCAACAGGGCGGCCGCGCCGCCTTCGCCAACCTGGTGCCGGCATCGCCGACGGCGCTCCGGCCCGTATCGGCCTGAACGAGTCGCCGCCTCTCGCCGCGACTGGACCGGGCGGGACGGGCCAGGATCGCGTGATGCCCGCGTGGGCCGGCAGTCTGGCCTGGCCGCTGCGGTTGCTGGGAGTGAGCCTGCTGGCGGCGTGGCTGGTACTCGCACTGTGGCTGTCCTTGCGCCATCTGCCCCCCGGGGTGCACATCTCCGGGCCCTGGCTGCCGGTGCCCGCCGATGCCGTGCGCTTTCTCTATAACCAGACGGCGGCCGACGGCCAGGGCCAGCCGCTGATCGAACAGCAGATCGATTCCCAGATGCTGCAGATGATCGCGCGGGCGCGCGAGCTGCTCGTGCTCGACACCGGCCTGTTCGGGGACCTGGGCGCGTCGGGACCTGCGGCGTCGCGGATGCGCGCGGCAGCGCCGCTGGCCGCCCCGTTGACTGAGGCGCTGCTCCGGGCGCGCTCGCTGCACCCAGCGCTCGCGGCACTCGTGCTGACCGATCGGTCCAGTGTGCTGATGGATGCATCCGGGGCGCTGCTGGGGCGCCTGCGCCAGGCTGGCATCCAGGTGCTGGTAGTCGACGAGGACCGACTACGCTCCCCGGATGGCGGCTTTGCTGCGCTCTGGGAACTTTGCTGCCGCTGGTGGACCACCACGCAGCTGCGCGGAGCATGGCCGAACCCACTGATGGTCGGTCCCTCCGGCATATCGTTCGGACTGTGGGGTGCGCTACAGGGCTACCAGCGCAGTCATCGCCAACTGCTGATCGCCGACGATGGTGCCGGAGGGCTGGACGGGCTGGTGTTCTCGCGTCCCCTGCATGCCGAGGCCGGCCTGCACAGCGCGAGCGCGTTGCAGCTCTCGGGCGGTGCGCTCGAACCGGTGCTCGAATCCGAATTCGTGATCGCGCAGTTCTCCGGCTGGCAGGATGGCGGCGTCGTGCAGGCTCGTGCGCAGCGACTGCTCGAGCAGCAGCGGCGTAGCGCGGTGCCGCCTCCACGCGGCGTCGGCGCGGCGCGTGCCCGAGTCCTCACCGAGGGTGCGATCGGCGACACGCTCGTCAGGCGCATCGACGCGACCGGCGCCGGCGATCGCATCGCGATCGCGGCGCTGTACCTCTCGCAGCGCGAGCTGGTGCGTGCACTGCTGGATGCGGCCCGACGCGGCGTCGCGGTGCGAGTGCTGCTCGACCCGGGCAAGGACGGCTACGGCTTCGAGCGCTCGGGTCTGCCCAATCGCCAGGTCAGCTCGGAACTGATCGTGCAGAGCGACGGCGCGATTCGCGTGCGCTGGTACCGAACGCACGGCGAGCAGTTCAGTCCGGGCGTCGTGCTGGTTCAGGATGCGGCACGGGACTGGCTGCTGGTCGGCACGGCTTCCCTGAGCCGTTACGACCTCGATGACTTCAACCTCACGAGCGCGTTCGTAGTCGAACTGCCGTCGGGAGCAGGCGTGGCAACCAACGCGCTGGCCTGGTTCGACACGCTCTGGTACAACCGCGCGCCCAGCGGCGTCGAGTACACCAGCGATGCAGACGTGTTCGCCGATGCGTCGCAGATTCGATACTGGCAATATCGCGCGCTCGAATCCAGCGGCGTTGCCTACTTCTGATCGGGCGTGCGCCACGCGCGGCGGCCTGCGAACTGCGCAGGTACTGTTAAAGCCGGCGGCTTCTGTCCATAATTGATCGACGGTCGCGTGCCGGTGCACAGCGATCCACAGGGACGTCCGACATGCGCTATTGGGATACGCGCGAGCAATCCGCAGAGTTGCTGCGTATGGTATTGCCGCTGATGGCACGGCATTCCGCAGGCTTCCATCCGATGAGCTACGCTGTCTGGTACGAATACGCGGCGGGAATCAATCCCGCGCTGCGCACCGCGATCGACGCGCGCCTCGCCAAGGGGACGCAGCTCAACGACGAGGACATCTATCAATTCTACGCGGCCCATGTCGCACAGCGGGACATCGATGCCTCGGTGCGGATGCGTGTCGACATCGAGCGGCTGATGAAGGACGTCGATGGGGCGGCCCACGAAGCCGGCCAGGAAGTGCAGCAATTCGGCTCCGAGCTCAACGGCTACCGCGGCCGCCTCGAGCACGGGCTCGGCGGCGACGCGCTCGACGTGATCGTGCACTCGCTGATCACGGATACCACGCGCATGCAGGCCTCCACCGAACAATTTCACGAGCACCTGCGACGCAGCGCGCTCGAGGTCGAGCGCCTGCGCGGGGAACTCGAGGTGGCGCAGGGTCTCGCGCAGCGCGATCCGATCACGGCGCTGCTGAATCGCCGCGGCTTCGACCAGCAACTGGTGCGCCTGGAACGCGACGGGCCGGCTGGCTGCTGCCTGTTGATGCTGGACATCGACAATTTCAAGGCGATCAACGACACCCACGGGCACCTGCTCGGCGACAAGGTCATCGTGGCGGTCGCCAACGTGCTGCGCGGCTGCATCGGCGAGCGCGGATCGATTGCGCGCATCGGTGGTGACGAGTTCGCGGTGCTGCTCGCACAATCTGATCTGCCAGGCGCCAGTGCGCTCGCGGAGCGCGTACGAACATCGGTCTCGCGCGGCGCGCTGCGCCGGGCCGATACCGACGAGGTCGTCGGCGGCGTCTCGGTGTCGATCGGCGTCGCGGCGCGCATCCAGGTCGAGGCGCTCGATGCCTTTATCTCGCGCGCCGACCGGGCGCTCTACGAGTCCAAGGCACGCGGACGCAATTGCGTCACCGTAGCCAGGGCCGAGGCCAGCGACAGGGCCTGAACCCACGATTCGCGGCCGGCCACCGATATCCCGCCGGCACCGTTTGTGCTCTGATGCCACCTGCATGCCGGCACGGAGCTGCCGATACACGGGAGAGAAAGTGAACATCGGAATGATCGGCCTCGGCCGCATGGGCTCAAACATGGTTCGCCGCCTGGCGCAGGCGGGCCATCGATGTGTGGTATTCGACCGCGATCCTGCGGCCGGCGCGGCCCTCGCCGACGTCGGTGCGACGGCAGCGGCGAACCCTCCGGACCTGCTCTCCAAGCTACCCGCACCACGAATCGTCTGGATCATGATCCCCGCCGGCGCCGTCGATCCGCTGCTTGCCAGCCTCGCTCCGGCACTGCGAACGGGTGACATCATCATCGACGGCGGCAACTCCTACTATGGTGACGATTTGCGTCGGGCGCGGGAGTTCGCATCACGGGGTATCCACTACCTCGATGTCGGCACCAGCGGCGGCCTGGGGGGACTGGAGCGCGGGTACTGCCTGATGATCGGCGGCGATGCCGATGCCGTCGCGAAGGTGGAGCCGATCCTCAGCGCTCTCGCGGCCCCCACCGGCAGTGCCGGTACGACCGGTAGCACAGCGGCGCACGGCTACCTGCACGTCGGACCCAGCGGTGCGGGGCACTTCGTCAAGATGGTCCACAACGGCATCGAGTATGGCCTCATGGCCGCCTTTGCCGAGGGTTTCAATCTGCTGCAGCATGTCAGTCAGCCGGCAGTGCAGCGCGCCATCGATGCCGAGACCGCGCCCGGACTGCACGCCGAACCGCATGCGTTCGCATTCCGGCTCGACGAAATCGCGGAGCTGTGGCGGCACGGCAGTGTCGTGAGCTCATGGCTGCTCGACCTGCTGGCGGGCCAGCTCGCCAGCAATCCGACGCTGGCGCAGTTTGCCGGCAACGTGGCCGATTCCGGGGAGGGCCGCTGGACGGTGCAGAGCGCCATCGAGGCCGGCGTGCCCGTGCCGGTGCTCGCCAGCGCGCTGTTCGCGCGCTTCAGTTCGCGCGGCGCGGCGGAATTCGCCAACCGCGTGCTTTCGGCAATGCGGCTCGGCTTCGGTGGACACGTGGAACGCGCGTCTGCGCGTCCCGGCTGAGTCGCGAGTGGAAACTTCCGCATCCGATGCCTTCGTGTTCTTCGGCGCCACGGGTGATCTGGCCTACAAGCAGATCTTCCCGGCCCTGCAGGCGCTCGTGCGTCGCGGCGCCCTGAATGCGCCGATCGTCGGCGTGGGCCGGTCCGGCTGGACGCGCGAGCAGCTTATCGAGCGCGCGCGCGCCTCGATCGCGGAGTACGGCACGCTCGAGGAGTCGGTCTTCTCGCGCCTCGCCGCGCAGCTGCGCTACGTCGACGGCGACTATCGCGCGGCTTCGACCTTCGAACGCCTGCGAGCGGAACTCGGCGATGCACGCGCGCCGCTGCACTACCTCGCGATCCCGCCGAGCGTGTTCGCGACGGTGGTGAACGCGCTCGCCGCGGCTGGATGCGCGAGCAACGCCCGGGTGGTGCTGGAGAAGCCCTTCGGCCGCGACCTCGCGTCGGCGCGTGCGCTCAACGCGATCCTGCAGCAGCATTTTCCCGAAGATTCGATCTTCCGCATCGATCACTATCTCGGCAAGGAGCCGGTGCAGAACATCCTCTACACCCGCTTCGCCAACGCGTTCCTCGAACCGCTGTGGAATCGCGCCCACATCCGCAGTGTGCAAATCACGATGGCGGAGGATTTCGATGTTCGCGGGCGCGGTGCATTCTACGATGAGGCCGGCGCGATCCGGGACGTGATCCAGAACCACCTGCTGCAGGTATTGAGCAACCTGATCATGGATCCACCGCTGCACGCGACGGCGGCGGCGCTGCGCGATGAGAAGTCGCGCGTGCTGCGCGCGATGCGGCCGCTCGACCTGCACAGCGTGGTGCGCGGCCAGTATCAAGGCTACCGGCGCGAGCCGGGCGTCGCCGAGGGATCGCAGGTCGAGACCTATGCGGCGGTACGGTTGTACGTGGACAGCTGGCGCTGGGCCGACGTGCCGTTCTACATCCGCGCCGGCAAGTGCCTGCCGGTAACGGCCACCGAAGTAGTGGTCGAATTCCGCCGGCCGCCGCGCGAGGTGTTCGACGAACTCGTGCCGAGTCTGTCGAGCCACCTGCGCATGCGGCTGAACCGCGAGGTGCTGATCGCCCTCGGCATGCGGGTCAAGGCTCCCGGCGAGCGCATGGCCGGCGAGGACGTCGAGCTCATCGTGACGCGCCAGCCGGCCGATGCGCTGACGCCCTATGAGCGTCTGCTCGGTGACGCGTTGCGTGGTGACCTCGGGCTGTTCGGTCGCCAGGATGCGATCGAGGCGCAGTGGGCGGTGGTCGATCCGGTACTGGGCGACCGTACGCCGGTCTACGACTACGCCCGCGGCTCGTGGGGGCCGCCCGAGGCGCTACGGCTGATCGAGGGCAACGACGCCTGGCTCAATCCGAGCGGCTAGAGGTCGCTGGACGGTCGCTACAGCGGTGGCGAGTCATCGTGCAGCAGCGCGCGGCGCACGATCCTGATCGGCGGAAAGCCCTGCTGCATGAACGCGTCGTGGAACGCGCCAAGACTGAATCGATCCCCGTCGCGACGCTGCAGGTCCGCGCGCAGCTTCAGGATCTCGAGCTTGCCGAGCGTGTAGTAGAGATAGGTTGGATCGGAGGCGCCGCGCTTGGTTTCCACCTCGCCGGTCTGGCGCGACTGATAGCCCTCGTTGACGAAGAAGTCGATGCCCTGGTCGATGCTCATCTGTCCGGTGTGCATCTGGATGCCGACGATGTAGCGGGCATCGCGCGTGATGGCCCACTGCAGCTGACCCAGTCGCAGCAGTATCGCTTCGCGCGCGTCCCGAGCGCCGGTGCCCGGCTGGCCGTAGCCTTCATCGAGCATCATCTGCTCGCAGTAGTGGGCCCAGCCTTCGCTGTTGGTATTGGCCCCGAGCAGCCGGCGCACACGATCGTCCAGCTGATGCAACCACAGGAACTGGATGTAGTGGCCCGGATAGGCCTCGTGTGATGCGATCGCACTGATCGCCGGATAGTTGAAGGCCGACAGGAAGCCGGCCGTGCGTTCAGGGGACCACGACGGATCGGGCAGCGTGACATTGAAGTAGGCTTCCTGCGCCAGCGTCTCGAACGCTCCCGGCGTGTCCATCGACGCGAAGGTCGTGGCGCGCAGGAAGGGTGGTGTCTCGCGCACGAGCGGTCGCACGTCCGAGGGGAGCGTGATGATCCGGTGGGAGTTGATGAAGCCAAGCAGGCCATCGAAGGTATCACGGAACTCCTGCAACAGCCGTCCGCCATCGGGATGGTCGGCCTTGAGTTCCTCGAGCACCTGCTGCGGGCTGCGGTCGGGCTCGAGCTCGTGCGCCACGCGTGCAAAATCGGCCTGATTGCGATGCAGGTCCGCCATGCCGATCTCAAGCAACTGCGGCAGCGGTGTATCGACCATCTCGTCGTCCTCGAGCTTGGCGCTGAAGGTCCGGGCGCCGAGCCGGAAATCGCCGTGCGAGCGCGGCAGCAGGTCCTGCTGCAGCCATTCCTGGTAGCGCGAGAGCGCATGGACTACCGCGGCATTGCTGTTGCGGAAGCTGGCCTGCAGCGCGGGATCGTCGGCAGACTGGAACGCGGCGGGCAGGTCGTTCTCGAAGAAGCCGATGATTCCGGGCAGCTGCTCGATCGCGATCCTGGTAAAGATCTCCGGCGGGTTGTGCAGATTCTCGCGAGCCGCCGCCAGTGCCGCGGGCATTGCGCGTTCGCGCGCAATCAGCAGCCGCAGGCGCGCCACGGCGGGCGCGAAACTGCGCTGCATGAGCGAGAATGCCGAGTTCGTGAGCCCCGAGGAGTAGACGTCGGCATTCTTCTGCCACGGCCGGATGGTCTCCAGGTCGAGCAGCGCGCTGCGGATGTTCGAGAGCAGCAGCTCGCGATCCCCGCGCGCCCGTTCCGAGAGCGTGCCGGCATCGATTGCCAGGAAGCGCCGCTCGAAGGAGTGCAGCGCCTGGATCCGCTGCCGTATGCCTGCAAGGCTGTAGTCCTCGAGCCGCCCGTCATACCGATGAACCCCCGCGATGGTGGCGGCGGTTGGATTGTTCGGAAAGTAATAGCCATCGAGGTACTGATCGGCGAGCTGCAGCAGCTGTGCATCGCCTCCCCTGGCTGAAGGTTCGGCCGCCGGCGTCCGCGCACTCGCGGCCAGCAGCAGCAAGGCGGCGATGCAGCTCAGCGCGGCGTTGTGCACGATACGCATGGAATCAGCCTCCGGAGGCCCGAAGTTGGGCCAGCACGTCCGCGGTGTCGGGGCGCACGCCGCGCCAGAGCAGGAATGCCTCCGCCGCCTGCTCGACGAGCATGCCCGTGCCCATGCATGTCAGGCCTGCGCCGTGCGCGCGCGCCCACAACACAAATGGCGTGCTGGCGGGGCCGTAGGCCAGGTCATAGCAGACGGTGCCCGGACCCACCAGCCCAGGGCTCAGCGGTGGCAGCTGCTGGTGCAGGCTGGCTGCGGTCGCATTGACGATCAGGTCGAAGGGCTTAGGCGCCAGCGCTGCCAGACCGTCATAGCCGCAGGCGCGCAGCGGGCCGGCGGCCGCGAAGCGGGTGGCGAGCTCGAGTGCGCGCGCCAGGTCACGGTTGGCAATCACGAGTTCGGCCGGGTGGGCGGCAAGCAGGGGGCTAAGCAGGCCCCGCGCCGCACCTCCGGCGCCGAGCAGCAACACGCGGCGGGTCTCGACCGGGACGGCGACGTTGATCGTGAGGTCGCGCATGAACCCGACGCCATCGGTGTTGTCGCCGAACAGCGTGCCGGAGGATTGTCGTGCGATCGTATTCACGGCTCCCGCAACCCGTGCCCGTTCACTCAAGGAGCTCATCAGTCCCAGCACTGCCTGCTTGTGCGGAACGGTGACATTGAGCCCACGCCCGCCGCTATCGAAGAATGACCGTAGCACCTCGCCGAGCGCGGCCGGCGTCGCATCGATCGCGGTGTACACCATGGATTGGCCGGTCGCGCGTGCGAACTCGGCATGAATCCACGGCGAGCGGCTGTGTGCGATCGGGTGCCCGATCACTGCGTAACGGTCAGGCTCTGGCATGGGGCAGGTCGGCCTCGCTGACCAGCATGCGCGTCGAACTGCCGCCGCGGCCGGCCGGGTCCAGTTCGACCTGCAGCTCCTGCTGCCAGTTGCGCGCCTCCTGCTCGAACTGGAACGGCGGATTGACCACCAGCAGGCCCGATCCGTTCAGCCCGACGCGTGAATCGCGCGCATGGATCCACAGTTCCAGGTCCAGCGTGGGGGCCTTGAGCTGCTGCGCGACCCGCCGCAGCCAGGGCGCGAGTGCACGCTCGTCCTTGATCGGGTACCAGAGCGCGATCACTGCGTTCGCAAGCCGATCGAGGACGATGTCGATGGCCGCAAGCGCCCGCTCGAGCTCCGCGCCTGGCTCTTCATAGGGCGGATCGATCAGCAGCAGTGCGCGCCGCTCGCGCGGCGGCAGCACCGCTCGCAACTGACTGTAACCGTCCGCACATTCAATGCGCATCCGGCGCATGCCGCCGAGTGCGCGCTCTAGTGCCCGGCATTCGGAGGGCTGCCATTCGCAGCACAGGCCACGATCCTGGGGCCGCAGCAGTCGCGCTGCCAGCCACGGTGAGCCCGGATAGGCCATCGGATTGCCAAGCTGAGTGCGCAGCGCCACGACGAGGCCACAGTAATGCAGCAGCTCGGGTGCGGTCAGCCCGGACGCTGCTGCCAGCAGCGCTGTGATTCCGTGTCTGGCTTCCGCACTGCGGTGGCTGCCAGCCGCCGACAGATCGTAGCAACCCGCCCCGGCGTGGGTCTCCAGGTAAAACAGTCCCTTGTCCTTGCGCTGCATCGCCAGCAGCAGCGCACCGAGCGCGACATGCTTGTGGACGTCGGCAAAATTGCCGGCGTGGAAGGCATGGCGGTACTTCATGGGGCCGGCCGCTAGGCGGCGCCCGCGACCTTCCTGGTGCGCGGCCGTGCCGTGCCCGCGATCGGACGCGCGACGGAGCGGGCAGGCGCAGCAGCGACGGCCGGCCCGGCCTTCCGCTGCCTGCTTTTCGGAGCCGCGGCCGGTGCGACCGCGGCCTTGCGGCTGGCACTCTTGCCGCCGGCAGCCTTGCGCGCAGCCTTGGACTTGGGCGGCGCGCCGCCGCGGGCGGCGGGCTTTTCGCGCGCCGCCTTCGCGGGCAAAGCATTCTTGGCCGCATTCGCCAGCACCGCGGGTTCTGCAGCCACCGTGCCGGTCCGGCGGCGAGCCGCGCCGCTGGCTGCCGTGCGGGTGCCGCCAGCGGCCCTGCCACCGAACCGTCCGCGACCGCGTTGCGGCCGCGCCGGGGCAGCCGCCAGCAGGGCGCGGCATTCCTCGAGCGTCAGCGCCTTCGGGTCGCGATCCTTCGGCATGCGCGCGTTCTTCTCGCCGTTGCTGATGTACGGTCCGTAGCGACCGTTGAGGACCTGGATGGATTCGACGCCGAAGTCCTGGATGATGCGATTGGCGTCGGCTTCCTGCTTGACACGGATGCATTCGAGCGCGCGCTCCAGCGTGACGGTATACGGATCGTCGTCCTTGAGCGAGACGTAGCGCGCGCCGTACTTGATGTAGGGCCCGAAGCGGCCGATGTTCGCTACGACCTCCTCGCCCTCCGCGGTCGTACCGAGGGCGCGGGGCAGCTTGAACAGCTCCAGTGCCTCCTCATGCCGGATCGTGTCCATCTTCTGCCCGGGGCGCAGCCCCGCGAAACGCGGCTTGTCCGCATCATCGCGGGTACCGATCTGCACGAATGGGCCAAAGCGGCCCATGCGCACGCTCATCGGCTTGCCGCTCACCGGATCGACGCCGAGATCGCGTGCCTGCGCAACCTGTTCGCGCGTGACGTTCTTCTCGATGTCTTCGACCTGGTGAATGAACGGCCCCCAGAATTTCGTCAGCGGCGTGATCCACCGCTCCTCGCCGCGCGCGACCGCGTCCAGTTCATCCTCCATCGCCGCGGTGAAGCCGTATTCAACGTACTGATGAAAGTGCTCGGTCAGGAAGCGGTTGACGATCTTGCCGATGTCGGTCGCCGTGAAGCGGCGGCTTTCGATGTCGGCATAACCACGGTCGCGCAGCGTCGAGATGATCGTCGCGTAGGTCGATGGGCGGCCGATCCCATGTTCCTCCAGCGCCTTGACCAGCGAGGCCTCCGTGAATCGCGGCGGCGGCTCGGTAAAGTGCTGCTGCGGTACGATCTCGCGCAGCTGCACGCCATCGCCCACCTCGATCACCGGCAGCACATGGTCGCTGTCGTCATCGCCCGCGTCATCGCTGCCTTCCTGGTAGACGGCGATGTAGCCGGGTGTGACCAGCGTGGAGCCGTTCGCGCGCAATACGTGACGCGCAGGACCGTCCGACCCGGCCAGCATGTCCACTGCGACGGTATCGAACACCGCAGGTGCCATCTGACAGGCCAGCGCACGCTTCCAGATCAGGGCGTAGAGCTTCAGCTGGTCGGGATCGAGCCAGCGCTCGATCTCGGCGGGAATCACGGCAGCCGAGGTCGGGCGGATCGCCTCGTGTGCCTCCTGGGCGTTCTTCGATTTGGTTCGATAGACGCGGATCTCGCTGGCCAGCGCCTCAGGTCCGTAGACACGCCCGATCACCTCGCGCATCTCGGTGACCGCCTCCGCGGCCAGTGTCACCGAGTCGGTACGCATATAGGTGATCAGACCGACGCTGCCCTCGCCGATATCGATTCCCTCGTACAGCTGCTGCGCCAGGCGCATCGTGCGCGAAGCGGAGAATCCGAGCTTGCGCGAGGCCTCCTGCTGCAGAGTCGAGGTCGTGAAGGGTGGCGAGGGGTTGCGCCGCCGCTGCTTGCGGTCCACTGCGAGCACCCGAAGCGTCCGGGCATCGCCTGCCGCGGACCGCAGCGTCTGTTCCGCCGCGTGTGCGCTCGTGGCGTCGGCAAAGCTGAATTGCTCGACCTTGCGGCCCTGGAATTCGATCAGCTTGAGCGGAAAGGTCTGCTGCGAATGCTCGCCCTGGGCGTCGATGCTCCAGTATTCCTGCGGCACGAAGGCGGCGATCTCCTCCTCGCGCTCGCAGATCATGCGCAATGCAGGGCTCTGTACGCGGCCCGCGGACAGACCCCGGCGCACTTTCTTCCACAGCAGCGGCGAGAGGTTGAAGCCGACCAGATAGTCGAGCGCGCGCCGAGCCTGCTGCGCGTTGACCAGGTCCAGCGACAGCTCGCGGGGGGCGGCCACGGCTTCACGAATGGCATTGCGTGTGATCTCGTGGAACACCACGCGGTGCACCGCCTTGCCTTCCAGTGCTCCGCGCTCCTTGAGGATCTCATACAGATGCCAGGCGATGGCCTCGCCTTCGCGGTCCGGGTCAGTCGCCAGATAGAGCGAGCTCGCCTTGCGCAGCGCGCGGGCGATCGCCTCGACGTGGCGTTCGTTGCGTTCGATGAGCTGGTAGCGCATCGCGAACCCGGCCTCCGGGTCGACGGCGCCTTCCTTGGGCACGAGGTCACGCACGTGGCCGTAGGAGGCGAGAACTTCGAAATCCTTGCCCAGGTATTTCTTGATCGTGCGGCCCTTGGCCGGAGATTCGACGATGACCAGATTGTCGGGCATGGCGCTACGTGCTCAGGGAGCCAGAAATGAAAAACCGCGGACTGGCCGCGGGTCTGTGCGAGTGCAGCGGCGGCCGGCTCTCAATGCGGACTCTGGTGTGAGACGTCAAAGACCAGATCCTCCATCCTTGCATAGGCCAGTTCCTGTCCCGGTTGACTCGACAGCACCATCAGCACGACCCATTTGACCTGCTCAATGTCCAGCTCCTCGGTGTCCAGCGCGAGCAGGCGGTCGATGACTATCTCGCGCTGGCTCGGTGCCAGGATCCCGCCGGACTCGAGCGAGGCGAGCAGCCCGCGGCAGGTCACGTCGAGCCGCGAGAGCTCCTCGGGCGCATAGACGCGAAACGAGCCGCTGCCACGCAGCGCCGGCCGGTCCCGGATCTCTGCGAGGTCGGCGAGCCAATCCAGCGCGCGC
>Ga0265334_10000688_pt1 | contig 16941 bp, 16 predicted proteins | sample 42023metaG_FD_192442 | JGI IMG/M metagenome (GOLD analysis project Ga0265334, IMG submission 192442) | Rhizosphere microbial communities from Carex aquatilis grown in University of Washington, Seatle, WA, United States - 4-20-23 metaG | ecosystem: Host-associated > Plants > Roots > Rhizosphere... | reverse complement strand
CATCCGCGACTGGCCGAAGTTGTTCGTGCCCGAGTCGAGCGTAGAGCCGATGCCGACGCCGAGCAGCTTGCCGCGCGACTCCGCATCGCGCCGTCGCTCCTCGATTCCGTTCCAGCCGATCAGGTCGAGCGCCACGTCGAGCATCTGGGCGTAGTCGCCAGAGTCGTAGACGCAGCCGTTCGGAGTCTCGTAGGGCATGTCCTCGGCGCGAACGTAGTTGCGCTTGCGCACCTCGACGGGGTCGAGGTCGAGCTCGTGCGCGACGATGTCGATCACGCGCTCGGTGAACCAGAGGTGCTGCATGCGCGAGTAGCCGCGGTTCGGCGAGCACGGCGCCTTGTTCGTCGCCACCTGCGTGAACTCGAGGCGGATGTTGCGCCAGCGGTACATGCCCGGCGTGACCTGCGCCCAGATCACGCCTCCGAGCGGCTCGTAGCGCAGCCAGGCGCCGGCGTCGTCGAGCGCCTTCGTCCGGAAGCCGAGGAGCGTGCCGTCCGCCTTCACCGCGACCTCGGTGTCGTGGAACCACCGCTCGTTCCCGTGCGACATCGAAAGGTGGAAGTCCGTCCGCCATTCCGTCCACTGCACCGGGCGGTTGAGCTTGCGCGCGAGCAGGCAGCAGACGACGAGCTGCGGATGGGAGGTGATCTTGTTGCCGAAGCCGCCGCCGATGTCCTGCGTGACGAAGCGCAGCTTGTCGAGGCCGCAGCGTATCGCCGGCCCCATCATGATCGCGGCGAAGCCCGGGAACTGGTTGTTCGTGTGGATCGTCCACTGTGCCGTGCCGCGGTTGTACTCGACGAGTGCGCCGTCGGTCTCGAGTGGGGTCGAGTTGAACCGGTGGAAGTGGAGCTCCTTGATCTTGACGACCCGGTCAGCCTCGGCGAACGCCGCGTCGAGATCGCCCCACTCGTACACGCCTTCCCACATGAGGTTCGACCCGCTGTCCTCGTGCAGGATCGGCGCCTCCGGATCCTCCGCCTTGCGCGCATCCGTCACGGGAGCGAGCGGCTCGTACTCCACCTCGACGAGCTCCGAGGCGTCCCGAGCGAGCTCACGTGTCTCCGCGACCACCGCGACGACCGCCTCGCCGACGTAGCGCACCTTGCCGACGGCGAGCGCGTAGTCCTTCAGGTGAGCGCCGGGCGGCGTCGAAAGCTGGAAGAACGGATCCGTGAGCACAGCGACCTCTTCACCCGTCAGCGTCCCGTAGACGCCCTTGATCTCCTCCGCCTTCGACACGTCGATCGAGGTGATGTGCGCGTGCGCGTACGGCGAGCGGACGAAGAACACGTACCCCATGCCGTGCCGCTTGATGTCGTCCACGAAGACGCCCTCGCCCTCCAAGAGCCGCCTGTCCTCCTTGCGCGGGACGCTCTGGCCGGCCCAGCCCCGCTTTGGCGCCTGGGTCTCGACGCGCTCCGGCGTGACCGTCGTCGTGCTCATGCGCCGGTGCCCGCCGCCTTCACGGCCTCGACGATGTTCCAGTAGCCGGTGCAGCGGCAGATGTTGCCCTGCAACGCCTTCTTGATCTGCTCCTCGGAAGGGCTCGGATTGGCGCGGAGGAGCGCCGTCGCGCTCATCAGCATCCCCGGCGTGCAGTAGCCGCACTGGAGCGCGTGGTTCGCGCTGAAGGCCTGCTGGAGCGGTGTCAGCTCGCCGCCCGCCGCGAGGCCCTCGACCGTCTCGACGCTCGCTCCGTCTGCCTGAACGGCGAGCATCATGCAGCTCTTGACGAGCACGCCGTCGACGATCACCGAGCAGGCGCCGCAGTTGCCGGTGTCGCAGCCGATGTGGCTTCCGGTCAGGTCGAGGTCGTCGCGGATGAAGTGGATCAGCAGCTTCCGCGCCTCCACCTCGCGCTCGTACACCACGCCGTTGACAATGACGGAGACCAGCTTCGAGGACGAGATCGCGGCCATTCAGCTCCTCCCCAGCGCCTGACGCGCCGCGCGCACCGCCAGCACTTCCGCGAGGTGGAGCCGGTACTCGCTCGAGGCGTGCACGTCGGACGGCGGGTTCAGACCGGCGTCGCGCACCGCGGCGCCCACCGAGTCCGGCGTATCCGGCTCCAGGATGACCGGGACGGAGTCGACGCAGCCGAGCGCGATCCGGAGCGAGCCGTTGGCGCTCGCCGCGGCGTTCGCGATGCAGGTCCCGTCGACGCCGAGCGTCACGGCCGCGAATCCGTCGTGCTTGCCCGCGGGGATCGTGATCCGCGTCAGGAGCTCGCCGGGCCCGACCGCCGTGAGATAGACGCCGAGGAAGAACTCGTCCACCGCCACGACCCGCTCGCCGTCCGGGCCCGCGATCGTCATCCGGGCGCCGATCGCCGCGAGCAGCGGCGGCAGGTGGTTCGTCGGGTCGTTCGAGCAGATGTTGCCGCCGATCGTGCCGCGGTTGCGCACCTGCACGTCGGCGATCTGCGCGCACACCTCGCCGAGGATCGGGCGCGCCTTCGCCTCCGCCGAGCCGATGATCTCCGAGCAGGTCGTCATCGGGCCGATCGAGAGCGTCCCATCGGCCGCAAGGTCGATGCCCTTCAGCGCGTCGATCCCGTTCAGGTCGACGAGCATGTCCGGCGACGCCGCCCGCGCCTTCATCACGTTGACCAGGGTCTGGCCGCCGGCCAGCGCCCGGGCGCCGTCGTATTCGATGAGGAGGGCCAGAGCGTCGGCAACCGACGACGGCTTCGCGTACTCGACCTCGCGCAGGAGCACGGAAGCGATCCTACGCACGGCCCTAACGGCTTTGCAAGCCGCATTTTATTTTTTGCCGGACGCGGCTACGTGGGGCGGGCGGCCGGTTGCACCGGCTCGGCGTGAATGCGCGAGCGGGCGGTCTTCAGCGGGCCGCCGGCGCGTCCCACCCGCGTGGCGAGGATCTCGGCGAGGATCGAGAGCGCCGTCTCCGCAGGCGACTCCGCGCCGAGATCGAGGCCGCAGGGGCCGGCGATGCGGTCGATGTCCGCGTCCGCGACTCCGGCCTCGAGCAGCCGCTCGCGGCGCCGCTCCTGGTTGCGTCTGGAGCCGAGCGCGCCAATGTAGAACGCCTCGCTCGCGAGGGCCGCCCGGAGCGCCGGCAGGTCGAACTTGTCGTCGTGACTGAGTACGACGACGGCCGTACCCATGTCCGGCTGGACCTGCGCGAGCGCCTCCTCCGGCCAGGCCACGATCAGCTCGTCCGGGCTCGGCAGCCGCTCGCGCGTCGCGAAGCGCGCGCGGGCGTCGGCGACGATCGTCGTCCACCCGAGCAGCTTCGCGGCCTGGCAGAGTGCTTCCGCCGTGTCGACTGCGCCGTAGACGAACAGCCGCGGCGGCGGCCCGTACACGTCGGCGAACACGGTGAGGCCGTCGGCCTCGAGCACGTGGCTGCGGCCGGTGCGGAGCGCGTCGTGGGCGAGCGCGGCGAGCTCGGCCGGGCCGTCGCCGGCCGTCGTGCCGTCCTCGCAGACGAGGAGCTTCGCGCCGACGTGCTCGCCCTTGAGGACGGTGAGCACGACCGCCCGGCCGCCCTCGTCGACGACTCGCCGCAGCTCGGCGAAGACGCTCAATCCAGAGGCTCGACGAAGACGTCGATCTCGCCGCCGCAGGGGAGCCCGACTCCGAGCGCCATGTCGTCGGTGATCCCGTACGTCAACAGCTGCGGCACACCCGTCGCGAGCACGTCCTTCGCCGCGAGGTAGACGTCGTTCTCGACGCAGCCGCCGGAGACGGAGCCGGCGAGCTCGCCGCTCTCGCTGACCGCGAGCTTCGAGCCGACCGGGCGCGGCGCCGAGCGGCGCGTCGCGATCACGGTGGCGATGGCCACCTTCTCGCCGCGTCCGCGCCAGCGGTCGATATCGGGCAGTAGCTCTTTCATGGTGGCAATGTAGCTCCTGCTACCTCCCCAGGTACGCCTTGCGGAGGTCTTCGTCCTCGGCGAGCTCGGACGCCTTGCCCTCGAGCACGAGCCGCCCCGTGGAGAGCACGTAGCCACGGTCGGCGATGGCGAGCGAGACGTTGGCGTTCTGCTCGACGATCAGCATGGCGACGCCGGCGTCGTGAACCTGCTTGATGATCTCGAAGCTGCGCTCGACGAGGATCGGCGCGAGCCCCATGGACGGCTCGTCCATGAGCAGCAGCTTCGGCTTGGCCATGAGCGCACGGCCCATGGCGACCATCTGCTGCTCGCCGCCCGAGAGCGTCCCGGCGAGCTGCGAGCGCCGCTCATACAGGAGCGGGAACAGGTCGTACACGCGGTCGAAGTCCTCCTTGCTCCCGCCGCCGTGCAGGTAGGCGCCCATCTGGAGGTTCTCGAGCACGCTCATGGGAGCGAACAGGCGCCGGTTCTCCGGCACGATCGCCATCCCCCGGCGTATCCGGTAGCTCGTCGAGCGGTGCGTCACCTCTTCGCCGGCGAACCGGACAGAGCCGTTGCGCGGCTGGACGAGACCCAGCACCGTCTTGAGCGTCGTCGACTTGCCCGAGGCATTGCCGCCGAGCAGGCAGACGAGCTCGCCGGCGTGCACCTCCAGGCAGAGGTTCTGGAGAATGTGGATCGGGCCGTAATACGTGTCGACCGCATCGAGCCGAAGCAGCGGCTCCGAGGTGCTGCCGGCCGCGCTCACTTCGTCGATGCCGCCTTCGTCCCGAGGTACGCCTCGATCACCCGCGAGTCCGTGGCGACCTGCTCGAAGGATCCCTCGGAGATCCTCACGCCGTGGTCGAGTGCGATCACCCGGTCGGAAATCCCTTCGACGACGTGCATGTCGTGCTCGATCACGAGGATCGTGTAGCCGGCCTCCTCTCGCAGGCGCCCGATGAGCTCTGTGATCTCGTGCGTCTCGACCGGGTTCATGCCCGCGGCCGGCTCGTCCAGCAGCAGCAGCCGCGCCTTCGTCGCCGTGGCGCGCGCGATCTCCAGCCGGCGCCGGTTCGCGTACGAGAGGCTGTACGCGGGCTGGTTCCAGCGGTACCCGATCAGCCGCTGCCCGAAGAACGAGAGCCGTTCTTCGGCGAGCCGCTCGATCTCACGCTCCTCGCGGCGCATGCCCGGCGTGCGCAGGATCGAGCGCACGATGCCGGCATGCGTGTGCGAGTACGCGGCCGCCATCACGTTCTCTTTCACGGTGAGGTTCAGAAACAGCCGCAGTGTCTGGAAGGTTCGCGCGATCCCCCGCGCGGTGATCTCGTGCGGCTCGAGCCCGAGCAGGCTCTCGCCTTCGAAGAGGATGTCGCCCGAGTCCGGCGCGTACACGCCGGTGACGAGGTTGAAGAGCGTCGTCTTGCCGGCGCCGTTCGGCCCGATCACGCTCACGATCTCGCCCTTGTCGACGCGCAGGTCGAGCGCCTCGATGCACTTCAGGCCGCCGAAGCTCTTCGAGACCGCCTTCAGCTCGAGCAGCGGCGCCATCAGACGATCTCGACGCGTTGTGAGCCGAGCAGCCCCTGCGGCCGCGCGTTCATGAGGACGATCAGGATCACGCCGATCAGGATCAAGCGCGTGATGCTCGGCTCGACGACGAGGCGGTTCTCCCAGACGAACGCGGTCAAGTAGAAGGTCGGGATCAGTGCGACCTTCTGGATCGCGCCGTGCAGCGTCGTGAGCAGCAGCACCGCGAAGATGAGACCGATGAAGGCAACGTTCCCGATCGTCCGCGGGCTCGCGGGCAGCACCACCCAGTGCCGAAGTCCGCTGCCGAGGATGCCGCCGACCGCGGGCTGCCCGTCGACACCGGCGGCCCACGTCGCAGCCACGATCGCGTGCACTGCAAAGCCGAAGCCGATCGTCCCGGCCACGACAGCGGCGAGCCAGCGCCAGGGCCTGAGCTTCACCAAGAGCGTCGCCACGATGAGCGTGTAGAAGATCCAGGTCGCGTGGCCCGGTGTGCGCAACACCTCGAGCGAGACGTTGACCGCGAGCGCTCCGATGATGACGCCGCCGAGGCTGCCGGCGCCGCCGAGGATCAGCATCGCGTAGATGATGATCAGCGTCGGAACGTCGAAGTCGGATGCGAACACCGCCGTGTTGAGCGCCGCGAAGACCGTCCCGGTCAGTCCTGCGATCGCCGCACCGGCGGCAAACGCGACCAGCTTCAGCCGGTTGACGGGCATCCCCATCAGCTCGGCCGCGAGCGGGTCCTCGCGCAGCGACATCCAGGCACGACCGGTGCGTGAGCGCTCGACGAGGTACACCGCGCCGAGCGCGAGGAGGAACGTGACGAGCGCGACATAGAAGTACGCCTGAAGCGATTCGATCTTGTGGCCGAACGCGTTGAAGTTGTCGACGTTCGGGATTCCGTTCGGGCCGCCAGTCACGTCGTACTTGCGGGTGAAGCCGAGAAAGGACATCGCCTCGCCGTTCGTGTACACGGTGACGAAGAGCTGCCCGAAGAAGAGCGTGACAATCGCAAGGTAGTCGCCGACGAGGCGGCGGGACGGCAGCGCAACGAGGAAGCCGAGCAGCGCCGTGGCGACCACGACGACCGGAAGGACGGCGAGCGTATCCCAGTGGATGCCGAATTTCGGCGACGCGAGCATGGCGTAGCCGTAGGCGCCGAAGCCGTAGAAGGCGACATAGCCGAGATCGAGCAGTCCGGCGTAGCCGACAACGATGTTCAGGCCGAGCGCGAGCAGCATGTACAGCAGCGTGTTGAAGCCGACCCGGATCACATAGCCGTTGTTCGTGAACGCCGGCAGGAACGCGGCGGCGATCCCGAAGGCGAGGTAGAACGCGGGCCGCGGCACGCGCTCGAGCTCGCCGCGCACGTACCCGGTGACGCCCTTCCCGCGATCGCGGCGCTCGCCGACCGAAGCGACCCATTCGTCGACGCCGATCCGCGGCGACTGTCCCTCGGCGGGCTCGGGCACGCGGGGTGTGTCGGGCCCGCCTGCCATCAGACCTTATGCACCGCTGCACGTCCGAGCACGCCGCTCGGCCTGACGACCATGACGACGATCAGGACCGCGAACACGATCGCGTCGCTGAACGTCGAGGAGATGTAGCCGATGCTCAGCGCCTGTGCCAGCCCGATCACGAGCCCGCCGACGACGGCGCCCGGCAGGTTGCCGATTCCGCCCACAACGGCGGCGATGAACGCGTACAACCCCGCCTGGAAGCCCATGTACGGCCAGACCTGCTGATACGCGAGACCGTTGAAGACGCCGGCGGCGCCGGCCAGGGCGGAGCCGATGAAGAACGTCGCGACGATCACGCGGTCGACGTCGATCCCCATCATCGCGGCCGCCTCGCGGTCGAACGACGTCGCGCGCATGGCCTTGCCGAGCTGGGTGCGCTGAACGAAGAGCGTCAGGAAGATCATCAGCACGACCGCGCCGATCACGACGATGATCTGCGCGAGCGCGACGTGCACGCCTGCAGGCAGCGTGAAGCCCTTCCGCCAGAGCTCGCCGCCCTTCCAGGCGAACGTGTCGTAGCTCTGGTACTGGGCGCCGAGCACGAGCAGCGTCGCGTTCTCGAGGAAGAACGAGACGCCCAGCGCGGTGATCAGCGGTGCGATGCGCGGCGCGTTGCGCAGGCGGCGGTACGCGAACCGCTCGATCAGCACGCCCAGCAGGCCCCCGCCGAGCATCGCACAGAAGAACATCAGGAACAGCAGCAGCCAGATGGAGGTCGAGAGCTTCTCTGCTCCACCGAAGACCGTGATGAGGCCGAAGCCGATGAACGACCCGACCATGTAGATGTCGCCGTGCGCGAAGTTGAGGAGCTTCAGGATCCCGTAGACCATCGAGTAGCCCAGCGCGATCAGCGCGTACACGCTGCCGTGCGTGACACCGCTGACCAGCTCCGTGAGGAAGAGGTTCCAGTTCATCGCGCCGCGCAAGATCACGGGGCGCGGCCGCTTGGCGACCGCGCCCCGCTCAGGTTGCTACTGGACCGTCTTGTACTGGCCGTTCACGATTTTGAAGATGTGGAACACCGCACCCGCGAGGTCCCCGGCCGCGTTGAACTTGATCGGCGTACCGAGGATCGTCGAGGTCAGCGAGGCCTTCGCAAACGCCTTGCGCATCGACGCGCGGCTGATCGTGCCCTTCCCCGCAGCACAGGCGTTCGTTGCAGCCTGACCGTACATCTGTGCAAGCACGTAGTTCGGAGCGCCGAACGGGCTTGTGCCGCCCGGGAACTTCTTGTTGAACGCGGCCACGACCGCATTGTCCGCCGCGATGGTGGTGACGTCCGGGGCGAAGAACGACACGTAGTTACCGGCCGTGAAGTTCTTCGAGTCGAACGTGCCGTCGCTGCCGAAGATCACCGCGGACTTGCCCTGCGCCTGCGCCTGCTGCGCGAAGAGCTGGGCCTCCGAGGCGAGCTGGAACGGCAGGAAGACGACCTTCACGCTGCTCGTGATCTTCGCGACCAGCGAGGAGAAGTCGGTCGCCTTCTGGCTCACCGACTCGCGGTCGACCGTGACGCCCTTGGCCGTGAGCGCCGCGCCGACGATGTCGGCGAGACCGGTCGAGTAGGACTCCTGGTCGTCGACGACCATCACGGTGTCACCGGACTTCACGCCAAGCTTGGACGTCATGTAGCTCGCGTCCGTCGGGCCCTGGACGCCGTCGTTCGGCACGTCGCGGAAGAAGTAGCCCTTGAACGTGCCACCCGTCAGCGAGACACGGGTCGCAGAGCCGGAGGCGAACGCGAGGCCGGCCTTCTGGAGAATCGGCCCTGCCGCCTGCACCTCGTCGCTACCCGCCGGGCCGATCACGCCCATCATCGACGCGTTCGACGCGAAAGACTGCGCAACGGTCGACGCGAGCGACGCCTGAAGCTGCGTGTCGCCCTGCACGATCTTCAGCTTGACCTTGTTCGCCTTGTTCGCGTTCCACTGGCTGACCGCAAACAGTGCCCAGTGAAGCTGGTCGTCCCCGATCGACGCCACGGGCCCGGTGATCGCCGTCATCATGCCGATCTGCACGGGCTTCGAGCATGACACCGTCGCCGCAGCCGGCGAAGCCGGTCGCGCGGCTGCGGCGGCGACGATCGCGAGCGTCGCCCCGACGGCAACGACCGCGACCAGTCCAAACCTCTTCGACATCAGACCCTCCTTTGGAGATTTGCACCCGTTGTAGACGGCCGCCTCGCTCCGCGGTTTGTCGCTCCGTCCACTTCGGGGCCTGGGACTGTAACCCACTTGGCCCCGAGACGCATGTACTCTGCGCGACCGTGAGGTACTGCCTGGCACCGGGCGAGACGCGGCTCTTCGGCTCGGAGCGCGGATGCGCCGAGTTCGAGCAGCGCGTGCTCCGCTTCCCCGAGAGCTCCGAGGAACGCGTCAACGACGCCGACGACGAGGTTCTGTACGTGTTGTCCGGCCGCGCCACCGCCACCCTCGGCACCGAGCGACGCGAGCTCGCCCCCGGCAGCGCGGCGTTCGTCGCGCACGGCACGACGTGGCGTGTCGACGAGGTGGACGGGCTCGAAGTCCTCTCCGTGCTCGTCCGGGAGCCGCTTCCTGCGCAGGGTCACGCCGTCCTCGACGTCGCCGGCAGCGAGGCCGACACGGCCACCGCGGGGCGGCAGTTCCGGCTCCTCGCAACGCCCGAAGTCGGCTGCGCCTCCGTGACGCAGTTCGTCGGCTACATCCCCGTCGGCCGCGCACCCGACCACTTCCACACCTACGACGAGGTCGTCTACGTGCTCGAGGGGGAGGGAACGCTGCACATCGGCGGGGAGACGGCCGCGCTCGAGCCCGGCTCGGCCGTGCACCTGCCGGCGCGACTCGTGCACTGCCTCGAGAACACGGGCCCCGGCGAGATGCAGGTGCTCGGCGTCTTCCGCCCGGCAGGCTCGCCGGCGGAGGCGTACTACCCCGACGGGACGAGAGCCCAGTACTGATGCCGCGCATCGAACGCACGGCCGAGATCGTCTGGGAGGGAAACGTCGCCCGCGGCGCGGGCACGATCGGCGCAGGCAGCGGCGCCTTCGCCGGTCTCGCCTATTCCCTGCCCACGCGGATCGGGCAGCCGGAGGGCAAGACGAGCCCCGAGGAGCTGCTCGCCGCAGCGCACGGCGCGTGTCTCGCCATGTCGCTTGCGGGCGAGCTCGTCGCTGCGGGCACACCGCCCGGCAGGCTCGACGTCAGCTGCCGCATCGTCATGGACGAGGTCGAGGGGCAGGGCCACCAGATCGTCGGCTCGCAGGTGGTGCTCGTAGCGGCGGCCGACGGGCTCGACGACGCCGGCCTGCAGGCGGCGGTCGCGAAGGCGGACGAGGGCTGCCCGTTCTCCGCGCTGCTCCGGCGCGCGGGCACGGACGTCCGGGTCTCCGCCCGGCTCGCCTGAGCGTGGACGTCGCCGGCCTCGCCGCCGCGCGCCGGACGCACAAGTCGTTCGGCTCTGAGCCGGTGTCCCGCGACGTGCTGCGCGAGCTCCTGTCCCTCGCCCGCTACGCGCCCAACCACCACCTCACGCAGCCGTGGCGCTTCCGCGTGCTCGGCCCGGAGGCGCTCGCCTCCCTGAAGGAGGCGGCCGGGCCCGGCGAGGCGGCGAAGCTCGACCGTGCGCCGACGCTCGTCGTCGTCTCGGCCGCCCTCTCGGGCGACCTCGTCCAGGACGAGGAGGACGTCTGCGCGACGGCCGCCGCCGTGATGCTCGTGCTGCTCGGGGCGACCGAGCGCGGCCTCGCCTCGTACTGGCGGACGCCGGGCGCCCTGCGCACGGCCCGGGGCCGCGAGGCGGTCGGCGTGCCGCACGGCGAGCGTGTGCTCGGCCTCCTCCACTTCGGTGCGGTCGCCCGGGAGCCGGCGCCGCGCGAGCGGGAGCCGGTCGACGCCTACGTCGTGTTTCTTCCGTAGCCGCTCCGGGACTATCCGGATAGCTGCACGCTCCGGCGCGAACGATCCTTTGGGTCGATGATTCGACCCGAGGAGAGATGATGGAGACGACCGAGAAGATCATTTCGGAGCCCCGCCGGCTGACGCGGCCGCGCCGCTGGTCGGGGCATAACGGCCGCAGCGAAGGACGCTGGCTCGGCGGCGTGTGCGCGGGCCTGGGCCAGTACTTCGACCTGAGCCCGCTCGTCTACCGGATCGGGTTCGGAGCGCTCGCGCTCGCGGGCGGGACGGGGATCCTGCTCTACATCGCAGCGTGGCTCGTGATCCCGGAGGAGGACACCGAAGACTCGATCGCCGCCTCGGCGATCAAGAACCACCGCGAGCGGCCGTGGCTGCTCGTCGGCGTCGGCCTGCTCGCCTTCGGCGGGATCCTCGCGCTGTCCGAGGCGCACGTCTGGCCGAGCCCCGGCAACCTCTGGCTCGCCGCCGCGCTCGCCGGCGCAGCGATCGTCTGGTGGCAGATGAGCACCCACCGGTCGCCCGCGCCCCCTGCGACGGCGGCCGACGGCGAGGCGCCGCCGCCGCCGCCGAACTCGGCGCGGGTCACGCGCCGCTCGCTGCTGCCGGCGGCGACCGGGCTGCTCATCGGCGGGCTCGGGATCGTCGGCCTGCTGGACGCGACGGACGCGGTCTCCGTCGACTGGCGGGTCGTGCTCGCCGCCGCCGCGATCGGCCTCGGTCTGCTCGTCGTCGTCGGCCCCATGACCGGCCATGCGGTCGGTTGGGTCGCCGTGCTCGGGATCGGCGTCCTCGCGGCGCTCGCGCTCACGCTCACGGTTCGCGTGCCGGTCTTCTCGGGCATCGGCGATCAGGTGGAGCACCCGGCGACGGCGTCGGCGATCCACTCCCGCTACGAGCACGGCATCGGCGACTTCCGCGTCGACCTTCAGGACGTGAGCCTGCCCGTGGGTCGCACGTCGGTGAAGGTGACGCTCGGAATCGGGAACCTCGTCGTCCGCGTGCCGCAGGCGGTGACCGTGGAGATCGACGGTCGCGCGAGCGCCGGGGACGTGTGGCTGCTCGGTCACCAGGACAACGGCACGCACGTGCACGACCGCGTCGTCGATACCGGCATGCTTCCGAACCGCGTGCTCGTGCTCGACGCTCGCGTCGGCCTCGGCGAGTTGAAGGTCGAGCGCGGTTGAGCGTCGGGCCGCTCCGGCTTCCGGCCGCGTTTCCGACCGTCGAGCGGTCGGAGCGCGGCCGCGTCCTCGCCGGCGTGTGCGCCGGAGTGGCCGACACGGTCGGCGTCGACGCGACGTTCGTCCGCCTGGCCGTCGCCCTGCTCTCGTTCGCGGGCGGGGCCGGCATCGTCGCGTACCTCGGCGGGTGGTCGCTGCTCGCCGCCCCGGGAGCGCAGGCTCCGGGCCGCCGGCGCCGGGTGGCGGGCGTCGTCCTGCTCGTCTGGTCGGTGATCCTCGCCCTGGGCGGCGTCGGGCTCGCCGGCTCGCTCGTCTGGCCGCTCGCGCTCGTCGCAGCGGGACTCGTACTGGCCGCCGGCGCAGTGACCTTCGGACTCAGCGAGCGGCGCACCCGTCTCGGCGCGGCGATCCTCGTGCTCGCCGGCGTCGTCCTCTTCCTGGGCGAGAACACGCGCGGGAGCGCGACGACGCTGCTCGCCCCCGGCGCGGTCGCCGTCGCGCTGATCCTCGTGCTCGCGCCGTGGGCCTTCCGCCTCGCGCACGAGCGGGACGCGGAACGCGCGGCGCGTATCCGTACGGAGGAGCGCGAGGAGCTGGCCGCGCGCGTCCACGACTCGGTTCTGCAGACGCTCGCCCTGATCCAGCGCGAGCCGAACGACGCGCGCAGGGTGGCGACGCTCGCCCGCCGGCAGGAACGCGAGCTGCGTGCCTGGCTCTACCCCGACCGTGAGCCGGCCGCCGAGGGAACCCTCGCGGACGCGCTCAACACCGCCGCCGCCGAGATGGAGGAGCTGCACGGCGTTCGCATCGAGATCGTGCGCACGGGCGACGCTTCGCTGGACGAGCGGACGAACGCGCTCGTGCTCGCCGCGCGCGAGGCGATGGCCAACGCGTCGAGGCATTCGGGCGCGGCGGAGGTCTCCGTGTTCCTCGACGCCGAAGCCGGGCGCGTCGCTCTCTACGTTCGCGACCGCGGCTCCGGCTTCGACCCGGACGCGGTCGCAGCCGACCGCCGCGGCATCGCCGAGTCGATCCGCGGCAGGATGGAGCGCGTGGGAGGCACAGCGCGCATCGTGTCGGCGCCCGGCAAGGGCACCGAGGTCGAGCTCGAGCTGCCGGAGGCGGGATCGTGAGCCGGCCGCTGCGCCGCGTCGTGCTCGTCGACGACCACGACCTGTTCCGCGCCGGCGTCCGCAGCGAGCTGGGGGCGGCCGTCGAGGTCGTCGGCGAGGCCGGCTCGGTCGCCGAGGCCGTTCCGTTGATCAAGGAGCTCGATCCCGACGTCGTGCTGCTCGACGTGCATCTCCCGGACGGCGGCGGCCAGGCGGTGATCATGCAGGTCGCGCCGGAGCGGCCGGGCGTGAAGTTCCTCGCCTTGTCCGTGTCGGACGCGGCCGAGGACGTGATCGGCGTGATCCGCGCCGGCGCGCGGGGCTACGTGACGAAGACGATCTCGGGCGCGGACCTGACGGAGGCGATTCACCGGACCGCCGACGGAGACGCGGTGTTCTCGCCGCGCCTCGCGGGGTTCGTGCTGGACGCCTTCCGCAGCGGCGAGGCGACGGCCGATCCCGAGCTCGACCAGCTGACCGCGCGCGAGCGCGAGGTGCTCCAGCTGATCGCCCGCGGCTACCGGTACAAGGAGATCGCGGCGCGCCTGCACCTCTCCGCGCGTACGGTCGAGTCGCACGTGTCGGCGGTCCTGCGCAAGCTGCAGCTCTCGAATCGCAACGAGCTGACGCGCTGGGCCGCGCAGCGGCGCCTGATCTAGTGGTTTGACCGGTGACGTTGCCCGGTTCCCGGGTTGCGAGCACCAAGCTGTGTAGCTTCGTGGGGTGCCGGCTGTTGTCCGGTCGGTTGTTGAAAGTGGAGCGACGGCGGGATGACTCGGCACCAAGCTGGCAGGAATGCCTTTGCAACGACCTGTCTCCCGCCGCGCCCCACGCGACCGGCCGGTGACCTGATAGAAGCCTGCGCCGTTGCCCGACACAGCCCTGTCCCGCGCCGGTCGTTTCGTCCTACGGCAAAGGAGGCTAGGTGATGGACTGGACGGTCGCAATCGGCGTCGACACACATAAGGCGACGCACACGGCGGTCGCGCTCGACCGGCTCGGCGTCCAGGTCGGCAGCATCGAGATCGAAACGACGAGCAGCGGCTACCTGCAGCTGCTCCGTTTCGCGCAGGCGCTGGGCGAGCCGGCGTTCGCGCTCGAAGGCGCCGGCAGCTACGGCGCCGGCCTGGCCCGCGTCCTGGTCGCTGCCGGGCTGCCGGTCTACGAGGTCGAGCGGCCATGCCGGCGCGAACGGCGACGCGGCAAGAACGACCTGCTCGACGCTGGCCATGCCGCAGCGCGGCTTCTCAACGGTCAGGGCCTGAGCGGGTTGCGCGGCGGCGGCCAGGCACGCGAAGACCTGCGTCTGCTGCTGCTCGAGCGTCGCAGCGCGCTGCGCGCGCACACCGCCACGCTCAACCAGCTGCACGCGATCGTCGTCACAGGACCGACCGAGCTCCGCGAGCGACTCAAGGGGCTGCGCGGCGACAAACTCGTGCGCCGCTGTCTGCGGCTGCGCTCCGGCAACCAGAGCGATCAGACCTTCGTCAGCGTGCTCCGCCGACTCGCGCGCCGAGCCGCACTGCTGACCGCCGAACTCGACGAGCTCGCGATCGAGCTGGAACAGATCGTCTCCCTGCTCGCACCAGAACTGCTCAACGAATGCGGCGTCGGCCCGGTCTGCGCCGCGCAGCTGGTCGTCTCCAGCGGCGACCCCAACCGGATGCGCAGCGAAGCCTCCTTCGCCGCCCTCGCCGGCACCAGCCCCGTCGAAGCCTCCAGCGGTCCAACCCGCCGCCACCGACTCAACCGCGGCGGCGACCGCCAACTCAACTCCGCCCTGCACGTGATCGCACGCACCCGAAGCCGCTGCCACCCGGAAACCCACGCCTACTACCAGCGCCTCCTCGAGCGCGGCAAAACCAGACGCGAAGCACTCCGCTGCGTCAAACGCACCCTCGCCCGCCATCTCTACCGGCAACTCATCACCAACCCCGCCCTGACCGCAACTTGACAACATAGAAGCGTCGATGCAAGGACGCAGGGAGCGTTCGTAGCTTCAGCTACGGGCGCGACCGAGGACGCGGCAGCGCGCAGCGTGATCGCGTTCCAGAAGCCGGAGGACATTCGCTGGAGGGGCACTTAGGCGGCCTCCTCGAAGGCCTTCAGCTCGCGCCGCAGGTCCTTGATCTCGTCGCGGAGCTTCGCCGCGTACTCGAAGCGGAGCTCCTCGGCCGCGGCGAACATCTCCTCCTCGAGCGTGACGACGAGCTTCTCGAGCTCGCCGCGGTCCATCCCCTCGACCTTCGACCCGCCGCGGCGGCGGCGCGCGTGCGCGGGTACGTGCGGCGACTCGAGCGACAGGAACTCGGCGATGTCGCTGACGCCCTTCAGGATCGTCTCCGGCGTGATCCCGTGCTCCTCGTTGTACGCGAGCTGCACCGCGCGGCGCCGGTTCGTCTCGTCGAGCGAATCCTTGATCGCCTCGGTCTGCTTGTCCGCGTACATGAGCACCTTGCCGTGCACGTTGCGGGCGGCGCGTCCGATCGTCTGGATGAGCGAGGTGCGCCCGCGCAGGAAGCCCTCCTTGTCCGCGTCGAGGATCGCGACGAGCGACACCTCGGGCAGGTCGAGGCCCTCGCGCAGCAGGTTCACGCCGACGAGCACGTCGTACTCGCCGAGCCGGAGCTCGCGCACGATCTGGATGCGCTCGAGCGTGTCGATCTCGGAGTGGAGGTAGCGCGTCTTCACGCCCGACTCGAGCAGGTAGTCGGTGAGGTCCTCCGCCATCTTCTTCGTCAACGTCGTGACGAGCGTCCGCTCGCCGACCGCCTCCCGCTGCCTGATCTCGCCGAGCAGGTTGTCGATCTGGTTCAGCGTCGGGCGCACCTCGACCACGGGGTCGACGATGCCGGTCGGCCGGATCAGCTGCTCCGCGAGCCGCTTCGAGTGGCGCTGCTCGTAGGGGCCGGGCGTCGCCGAGGCGAACACGATCTGCGGCACCTTGGCGAGGAACTCGTCGAACCGGAGCGGGCGGTTGTCGAGCGCGGACGGTAGGCGGAAGCCGAAGTCGACGAGCGTCTGCTTGCGCGAGCGGTCGCCCTCGTACATGCCGCCGATCTGCGGGACGGTCTGGTGCGACTCGTCGATGAAGACGACGAAGTCGGACGGGAAGTAGTCGAGCAGCGTGTGCGGCGCCGAGCCCGGCGGCCGCCCGTCGAGAATGCGCGAGTAGTTCTCGATCCCGTTGCAGAAGCCGAGCTCCTTCATCATCTCCAGGTCGTACTCGGTGCGCTGCCGGATCCGGTGCGCCTCGAGCATCTTCCCCTCGTCCTCGAACTTCCTGACCTGCTCGTTCAGCTCGCGACGGATCTCGCCGAGCGCGCGCTCGATCGTCGGCTTCGAGGTCACGTACTGCGTCGCGGGGAAGATCGTGATCGTGTCGTAGCGCGACAGCACCTCGCCGGTGAGTGGGTCGAAGTGGGTGATCTGCTCGACCTCGTCGCCGAAGAACGAGATGCGGTACGCCGTCTCCGTGTACGCCGGCTGAACCTCGACGACGTCGCCCTTGACGCGGAAGCGCCCGCGGCCGAGGAGCGTGTCGTTGCGGACGTACTGGATGTCGATCAGCTTCCGCAGCATCAGGTCGCGGTCGTGCTCCTCGCCCACGGTCAGGAAGACGACGCGCTCCTTGTATTCCTCCGGCGAGCCGAGCCCGTAGATGCACGACACCGACGCGACGATGATCACGTCGCGCCGGGTGAGCAGGTTCGACGTGGCGGAGTGGCGGAGCCGGTCGATGTCGTCGTTCCGCGACGAGTCCTTCTCGATGTAGAGATCGGCCTGCGGAACGTATGCCTCGGGCTGGTAGTAGTCGTAGTACGAGACGAAGTACTCGACCGCGTTGTGGGGG
>Ga0265334_10000686_pt1 | contig 16949 bp, 15 predicted proteins | sample 42023metaG_FD_192442 | JGI IMG/M metagenome (GOLD analysis project Ga0265334, IMG submission 192442) | Rhizosphere microbial communities from Carex aquatilis grown in University of Washington, Seatle, WA, United States - 4-20-23 metaG | ecosystem: Host-associated > Plants > Roots > Rhizosphere... | reverse complement strand
CGCCGTATTGATGTCAGAGGGTGTAAGCCCGTAGGCCTTGAGCTTGTCCGGGTCGAGCCAGATGCGCATCGCGTACTTGGAGCCGAACATAATCAATGAGCCGACTCCCGGCACGCGGCTCATGGGATCTTCGACATTGCTGGCGAGGTAGTCGCCAATGTCGCCCGCATTCATGCTGCCGTCGTCGGAGACGAAACCGATACCCAGCAGCAGCGAGCTGTTCGCCTTGCTGACGCTGATACCCTGCAGCTGCACGATCTGCGGCAGCAGCGGCTTGGTCTGTTCGACCCGGTTCTGCACCTGGACCTGGGCGATATCGGGATTGGTGCCACTCGCGAAGGTCAGCGTGATGGCAATGCCGCCATTGTTGTCGCTGGTCGAGGCGATATAGATCAGCCCGTCGAGCGCGGTCATGTTCTGCTCGATCAGCTGCGTGACGGATTCCTCGACCGTCCGTGCGGACGCTCCCGGGTAGGATGCACTGACGACGATGGAGGGCGGCGCGATGATCGGATACTGCGCGATCGGCAGCCGCGTGATCGACCCGATGCCGGCCAGCATGATGATGATCGCGACGACCCAGGCAAAGATCGGCCGATCAATGAAGAATCGTGACACGCGCGCGGCCCCGTGCTCAGTGCGCGCCGGGTGCGGCGGAAGCGGCGGGTGGAGCGGCTCCAGGCGCGGTGGCGTCCGTAGCGCCCCGCTCGACCGGCTGGACCGTCATTCCCGGCTGCGCCTTCTGTACACCCTCGACGATCAGGCGGTCGCCGGCCGAGAGGCCGGAATCCACCAGCCACTGGTCACCGATCGCACGCGAGACCTGCACGGTTCGCGCCTGGACTGCGTCGTGAGCGTCGACCACCAGCGCGCTGGCGTTGCCCTTGGGATCGCGCGTGATGCCCTGCTGTGGCGCGAGCAGCCCCTGCGACAGCTGCCCTTCGCTGAGCAGTGCGCGCACGTACATGCCCGGCAGCAGCACTCCCTTCGGATTCGGCACGATGACCCGCAGCAGGAAATTGTCGGTAGAGGGATCCACCGTGACGTCAGCGAACTGCAGCTTGCCCTCGTAGCCGTAGGTGGTACCGTTCTCGAGCTGAATCTTCGCCGGCGTGCCGGCGCCGTCAGAGCGCACCCGACCGGAATCGATTTCCTGCTTCAGGGACAGCCAGTCATTGCTCGACTGGTTCACCTCGACGTAGATCGGATCGAGCTGCTGGATGGTGGCCAGCGACGCATCCTGGTTCGCGGTGACCAATGCCCCCTGCGTCACGCTCGACTTGCCGATGTGCCCGCTGATGGGAGCCGCGATGCGCGCGTAACCCAGCGTCACACTGCTGCTATTGAGCGCGGCCTGCGCCGCGGCGAGGTCCGCCTCGGCCTGACTCTCCGCGGCTATCGCGTTCTCGTTGTCCTGGGCGCTCACCGCGTCGACCCGCACCAGCGCGCGCGAGCGGTCGGCCGCCAGCTTGGCGGCCTGCAGCGTGGCCTGGGACTTTTTCAGGCTCGCCTGAGCACTCTCGTACTGTGCTCGGTACAGCGAGTCATCGATCTGGTAGAGCGCCTGGCCGGCCTGCACGAAACCGCCCTCGGTGAACAGCCGGTCACGGATGATGCCGTTGACCTGCGGGCGGACTTCGGCGACCCGGAACGGTGCGGTTCGTCCCGCGAACTCGCGCGTGAGGTTGATGGTTTGCGCCCGCAGCGTGACGACCGTGACCTGCGGCTTGAAGCCACCGGGAGGGAAGCCGGGCGGTGGTCCACCGCCACACGAGACCAGCGCACCAAGAGCCGCGCCGAGGATGGCGATGCGAAGGACGGAGAGCATCTTGGGAGCGCGCATGCTGCACCTTGCGGTCGCGGATACAGGAGTGAATGAATGTTCATTCTACATGCCGCGTGACACGGATACAACACCGCTTACCGCAGCGGCACCGCTCGCGGGTGGACTGCGCGGTGGCCGTGTGGGACTCCTCCTACACCTGCCACGACGAGGTGCACCACGAATGCGCGCGCGATCGGCGACGGTGCATGCATCTGCTCATGGCTGCGCTGTATGAGGGCATGAGCCCAACGCTCGCCGGCTCGGTGGCTGCCGCAGTAGTGAGGTTGGCGCGTTCGCGCCGATCAGCGCGACAGCAGACGCTTGACCTTCGACGCGGACAGCAGCCCGCGCAGGCGTCGCTCACCCCTTGCGGTGGTTTCGATGACCGGCACGTGTGTGAGTTCGGATTCGGAGAACAGTTGCGCGACGCCGGCCGCCGAGGCCTGCTCGACGTCCTTGATATCGAGGACCTGCCAGTCGCCGACACGCTGCATGAGGTCGCGCACCAGCACGTCCGAGCGCGTGGTCGCGATGGCCTGGACGAAGCGCATGGGCTTCTCGCTCATGATGTCGTAGGCCGTGATCAGGCCCACCACCGACCGACCGGCGCTGTCCGTCGCAAACGCGCTGCGCACTCCGGCGTGCTTCATGTGCTCGAGCGCCGCATCGATCGGCGACATCTCGCTGACTGTCACCGACGGGCGCTCGCGAAAATCCGTCATCACGGTCAGCGCCGGATCCTGCGGGTTCGCGTGCCACGGTTCCGCGCCCGGAATCGGTACGGTCGCGGCTTGAAGGGATTTCAGCACCAGCATGATCGCGGGTTCCTCGCTCGAACGGTTGCGCGACTTTACAGGCTGCTCCAGGCACTGCACCAGCCGGCCGCCCGGACCAGCTTGCCCGGAAACAGCGTGCAGGACCCGCGATCGGCGCCGCCCGCACCCGAGTACAACGAGCAGCTGGCGCAGGTGGCCCCGGCCGTCGCGCCGCTCGCATGGCGCGCGTCGTCCACGTAGTGAACGGCCTGCGCCGCGGGATCGCTCTCGCTGATCAGCGGCGGCTCTGCCGAAACCGCTGGCGCCACGAGCGGTGCCAGCGACATGCCAAGGGCCACGCTGCGTAGCAGCTGGCGGCGGGACGGGTTGATTGGTGGTGTCATGAGCGTCAGTGAAAGTGGAGCGGGTGATGGGAATCGAACCCACGTTAGCAGCTTGGGAAGCTGCAGTTCTACCATTGAACTACACCCGCTGGGCCGGGAGATTCTATGCGGCGGTGGATCGGTGCGGCAACATGGACTGCCACCGCTACGTCGCGGGCGCCCAAGGCTGGCGAGCGCATTGTGTTAGCATACCGCGGGAATTCCAGACGCGGATACGCTGTCCGAAAGCCGCGCCACTACTACTCCCGGGGAACCAATCGTGCGTACATCCGCGGCATTGCGATCCGTCATCACTCTCATGGCCGTCCTGGCCGCAACCGGCGCCTCAGGAGCCGATTCCGCGACCGGCCGCCAGATATTCCGCGATCGCTGTGTGCTCTGCCACAGCGCCGAAGCGGGTGACAACGGCGGCGGGCAGGGTCCCTCGCTCGCTCATGCGTACGGCCATCCGGCCGGATCCAACCCGGAGTTCCCGTTCACACCCGCGCTGCGCTCCTCGGGCCTGCGCTGGGACGCGCCCACGCTCGATCGATTCCTCGCCGATCCCGGCAGCGTCGTGCCCGGTTCGCTGATGGTACTGGCGGTGCCGGACCCCGCGGAGCGGGCCAACCTCGTGGCCTACTTGCAGAGCGTGGACAGTATCGCCGCACCCACCGTCGCGGCCGCACCGGTGCCGAAGCCCACGGGACCGGCAGAGTGGAAGAGGGACCGGCCCGGACGCGCGCATCGCATCATGCTGGCCTCGTTGCCGGCGCCGTTCGCGTCAGCGGCCGTGAACAACCATCCGCAGGTCGTCGCGCGGCCGCCGCAGGCGAAGCTGCGTGTGCCGGCAGGGTTTCATGTCGATGAGTTCGCGACGCAGCTGGTCGGCCCGCGCAGGATGCTGGTCGCTGCCAACGGCGACGTGCTGGTGACCGAGTATTCGAGCGGGCGTGTGTCGGTGATGCACCCCTCCGCCGACGGCACCCATGCCGCGAGCGTCGACGTGTATGCGCAGGGCCTGCGGCAACCCTTTGGCCTGGCCTTCTACCCGAACGCGGCGCATCCGCAGTGGCTCTACGTCGCCGAAACCTATCGCGTGGTCCGCTATGCGTTCCAGACCGGGGACGTGAAGGCCCGCGGCGAGCCCGAAGTGGTGGTGCCGGAACTGCCCAACGGTCGCGGCCACTCCACGCGGGATATCGCATTCTCCCCCGATGGTGCGCGCATGTTCGTGTCGGTCGGATCGGGATCGAACGTCGCCGAGGAGATTTCCAAGAAGAGCCTGCAGGATGCACAGGCCTTCGACGCCGAGCATGGTTTCGGTGCCTCCTGGGACCAGGAAACCAACCGCGCCGACGTGCTGGTGTTCGATGCGGCGGCGCCCGGAACACCCGCGGTGTATGCGGCGGGCATCCGCAACTGCGTGAGCCTGACCATACAGCCCGCCAACGGTGCGCTCTGGTGCACGACCAACGAGCGCGACAATCTCGGCGACGATCTCGTACCGGACTACTCGACCCGGGTCACGGAGCACGGCTTCTACGGCTGGCCGTGGTACTACATGGGCTCGCACGAGGATCCGCGGCTCAAGGGTGACCGGCCCGACCTGAAGGGCAAGGTGCTCGCGCCCGACGTGCCGTATCAGTCGCACTCCGCCGCGCTCAACCTGATCTTCTATACGGCGAGCACCGGCAGTTCGGGGTTCCCGGACGAATACGTCGGCGAGGGTTTCGCGGCATTCCACGGTTCCTGGAACCGCGCATTCCGCACCGGCTACAAGATCGTGCGGCTGCGCATGAAGAACGGCGAGCCCACCGGCGAGTACGATGATTTCCTGACCGGATTCATCGTCGATGACGCCAATGTCTGGGGGCGCCCGGTCGCGCTGGCAGAGCTTGCCGATGGCTCACTGCTGCTCAGCGATGACGGCGGCAACAAGGTCTGGCGCATCTCCTACCGGCGGTGAGGAACGCCTGCTAGTACCGGCTGGCGCGGGTACGTACCTGAAGTTCACGCAGCCGATAGTCGATGATCAGCGTATCGAGCAGCCCGATCGTGTCCATGCCGACCATCAGAACCGGCTCGTTCGTCAGCTTCCAGGTATCGAAGATGCGCATGTCGCCGTAGACCGCCCGCCCACCGACGATCTGCAGTGTCCCGATCTGGATCGGAGGCAGATTGAAGGCCTCACCGGTCTGCACGTCGGTCGTCACGCCCTCGATCTTCTCGATGTTACCGTTCTCCCGCCGCTGCCGCAGCAGCGCCGCGAGCATGGCCGAGTTCCCGACGGTCGCCTGGCCCCCGGTATCGATGATCGCGCGCACCGGAATACCCGAGACCCGCGCATCGACCTCGAGCAGTCCGAGCCTGGAGCGCTTGAGCGGAATGGTGGTGAATTGCTCGGGGGCGGGCTGCCGCCGTGAATGGGTGATCGTGATCGTATCGTGCAGAAAATCGATATAGATGCGCTTGTCGTTGAGCCCTTCGGTCCCCAGCACCCCTTCCGCACCGCCGAGCGCATCCGTAACGATCGGCAGCGTCACCGGACTGAGCGTCAGATCGCCGACCGTGAGCGAGCCGACGCGGATGCTCGGCACGGCGGCGCTGCCGGTCACGCCGCGCAGCAGCAGGCGAGGCGAACGATCGAGCGGGATGCCGAGCGCGCCGGCAACCGCGGCAGTCACCCCCGAGCGGCTCGCACCGGTGTCCAGCACCAGGCGGAACGGCCCCTTGCCGTCGATCAGGACCGGGGCCCAGATGCGGCCGATTCGGTCGCGGCGGGTAGGTGCCACGTAGCGCGGCTCGGGCGCGATGATCGCCACTTCGGGCAGTTGCGGCATGGCGAGAGGCGCGGGTTCCGGCGCCGCGACGGGTGCCGGCGCGACCGGCGTGCTCATGTCCTCGCCCTGGGATGGCACCGACATGCACAGCAGCGCCACCATTCGGAGCGGGAGACGGATCCGGCGGCGGAGGTTTGGGAGCAAGCTCGTCATGTGCACCGGACGCGGCAAACGGCCAGCGCCGGGCCACTATAGGACGGTGGGCCATGGCGCTCAAGCCTGCCGTACACTCTAAAGGCCAGGCACGGCAGCTACGGAAGTGAGGAGCCGCGTGGAACTCCAGGCGATCATCTTCGACGTCGACGGCACGCTGGCCGACACCGAGGAAATCCACCGCGCCGCCTTCAACCGCGCGTTTCGGGACGCGGGCCTGTCCTGGCACTGGGATCAGCCGCTGTACGGCGAGCTGCTCCAGGTCACGGGCGGGAAGGAACGGCTGCGGCATTTCGTGGAGTCGCGCGCGCCGGATGTGGACCACGCGGCGCTGCCGTCGCTGATCGCTGCACTCCATGAACGCAAGAACGCGATCTATGCCGAGCTCGTGCAAGACGGCGCCGCGCCGCTGCGCCGCGGCTTCGATGCGCTGATTCGCCAGGCGCGCGCCGATCGCATCCGGCTCGCGATCGCGACCACGACCAGCCTGCCGAACGTCCATGCGCTGCTGCAGGCGACGCTCGGCCCCGAGGGACTCGACTATTTCGAGGTGATCGCCGCCGGCGATACCGTCGCGCACAAGAAGCCCGCCCCGGACATCTATTACCAGGCGCTTGAACGGCTGCGGCTCGGCCCGCAAAGCTGCCTCGCGGTGGAAGACTCGCACAACGGCCTGCGCTCAGCGCGCGCGGCGCAGCTGGCCACGCTCATCGTGCGCAGCACCTATACGCTGCAGGACGATTTCACGGGCGCGGCACTGGTCCTCGACGAACTCGATGCCTTGCCCGGCGCCCATCCCCCGGGACCCGGCATCCTCGCCGCACTGCGCACGCTGCACCAGCGCACCCTCCACGACCCAGGCTAGCCGTCGCGCAGCATCGCGGGCAGCAACGACAGGCTCTCGATCATCGCGTCGCAGGGCAGACTGCGCGGATCCTCGCCTTCGTTGTAGCCATAGGGGACGCAGACCACCGGGATACCAGCCGCGCGCGCAGCCTGCACGTCGTTGATCGAATCCCCGACCATCAGGGCCTGCGCGGCAGGAATGCGCAGCGATTCGCACGCGAACAGCAGCGGCTCCGGGTCCGGCTTGCGGCGCGCGCAGGAGTCTCCGCCGACGATGCAGTCCAGCCAGCCACCGAATCCGAGCCGCTGCATCAGGCTCACCGCGAAGCGGTGCTGCTTGTTGGTGACGACCGCCAGGCGCAATCCGGCGTCGTGCAGCTCCTGCAGCGCTTCGCGCGCGCCCGCGAAGGGCTTCGCGGTCGCATGCCCGGAATCCTGCAGCTCACCATAGTGGTACTGGAACCGACCAGTCAGTGCCGCGTGGGCGGTCTCGTCGAGCGTGCGGTGCTGCGCGTCTGCGAGCCGGCGGATCAGCATCGGCGCACCGCGCCCGATCATGGTGCGCACATCGCGTTCCGCGACGGGAGCCCAGCCGAATTCCGCGACCGCACGATTGAGGGCGAGCGCGATGTCAGCGGCGGTATCGAGCAGCGTACCGTCGAGGTCGAACAGCACGGCGGCGATCGGCTGGCCGCGCCACTGCGTGGCTGCGGGCACTCAGCCGCCGATGCGGGAGCGTCGGCTGTTGTCGATCAGCCGCAGGATCATCGGAGTGAAGATCAATTGCATCGCCAGCCCCATCTTGCTGCCAGGGCAGACGATGGTATTGGGGCGCGACATGAACGAGTCGTGGAGCATCGACAGCAGATACTGGAAGTCGATGCCTTTCGGGTTCGCGAATCGAATCACCAGCATGCTTTCGTCCGAACTGGGTACGTCCCGGGAGACGAAGGGGTTGGAGGTATCCACGATCGGTACGCGCTGGAAATTGACGTGCGTCTGGGAGAACTGCGGGCAGATGTAATTCACGTAATCGGGCATACGTCGCAGGATCGTATCGACCACGGCTTCCTGGGAGTAGCCGCGCGCCAGCTTGTCGCGATGGAGTTTCTGGATCCATTCGAGATTGATGATCGGCACCACGCCTACCAGCAGGTCGACGTGCCGTGGCAGGTTCACCTCGTCATGGATCACGGCGCCGTGCAGCCCCTCGTAGAACAGCAGGTCACTGTTGGCCGGCACGTCCTCCCACGGCGTGAACGTGCCCGGCGGCTGCGCATAGGGCGCGGCTTCCTCCGCGTTGTGCAGATACTTGCGCGTCCGACCGCTGCCACTCACGCCGTAGCTGCGGAACAGCGCCTCCAGCTCCGCGAACAGGTTGGCCTCGGGCCCGAAGTGCGACATTGCGGTACCGCTCTTCGCGGCGTCTGCCAGTCGCTGGCGCATCTCCGCGCGGTCGTAGCGATGAAAGGCATCGCCTTCGATCAACGCCGGTACCAGCTTTTCCCGCCGGAAAATGTGCTCGAAGGTCTTGGTGACCGTGGTGGTCCCGGCGCCTGAGGAGCCCGTGATCGCGATGATCGGATGCCTGACGGACAAAGGGATCTCCTAGCTGCGGTTGCCGAAGCCGAAATCGCCAGTCAGCAGCGACTTGGTGTTGAACAGCGGCGACGCGTAGGCCTCGTCGGTCCCGGCGTCGAATTCGCGATGGTAGCGCTCCAGACGCTCGACCTCGTTACGGGATCCCAGGATCAGCGGTACGCGCTGATGCAGCGAACTGGGCGCAATGCCGAGGATGCGCTCGCGTCCGGTGCTCGCGCGCCCCCCCGCCTGCTCGATGATCATCGCCATCGGATTGGCTTCGTACAGCAGCCGCAGCCGGCCCGCGAGCTTCGGGTCCTTGTTGTCGCGTGGGTACATGAACAGGCCGCCGCGGACCAGGATGCGATGCACCTCGGCCACGAGCGAGGCGATCCAGCGCATGTTGAAATCTGCGCCGCGCACGCCGGCCTGGCCACGGACGCACTCGGAGACGTAGCGCTGCACGGGCCGTTCCCAGAAGCGCTCGTTCGACGCATTGACCGCGAATTCCCGGGTGTCGTCCGGTATGCGCATGTTCGGGTGCGTCAGGATGTAGGCACCGATCTGCGGGTCGAGTGTGAAACCATGGACGCCGCGGCCCAGCGTGAGCACCAGCATGGCGGCAGGTCCGTACAGCGCGTAGCCGGCGCAGACCTGCTCGGTGCCGGGCTGCAGGAAGTCCGCCGCTTCGGCTGGCTCGCTCCCCCGCGGGGCTCGCAGGATCGAGAACACCGAGCCGACGGTAACGTTGACATCGATGTTCGAGGAGCCATCCAGGGGATCGAACGCCAGCAGGTAGCGGCCGCGCGGATACTCGGACGGGATCGGGTAGGCCTCGGGCAGCTCCTCCGACACCATGCCCGCGAGCTGCCCACCCCATTCGCAGCTGCGCAACATGATGTCGTTCGCGACCACGTCGAGTTTCTGCTGCATCTCGCCCTGCACGTTGCGCGTGGCGTTGGAGCCGATGGCGCCGTGCAATGGACCGCGCGCGATTGCGGCCGCGATGTACTTGCAGCCAGTCTGGATGTCGTTGATCAGCGCGGTGAGCTGCTCATCGCGTTCCGCGCTTTGACGCTGCTCCTCGATGATGAACTTGGACAGCGTGGTGCGTCCGTACTGTAACTGCATGGTCATCACCCGCCTGGTACGTTCATGGCTGTTCCGGAGAACACGCGGCTCGCGCGGATATCCGGCTCCGCGATCGTCAGCAGTGCAGACTCGTCGATCTGTCCGGGAAGCGCACACAGGCGGCTCGCCTGGCGCAGGCGGGCGCGGTCCAGCGCGTTGCGGATCGAGCGTGCGTTCGCGAAATGCGGCATGAGCGTCCGTCGCGCGACATATTCCTCGAACGCGCGCTGCGCCGGCTCGTCAAAGCGGTAGTGCATGCGTTCGAGCATGCCGGCGGCGATGGTGCACAGCTCCGCAACGCTGTAGTCCGGGAACTCCAGATGATGTGCGATGCGCGAGGAGAAACCGGGATTGGAGCGGTAGAAGGTCTCCATGCGGTCACGGTAGCCGGCCAGGATGACCACCAGGTCATCGCGGCTGCTCTCCATGACCTGCAGCAGGATCTCGATGGCCTCCTGGCCATAATCGCGCTCGTTCTCCGGCCGGTACAGATAGTACGCCTCGTCGATGAACAGTACCCCGCCCATCGCGCGCTTGAGCACTTCCTTGGTCTTGGGCGCCGTATGGCCAATGTACTGCCCGACCAGATCGTCGCGCGTGACGGCTACCAGGTGACCTTTGCGGACGAAGCCGAGTCGATGGAGTATCTGCGCCATGCGCAGCGCCACCGTGGTCTTGCCGGTACCCGGGTTGCCGGTGAAGGACATGTGCAGGCTCGGCGCGCCCGCGGTCAGGCCGAAGCTCCCGCGCGCCTTCTCGACCGCCAGCAGTGCGGCAATCTCACGCAGGCGAGTCTTGACCGGCGCCAGGCCGACCAGTTCGCGCTCCAGATCGTCCAGCGCATCGGTGACCTGCGCGTCGCGCAGGATCGCGTGCAGGTCGACGCGCCGGCCCGCAGCCTCCCGGGCTGCGTTTGCTTCCGGCTGCGGCGGCGGCGTGCTCATGCGCGGGCTGAGGCCGTCAATACCGTTCGCCTTCCGGGCGGTCGGCAGCGTAGGAACGAATCGTATAGCGCACGGCTCGCCCGTCACGTTCCTCGCGCACCAGCGCGAATCCCGGTTCGTTCGCCGGCCGGTTCACGAGGTAGCTCATGCGCGGAGTCTCCCAGCCGCGGGTCGAGTCAAAGGCGGTGACCCGGATGTAGTGGCGCGCGAAGATTCGACGGCAGGCATTGATCTCCTTCAGGATGCCGGCCGGATCGCGCAGGTCGAACATCGGGTTGCCGTACATTTCCCAATACGTATTGCGCGGATGAGGATCGTCGGTGTATTCGATGCCGATCGCCCAGCCGCGGTTGAGCGCGTACTGCAGCTGAGCGGTGATCTGCTCGTCGGTCAGGTCGGGCAGGAACGAGAACTGCCCCTGGGTCAGGCGCGCGCCGCGGTTCGTCATCATGGTGCTGGGTCTCCTTGGGGAACAGTGGCGCCTGTCAGGCGCTCAACGTCGGGGTCGGCACGAAATCCGCGGTATCGGTGGACTCGTAGTTGAAGGCCACTTCACCCCAGGTATCGATCGCGGCCCGCAGCGGCGCGCACCACCGGGCAGCGTCCTTCAGGATCTGCGGGCCCTCCTGCAGGTAGTCGCGGCCCTCGTTGCGCGCCAGGATCATCGCCTCGAGCGCCACACGGTTTGCGGTGGCACCGGCCTGGATGCCGTCCGGGTGCCCGATCGTGCCGCCGCCGAACTGCAGTACGACGTCCTCACCGAGATAGTGGATCAGCTGGTGCATCTGGCCGGCGTGGATGCCGCCGGACGCGACCGGCATGACCTTGCGCAACGAAGCCCACGGCTGATCGAAGAACAGCCCATGCTCGAGGCTGGCCGGCGTATGCGACTCGCGCAGCGTGTCATAGAAGCCCTTGATCATCAGCGGATCGCCTTCCAGCTTGCCGACCACGGTGCCGGCGTGGATGTGATCGACACCGGCCATCCGCATCCACTTGCAGATCACGCGGAAGTTCATGCCGTGGTTCTTCTGGCGCGAGTAAGTCGAATTTCCGGCGCGGTGCAGGTGCAGGATCATGTCGTTACGGCGCGCCCACTTCGCCATCGACTGGATCGCGGTATAGCCGATCACCAGGTCGATCATGATGATGACCGAGCCGAGCTCGCGCGCGAACTCCGCACGCTCGTACATCTCCTCCATCGTGCCCGCGGTGACGTTCAGGTAATGGCCCTTGACCTCGCCGGTCGCGGCCGAGGCGCGGTTCACCGCTTCCATGCAGTATAGATAGCGGTCGCGCCAGCCCATGAAGGGCTGGCTGTTGATGTTCTCGTCGTCCTTCACGAAATCCAGGCCACCCTTGAGCGCCTCGTAAACCACCCGGCCATAGTTGCGGCCCGACAGGCCGAGCTTGGGCTTGGTGGTCGCGCCAAGCAGCGGGCGGCCGAACTTGTCGAGCCGCTCGCGCTCGACCACGATGCCGGTCGCGGGGCCCTGGAAGGTCTTCAGGTAGGCAACCGGAATGCGCATGTCCTCGAGCCGCAGCGCCTTCACTGCCTTGAATCCGAATACATTGCCGATGATCGATGCGGTCAGGTTCGCGATCGAACCCTCTTCGAACAGATCGAGGTCGTAGGCGATCCACGCGAAGTACTGCTGCTCGGTCTTCGTGCCGGGTCCCGTGTTCGGCACCGGGTCCACCCGGTAGGCCTTGGCGCGGTAGAGCTCACAGGCCGTGAGCCGATCGGTCCACACGACGGTCCAGGTCGCGGTCGAGGACTCGCCGGCGACCGCCGCCGCAGCCTCTTCCGGGTCTACCCCGGGCTGCGGCGTGATGCGGAACAGCGCTATCAGGTCGGTGTCCAGCGGCTGGTAATCCGGTTGCCAGTAGCCCATCTGAACATAACGCAGCACTCCGGCCTTGTAGCGCTGCGATGCGGCTACTTTGTCGGCGGCTTTCGGTTGCGTCATGCGGTGGGCTCCTGCGTGGGTGGGCGTGCAGGGACTCTACCGGAGGCGTAAGATAATCAAAATTCAATAATAGTGACCTTCAAGATAAGCATTTACTTATCATTCAAATGCTGAATCTCTCCATCCGACAGCTGCGCGTGTTCGTCGCCGCCGCCCGGCATTCGAGCTTCGCGCAGGCTGCCAAGGAGCTGCATATCACTCCGCCGGCGGTATCGATGCAGATCAGCGAGCTCGAGCGTTCCGTGGGCCTGCCGCTGTTCGACCGCATCGGGCGCAAGGCGACGCTGACGATGACCGGCGAGTACCTGCTGGTGCACGCGCGGCGCATCCTCAGTACGCTGCGCGAAGCGGAGGACAATATTGCGCGCTTCCGCGGCCTGCGAGGCGGTGAGCTCACGATCGGCATGGTCAGTACGGCCAAGTACTTCGTGCCGCGCCTGCTCGCGCAGTTCCGCGCCGAACATCCCCTGGTCCAGCTGCGCATGTCGGTCGGGAACCGCGAATCCCTATCCGAAGCGCTGACGCGCAACGAGGTCGACCTCGCAATCATGGGCCGCCCACCTCCTTTGCTGGCGACCCGCGCCGAGCCGTTCGCCGCGCATCCGTACGTGATCGTTGCCGCGCCGACGCATTTTCTGGCGGCGCAGGAACACGTACCGGTCGCAGCGCTCGCCTCGCTGCCCTTCATCGTGCGTGAGCCGAGTTCCGGCACGCGCGCCTCGATGATCCAGTTCTTCCGCGAGCACGGCATCGACCCCCCGGCCGCCATGGAGATGCCGAGCAACGAGACGATCAAGCAGGCGGTGATTGCGGACATGGGGCTGGCGTTCCTGTCGCTGCACACGCTCGGGCTGGAGCTGCAGTTCGGGGTGCTACGCACGCTCGCGGTCGAGGGTCTGCCGCTCATGCGACGCTGGTTCGTGGTGCACCCGCAGTCCCGTTCCCTCTCCCCCGCCGCCGAGTCGTTCCGCTATTTCATCCTGGAACGCGGGGAGCGCTTTCTGGCAACGCAGTTCGGATCGCTGCCGCAGGGAGAACCGTATCACTGATCCGGCACTCCGGCGCCGCCCGGCGTGCCGCTGCCAGTACACTGGCGCACGTGAATGAGGTCCTCCCCCAGGCACCGAGCTCCTACCGGCTTCAGCTTGGCCTGCCGCTGCGCCTCGTGCTGCTGGTGCTGGCGCTGCTGCTGGAAAAATCGCTGCTCAACCAGTTCGTGGACTTCGACCGCGCGCAAGCCGCAATCGGACTTGGAGCGATACTGCGCGTCGGCCAGCACTGGGGACTGCGCTTCCTCGTCGCGCTGCTCGCCGCGATCGTGCTATTTGCCGCGGTCCGCGGCGGCGAGGCGCTCGAGGCGGCGGCAGTACCGATCCGCAGCTCGCCGGTGCGCGTGCGCTTCGTGCTCCTGCACCTGCTGCTCTTGCTGCCGCTGGTGCCGCTGTCGGGCCTTCTGTACCCCGCCGAACCCGGTCCGCTGCCGCTCGCGGTGGTCGCGAGCCTCTGGATACTGTGCGCCGCGGCAGCGCTTGGCGCCGGACTGGCCGCGCTGGCGCCGCTGCGGCTCTGGCTGGGGGCCGCCCGCTCCCTCGGCCATTTGTGGATCTTTGCGCTGGTCGCGGCCGGAGCCGGCGCGGCGGCGATGCAGTGGAGCCAGCAGCTCTGGGCCCCGACCGCCGGAGTAACCTTCGCACTGGTCGAACAGTTGCTGCGTCCGCTGCTGCCGCAGCTGCAAGCCGACCCGGTGACGCGCGTGCTGGGAACCGAGCGTTTTGCCGTCCAGATCTCCGAGGTCTGCTCCGGCCTGGAAGGCGTCGGACTGATGCTAGCCTTCTGCTGTGCCTGGCTGGTGTACTTTCGACGCGAATACCGTTTTCCACGCGCACTACTGCTGGTTCCGGCCGCGCTCGCCGTAATGTTCGCGCTCAACGTGCTGCGGGTCGCGGCCCTGATGCTGATCGGTGCGTCCGGGTTCCCGGGCGTCGCAGCCTACGGGTTCCACTCCCAGGCAGGCTGGATCGCGTTCAATGCGGTGGCCTGCGCACTGGTCTACTTCAGTCGGCGCAGTGCGTGGCTGTGCCGCTCGGCGCCCCAACCGCAGCAGGAAGCCACGGCCAACCCCACGGCGCTGTACCTGCTGCCGTTCCTGGCCATCCTCGCGGCCGGCAGCATCGCGCGCGCGGCCTCGGCACACTTCGAATACCTGTATCCGCTGCGCCTCGTTGCAGCGCTGGTGGTGTTCGCCTGCTACCGCGCGCCGCTGCGCGCATTGAACTGGCAGTGGAGCTGGCGCGCGCCGGCCGTCGGTGCGATGGTATTCGTGCTGTGGACCGGCGCCGCACATTGGCTGGTGCCGGCCGAGGGCATGCCGGCGGCTCTGGCTGCGCTCAGTGCGCCGCTACGCGGCGTGTGGCTTGCAAGCCGCATCGCCGCCGCGATCCTGACCGTGCCGGTTGCCGAAGAACTCGCGTATCGAGGATTCCTGATGCGCCGGCTCGTACGCACGGAGTTCGAGACCCTCCCCTATGCGGCCGTGCCGGCGCTCGCGCTGCTGGCCAGCGCCGTAGTGTTCGGCATCGCGCACGGCCCGTTGTGGCTGCCTGGGATCGTGGCCGGCCTCGCCTTCGGGGGCCTGGTCCGCGCGCGTGGCAGCATCGGTGAGGCGGTGGTCGCCCACCTGACTACCAACGCGCTGCTGGCGGCCTTCGTGCTCGTCCGGGGGCAGTGGCAACTTTGGTAAATTGGACGGAATGTGAAGTACCTCACAGTTTTGACTCCCACAGATGTAACGTAATGCCGCAGAAGGATAAAAGCCTGTAGGCAGATGGCGACATCACCCCGTATAGTGGCAACCACTGGCAGCAGCCCGCTGGCCTAAGGAGACGTCCGATGAAGAGATTCCTGAGCCTCGCGATCGTGGCCGTGGCGCTGGGTGCCGCAGCTAGCACTGCCGGTGCCGTCGTGATCGTCGGCCCAGGCCCAGGAGGTGGACCTCCGGGCGGGCCGCCGTCGTTCTGGGGACCCCCTGCGCCGAGACCTCCGCATCCCGTACTCGCCCCCGAGATCGATCCCGCCTCGGCGATGGCAGGATTGACGCTGCTCGCCGGCGGCCTCGCCGTGTTGCGCGGACGCCGCGGCCGGAAATCGGGAGACTGAGACCCGTTCGGACTCGTTAAGCACCGGGGAACGGTCGAGGGCCCGGGCATGCAGATGCCCGGGCCTTTGTTTTTGCGGCTGGCGTGCAGCGGCTCGCGAGGCCGTGAAACGGCCGTCATCCCCCTGAGCTAAGCTGCGGCCTTGGAAGGACCCAGCGCATCCGCCGACCCTGCTGAACTGCTGCCGCCCCTGACGGGCCTGCGTCGTTCGCTCGCCGCGCGTCACCTCACGATGATCAGCATGGGCGGCATCATCGGCGCCGGTTTGTTCGTGGGCAGCAGCGCTGCAATCGCCGCCGTCGGTCCGGCCATCCTTGCGAGCTATGCGATCGCGGGCGTGCTGATCCTGCTGGTGATGCGCATGATTGCCGAGATGGCGGCAGCACGGCCGGAGGTGCGCAGCTTCACGGACTTCGCGCGCGTCGGACTCGGCGGCCCGGCGGGTTTCGTGACCGGGTGGCTGTACTGGTACTTCTGGGTGATCGTCGTCCCGGTCGAGGCCATCGCCGGCGCGACGCTGCTGCAGGCCTGGATCCCCATGCCAGTATGGCTGCTCGGCGGTGTGCTGATAGCGATCATGACCGCCGTGAATCTGCAGTCGGCGCGCTGGTACGGCGAGTTCGAGTTCTGGTTCTCATCCGTAAAGGTGGCGGCGATCGCCGGGTTCTTGGCTCTGGCGGCCGCCTGCGTGACCGGGCTGCTGGGCGGGCACGAGCCAGGACTGGCCAACCTGGTGCGCCACGGCGGCTTTGCGCCGCATGGAGCGCTCGCAGTGCTGGCCGGTGTGACCAGCGTGTTCTTCTCGCTTACCGGAGCAGAAATCATTGCGGTCGCGGCGGCGGAGGCGCGCGACCCCGGGCGTGCGCTGACCCGGATGACCACGTCGGTGATCCTGAGGATCCTGGTGTTCTACCTCGGCTCCATGTTCCTGATCATGGCGATCGTGCCATGGGACCGGATCGTACCGGGCACCTCCCCGTTCACTCAGGCGCTGCTTGCGCTGCATTTCCCCGGGGCCGGCATGGCGATGAGCCTCGTCATCCTGACCGCGGTGCTGTCGTGCCTGAACAGCGCGTTCTATGTGACTTCCAGGGTGCTGTTCACGCTGGCCGCGCGCGGCGATGCCCCCGGGTGGATCGTTCGCCTCGATCCGCGCGGCGTGCCGGCGCGCTCGGTACTGATCGGCAGCACGTCCGGCCTGCTCGGGATCCTGGCGGCCACGACCTCACCGGCGCGAGTGTTCGCGTTCCTCGTAAACGCCTCCGGCGCGCTGATGCTCTACGTCTACCTGCTCACCGCACTCGCGCAGATCCGCCTGCGCTCGCGGCGGGGCGTGCGCCGGGACCACCTGCAGATGTGGTGG
>Ga0265334_10000685_pt1 | contig 16959 bp, 12 predicted proteins | sample 42023metaG_FD_192442 | JGI IMG/M metagenome (GOLD analysis project Ga0265334, IMG submission 192442) | Rhizosphere microbial communities from Carex aquatilis grown in University of Washington, Seatle, WA, United States - 4-20-23 metaG | ecosystem: Host-associated > Plants > Roots > Rhizosphere... | reverse complement strand
CTAGGGCCTGCGACCCAACTGGCCGACCTTTTCAAGAAAGTACGGGAGCGACGCGGCATGATCCAGATGAAAGCTGCAACAACGCCGCAGACAGTTCAGACGACCCAAAGGGACGCACGCGAGCTTACTGGCTGACCAACAGTAGGTCGATCTTCGAAGGCTCGATTTCATCAAAGTACGGCAGGGAAGATATGCCAGTGTAGGCTGGGTGGACGCCGCAATCGAGCTGCGGTAGCAGAGATATAGATAGAGACTAGGGGTGAGCCAAAGAGAGAGAGAGAGAGAGAGAGAGAGAGAGAGAGGACGACGACCATAATCGTTTTGCCTTTGAATTTCAATATGTGACACGACCTCCCCACCTGCCAGAGCTCCGGTGCCATCGCGGTTGGAGGAGGCACGAAAGGCAAGCGGCGGCGGACGGTAACACGAACAACGAGACACACAAGAATGAACTCACCTCACTGCCGGCCCCCAACGGGATGAATTCCAAGTAATCCTTCTCGCCATCGGGCGTGGAAACATTGATTTTTCGCTTCTTGCCGGCGGTCAGCGTCACCGGGGACGACGATGATGCGGGAGGAAGAACAGACGACATGTGTAACGTGGTCGTCGGTGTTCGGCGCGAAGAAACCAAACTAAATCATCAACCAGACCATGAACAGTTGTCAATCATGATTGGTTTGTTCATGAGCGGCCGGAACTGCCGTCGCGCACGTGGCTCCTTGACGACACAACGAAGCGCGTCCCCGACAAGCGGACCCTGCCCCTCGACCCCTGCGCCGCCATCTAGCAAAGCAATTGGTCGACGAAAAACGGAGGTGTCGCGACGATGTCAACCGCCGAGGCCAAAGAATTGCTCGAATTCGTTCCTCTTGCCGCGTCGTGGGGTCTGTGCACCGACGCGAAGCGTCTGCCGTCGAACGAACACACGGGTTTCGAACTCCGGGCCAGCTGCTCGCTGCTGCAATACACCAGGTTGCTGATGCGCAACCTGGTCAACCTGCGGGATTTCGGTTGCATCTTCTCCTTTGACGTGAACACTCAGGCGCTCCAACTGCCGTACATGAACGTGCCCGATGCCGGCGACGTGCGCCTACTGCAGGAGTATCTGTCAGACGGGTCCACGCTGGAGCTGCTGCGCTCTCTTGCAGCGCGCAAAGAGCGCGATGCCTCGGCGTTTGAGCGGTCGTCCATCGAGCATCGCTTTCTCGTGACTGCGGCGCTCTCGCTGCTTGAGCTCTTTGAAGGCGACGCGGAGGAGGCGCGGGAGATCTGGCGTGACTGGACAGCCGAGCGAGACCAAGGCAAGCTTCCGGACGGGGGCGCCTCGGACGGAGATGAGTAACTTGTGCGCGGCGGCGGCCCTCCGAGTCGATTCTCGTGATGTCGGATGCTGCGTGCACACCCTGGAACACAAAACAAACAACAAATTGCGTACGAACGGAGTACAGAAGGAATTTGAGAAGACCTCGGACCCGAAGCACAGTCGGTTGGCCGACATACACAGCCCATGTTTGTCGCTGGCTGCATCGCGGTGACCTGCCGCGGAGAGGCCTCCAGGCCGCCCGAACATCGTGAGTGGGGACACCGTTGAGCCTGGAACCTCTTGCGAAAGAAGATACAATCTGTTCTGGCATCGTCTCAAGCTCTGCCTCGGTACAGTAAAGCGATCCAGTTGTTGACGTTCGATCGCTTGTTGTTTACGTGCATCAAGACGCTGCAGAAGGTACACCAACCACTTTCTCCGCGAAGAAGTGCATCGTCGGTGCGCGCGACGGCATTTATGCCGCGCTGGGGCCACTCTGTCCCGCTACGAACCGCCGGCCGCCTGCTCGATTTGTACGCACGTTTCTCGGGTCTGCCTTCGGCTGTGCGCCCTCTCAGCCGTATTGTGTGACGAAGCAGGCACCGTCGGAACCTGTGCCGCCGCTCAGGAGGAGGCCGTTGGGTGTGGCTATGGCAGCACCGGACCCACCGCTGCCATACTTGTCCGCGTTCGTCCCAGGGGCCCCGGCGTCGAACCCTCGGGCGCCTCCGCCTGCAAAGGACGAACCTCCAGCTCCTGCGGCCACTGTCATCGTCGATCCCGCGTTTCCCTGAGCCACTCCCTGCGCGCCAGGTGCTCCCGCCGCGTTGACCACACCGCCGCTGCCGACCGCACCGCCGGCGCCACTTTGCCCGGTGGGATTGTTGCCGGCCGTCGGTGGTGAGCCCTGTGCGCCACCGCGCGCCACCAGCGGGGGAGCGGAATTGAAGGTGGTGACACCGCCCCCGGCTCCCCCGGCTCCCCCGAGACCAATGGTAAAGGTGAACATCATCCCGCCCACGGTCGGTACGACTGCGAGCCCGTAGCCGCCCGACCCCCCGCCCCCGGCCGCGCCCTGCTGACCGGCCGAGTTGTCGACGTTCCCGCCACCCCCTCCGCCTCCGATGCACTCGACGACGAGCGTGGTCACCCCGGCCGGAACCGTGAAGGGTGACATCGCTGTGCGATTCAGCAGCGTCACCGCGACGGATATGGGTCCCGTGGCTCCTGTGTCGCCCGTCGAACCGCTGCTGCCAGTCGACCCTACATCACCCGTCGAGCCGCTACTTCCTGTGGAGCCGGTTGATCCGCTGGCGCCAGTGAACCCAACACTACCTGTACCACCGGTCGAGCCGCTGATTCCCGTGGCCCCCGCTTCACCCGTGCCCCCAGTAGATCCGCTGCTACCGGTGGAGCCCCTCGCACCTGCCCCAGTGGCACCTGTCGACCCCGTTGGACCTACCGTGTCATGAGAGTGCCGCAATCCGATCACTGCAACGATCAACCACACGAGCGCGGAGGCAACGATCAGCTTCCACGCGATCGAGAGCACCGCGTGGCACTGGCGGCGTTTCCAGTTTCGATGACCCCGGGGTGCCTGTCCCCCGAACATTTCCACAATTTGCTGGATTTTGTTTCGTTCTCGTTGTTCGGGCACAGTTCGCGTGTCTCTTTTCTTTACCGAGCGCGTACCGTCTCCCGCAAGGCACAACGATGGGACAGCCGCAAGCAAAAAAAAGATCGATCGATCGAGAATGAACGACGCAACTCGGAGGATTCGGTTGCTCCGCACCGCACTGGCTGCGTACTTTTACTCCAAGGACAGGGAGGCCGGAGTCTTTCTGGCCTCGGTCCAGTCGTGTTCGGCGTCCTCGTCGTCCGACACGATGGCCGCGCTCCCCTCGGCGGCGGCCAGAGGGGCGCCCATCTCATGCTTGCGCTCTTGCATCTCGGTTGCAGGTTGTTGCGAAGCGCTGGGCTCTGCGGAAACCGCGTCGTTGCCGGTCGCTGGCACGGCCGCCTTGTGCTCGGTGCGTTCCTCCGTCAGGAATACCGCAGGACTCGGCCCGGAGAACGGGACCATGGCAAACGCAAAGTGGCCGTGCGCCGCGCCCCTCTGGTACCACTCGCAGACCTCTGGCTCGACCTTGTAGTCCGTCGAAGCAAACCACAGGTACGAGAGGTCCGTGGAGCAGCGCATCCAGTAGGTTGGCACGTAGCGGCTGTCTAGGCAGCCTCGGTAAAAGTGTTCCGGACCCGGTATGACGGGAGTCGGGATATCGAGGCCGATCATGTACCCGTGGTTCGTGGGCGCGATGGCCGTCCAACCGCGGCCGTCGCGGTCGGTCGCGTACAGCTGCGGGGCGCCCACGGGCGTCTGCATCTCGGCGTCACGACGCAGCACCACGGTGAGGCTTCTCGCCCACGCCGGCTGCCAGCCGATGCGCGTCGCACCTCCGCCGTGTGCCACCGTCGCCAGCTTTGGGTCGTCGCGCCCGCAGTCGCGGCCTGCAGTGCGCACCAGCCTCTGGTACTCGGGCTCTGGCATCGTCGCGGCAGGTGTGGCGATGAAGGACGAGGTGGAAGGTCCGTGCTGGTCCACCGAGGGAACAGCCTCGAGATCCCGCAGAAGCGCGAACGCAAACTAGTCGCCCGCGAGACCGTCCTTGAACTCGACAAACCACAGGTAGCCGACGCCGTCTTCCCTGCTCGGGGGTGTCCACGCCTGCGGGACGTACTTCCACGCCGCGCAGCCCGAGACAAAGGCCGGAAGGTCAGGCAGGCTGGAGGAGGAGCAGGCGGTGCTCAACATGCAGCTGCTCGACACGGGCAGAGGAACCCACCAGGCCTTGTCGTGTTGGTCCTGGAGGCGCAGGTTGTACGTCGGCGGCGTCGTCCCGACCTGCACCAACCTGACCGAGCGGGCCCAAGTCGGTCTCCAGGTCGCGGTGACGGCGGAAACATCTCGCACGACTGTGACTGGGATTGGCCGGAACGAGAGCTTGGCCTGGCGGACCCGTTCCACGAAGCCGTCCCTGCGCCCGCACATGCTGACGCTGCTTGGTTGCTGGGCCATCTGCGATCGAAGGCAGAGCAACTGTCTGTGCGATCGGCTGTTCGTGAATGTGCGCGGCAGTGACTCGATCGCTAAGTACAGATCACGAAGAGAAAATGTTCAAACGAAAAGTCTACGTCGCGCTTGTGCGACTGGCTTCGGCCCCCGGATGGCGTGCGATCTTTCGGTCGGACGAAAACCAGCTCACCCAGAGGAAGAAAACGACGCGGACTGCGCACCGCTGGACGGGGAAAAAAAACAGCCAACGAAATCATGGGTGCAGCTCAACCCAAGGCGCAACCGCTGCCCTCGACGCCGCGTGCGGCGGCCGACACGTCTCCCTCGCCCTCACCCCGCCCGGTCGCGACCGCGCCGCCTCCAGCAGCTTCCCCATCTCCCGGGGTACCCTTTGCGCAGAGCCAGAGAGCGCCGCTCGTACCCTTCCACGGCCACCTGGTCCTCGGCGTGGTCACGCTGAACGAGGGACTCGTCGACTACTGCGGAGCGCAGGAGGCGCCGACCCCGAACAGGCTGTGCGTCATCAACTCGTTTGCGCAAGAGTGGGCGCGGCGGCTCGACGCCGCGGGTTGCGACGTGGTGGCGCTCGGCCTGCAGGAGAGCTTGTCGCCGGCAGTGGCCCAGGCTGTGCTCGCCGAGCTCAACCGGCGGCTCCCCGTCGCCGAGCAGCAGAACCAGTCCAGACGGTGGAAGATCCTGGTGCACAACGAGCTCAAGGGCATCGGCAAGCACGGCTCGCGCACGCTCAGGCTGGCCGTGCTCGTGCGCGGCGACTCGGCAGTCGCGGAGCAGAAGAGCGGGTCGGCCGTGTGCCCGATGCCTCCCGGGGTCTCTTCCTTGTCGCTCAGGGCGCAGATGCTCGCCAAGAGCAAGGGGCTGGTGTGGACGCGGCTTCTCGCGGGGATACAGAAGGAGGGTCCCGCCCAACCGCTGTCCTGGTACAGTTTCGCGCTGACGACGGCGCATCTGCCCTTTGATTCCAAGGACTACCAGGACTTCTACCGCGCGCGCAGGGAATGCCTGCTCGCCGCCGCCAAGCTCGAGATCGACCAGGCCCCGGACGGTGGTCAGGCACCGGACGCGGCCTTTATCTTTGGCGACCTGAACTTTCGCTCCGCGCGGGAGGGCCAGACGACCGCGGTGCGTGCTGGCTTCCCCGTCTTCGTCGACGGGCTGTCGCGGCCAGACGTCCGGCTTCTGTGGCTGAACAATGGGGAGATGCAGGGCGACGAGCTGGACCGGGTGCTCGCGCAGGAAAAAGGCACGCGGGTCGCAGGCGCAAAGAGGGTGTTCTGGCAAGAGCGCGCCGAGGCCTCCAAGCAGGGAGAGCCGCCGTTCTTACCCACCTGCAGGCTCACCGTCCGGCGACCCGCCCAGTGCCAGTCGTCGCCGACGACGCCAGCTGCTCAGGAACCGTTTCTAATGCCACTGCAAGGTTGCTTCGACTGGCAGAAACGGGCGCCCAGCTGGTGCGACCGCATCCTCGTGTGGCTCAACACTGGCGGCGTCGCAGTCAGGGCCTACCAGCGCCTCGACACGGGCTCGATGAACCTGACGGACCACGCCTCGGTCATTGGCATCTACGACCTGACCCCGCCTTGAAAAAGTTCCCCGGAGTTTCCGGCCGGTGCGAACACAAAACAGCAAACAAAAATACATCCATCCGCACTGATTCCGCTCTTTGTTTCCAGTCAGACTGGACATCCAGAGAGAACTTTTGATTGCACGACGGTGTTCAGCCACAGCAAGCACGATCTCCATCGCATAGTCGCCGATCGGTGCGAGCGCGCCAGGCAGCAAAGTTGCCGGGGTGACACTTGGCGTTTTTGGCCATGGTGTCGTACGTCATGCCCAGGCTGTTCAAGCGGGCGAGCACACGGCGTGCGTCGGCATGCGTGCCGCACGAGGCGAGATCTTCCAGCCGGAACGCTTGCCGGATCTTGTCGCGCTCGCGCAGTGCACTCGAAAGCGCATCGTTGTATGCCAGAATGTCCAGAGTCACGGCGACTGCAGAGAGAGATGACACAGATCGAGCGGCGCACACAACCGCAGCCCTTGGACAGGTCGTCGTCGAGCCGCTCGGGCAACTTGGGGTGCAACAGTTGGCCAGGTGCGCGGGTGATGGGTCAGGAATCGACCACAAACAGAGTCGTCCATCAGCGTTGCCTCGCATTTTCCATCTCTCGCGAGGCACAGCTGCAGCAAATCGTCGCGCTTCATCATACAACCTGGCATCAGGGTCAAACCCTTCGTTCAACGTGTACTCGTGGGATCGATCGCAGGCTCGTCGGGAGGCAGCGCCCCGGTTCGTCGCGGAGGTTCCTCTTCAGGTCGCGAAGCGCTCGGATGCCGGGATCGATTCGTTTGGCACACGGACAAAGTACACCCCATCGTATGAGGAATGAGTTCACACGAGTGAATGAATGTGCGGCGTGCGAGGCTCGCAGCAGAAGCGCTGGCCGGACATCTCCCGTGGACTTTGGTTTTGGTTTGGGTTGATCATCGTGTACTTTCTCCCTGGTGGTTTCTCTTCGAAAGAGGGCGAGCCACGCTCGCCGGACAGCTAGATCTTGTGTAGGGAAAACTTCCGCGAGCGTATCAGTCGCTCCGCCGGCTGCCCGACGAAGCAACGGTCACGCACAAGAACTGCAGGTAGTCGAGGATGCCGTCGCGCAGCATCAGCTGCCGCACCAGGCGCTGGCACCTGAGCCCCATCTCCCTCGCCACGTCGTCGCGCTCGCGCAGGAACTCGAGGTGCGAGCGCAGGTCGAGCAGGTCGGGGCGAACTTCGAACACGTGGGCGGCCTCGGTCGACGAGGAGCTGAGCGATCCACACGCTCTCAGGGCCGGGGTAAACCACGACTCGGACGAGTGCCTCAGGTGTGCCGGCAGCCCGACCCGGACGATCGCGCAGCCAGACAGGAGGAGCGGCAGCATCGACTCGTCGGCGCACGTACCCGGCACGGAAACGGCGTACTTGTGGTCGAGCAGCCGGGCCGGGGACGGAGACGGCTCGGCGCTCGGCAACGACTGGGCCGCGAGCTGGAGCGGGGTCGCCGTCGGGTCCGTCCAGGTCAGCCCGCGCGTCGCGGGCGACCACGTGCCCGGAAAGGCGGACGCTGGATCCTCCGGGTTCAGCGTGGGCACCGGGCTGAAGACGTCGCGCTCGTCCCAGCCCGTCAGCGCCGCGTCTAGCAAGGGCGGCGATGCCGCGGAAGAGGACGACGTGCCGGCCGCGGCGCGCTCGAGCTTCCACCGGTTGGCCAGCGCCGCCAGCGCCAGGCGCTGGTTCGTCTCGGCCGTGCTGCCAGCGCCGGTGCTCGGCCCGCGCCAGAGCGCAGTGGGCACCCTCGAACTCCACCACGCGGCGGAGGCGGCGGGCTGTGGCCCGGTCGCCGAGGAGGACGAGGCCCTGACGTCGGCCACGAGCATCTCCAGCACTCGCGTCATGAAACCAGACTTCTTGGTGTAGACGTTGGCGCCGTGCGGGAACGCGAGGCCCGTCGCGACCTCCCAGTCGACGGGGCCCGGTATGGCCACGTCGACAAAGCCCGGCCCCGTCACAAAGCTCAGCAGCGGCGCGACGCCGCCGGGCGAAGCGGCCAGGTCGGCGGCGTGCACGGACGGCGGGGGGCCAGAGGGCAGAGCCCAAAAGAGCGGGACGTGCGGCTCCGTCAGGTCGTTCCGCAGCCCGGGGTGGAGCTGAGTGTTGACCACGAACTCCACGTCGGGGACCTCGCGCGCCTTGCAGAGGGCCAGCAGCATGTCCTGCAGGTGGTAGAGCCTCGCGTGCGGTTCGGCGGTCGCTGTTCCGCCCGTGTCGGCGACCGCGCTCGGTCTCGCCCCCTCGGCGGCAGGACGGTCCACCGCGTCGATGACGACGCCGTCGACGCACTTCCAACGACTGGCGTCGCTGAGACGCTTGGCCGTGCCACCGGACGAGGAGCCGCCGCCGCCGCGGCGCCTGGCCTGCGCCTTGCGCTCGTCCTGGTCCCGGAAGTACTGCCCGACCGTCTCAAACTGGCTGGCGTCGACGTGCATCTCGGACGACCACGTGTTGCGCCAGCCTCCGTCGCGCGAGCCGTTCCGGAACGGCACAAACAGCTCCAGCTGGCCGCCGTGGATCCTGACGGCGACGCCGGAGCCCAGCTGCCGGAAGCAGTAGGCCACGGTCGCCATCAGGGCGTCGCCGGACTTTGCGTCGGACGAGGAGGTCGACGACGATGACGAACAGAGGCGACCCAGGGCGCCGACGCGGTCCTCTGTCTCCTTGACGATGGCGCTAGCCTCGGGGGAGGCGCGCTCGTGGGCGAACCGGTTCTTCTGCAGGTAGTCGGCGCTCCACCTGTTGGACGCCTTGGACAGGGTCTCCCAGCGGGTCGGGGAGGCAGCCGCGCGGCTCCGCGCAAACTGCAGCGGCCCGGCCAGGAGTTCCACGACGTGCTCCCAGGTGCTGCAGACGGTGAAACCTCCCTTGCGATCGCGGAGGAAGTTCTGCGTCGCTTCGTGGCTCTCGAAGCCCCCGTACCCGGTGGGGTTGTAGATCTGCCTCGGTGCTTCTCCCGGGGGCTGGCCGTGCGCCCTCATGATTCCCTGGAGGTGTGTGTGTGTGTGTGTCAAAAGAGCCCCGGCTCTAAGTGGACATTGGCTTGTCAGAGAAACCAGAGAAACAGGATCTGTGAAGCGGACTCGTGAATGATTTTTGCGATCCGCCGCCCGCCGAGGTGTCCGCGCACCGAAACAAACAAAATCTTCTTTTCGGATAACCCATCGCGGCAGACATCGACGAACACGCGTTGCCGCGAGATAGAAAAAACAAGAACGAGAGCGCGCAGCAAGTATGTCTAAGATAAGACGGACCGCCGAGCCTGGTGGGGGGATGCCGCCGCCGGCACCAGGGCAGCGACCGCAGTTTGTCACACGAGCTTCACTCGCGGCACAGCGAGCGACCTTGTCACGCATTGGTCCGAATTTTTGAACGACACCGACGTCGCGAGGTCGCACGCAGTGGCACGCCGCTGGGGCAGCCTCCACCGAAAGACGTATGAAGCGGCATGCAAGAGAAGGACAGACGCCCTGGAAACGATCAACTCTGCGCTCTGCCGCCGGTACCGGCAGGTGCACTGTGCCGGGTGGGCCAACAGACTGCTGACGGCGCTGCAAAACGTGCGAGGGATACGCATTGGTCCGGGTGCGGACGATGTCCTACCCGTCGGCGTGGTCGAACTCCGCGCGGACGTGCTACCCGCTGTGCACAGACGGTTGCTGCAGGAGGGGCAGGACGCCTTGGAGAGATCCCGGGAACAACAAGAAGCCGAGGCGATCGCGGAAGCCATTGCGACGAGGAAGATGCGGATCCCATCTGGAACGACACAGCCGAGCACGTGCACAGCTCTCTGGGGCTCAGTTACGAGTGGCGGGCACCCTACCGCTGGCACGTGATCGTGCCGCCAAATCTGGGACCAATGATGTTGTCCAGGGAGGACGCGAGGGAACTGGATCGTCCTGACACTGAAGAGTGGGAGAGGCGCAAGACAGCGGGGGAACTGCTGGCCTATCGTACTGTGCAGCCGTTCGTGGTAGAGTTGTTCTGCGAGGCGCTGCCCGTCGTCGGGGATGTGCACCTGAGCTTGAGTCCATCGGAAGAGGCCTTCAGCGACGTCGCGGACCCAGCCGAGTACATGGCGTCGTGGTGGCTGGCGCTGGAAAACGCGCGCGACCCGTACCCAGTGCTCATTGACGCGGCGGGCGCGGCCGTCCCTTTGCCTCGCTTCCACGGCTCGTGGACACGCTCAGACATGGGGTTGTACGGGGCCGCACAGAACGTTTTTGAGTAACGGGCAGGTCACGGCAATGCCCTGCAAACGTCCTTCGTCCGTCACCCAGCACCGGCCAGGCGCGAGGCCCGGAACCAGAACAGGGCGGCCGCGCGCCGACCCTGTGGTCGAAATGCCGCTCGCCCGCTGACCGTCGCGGGAAAACAGTGCCTCCGTGTTCGGAACCAAAGGAGAAACGCCAACAGCGTAAGAAAAAGGAAACAAAACGCATTCGTCTGACGGGAACGGACCACCAACCAAGCGCTTGGGGCTCGCGCTACCCACTGCGTCGAGGGCTCGCAAAAAACCAAGAAACAGTCCCGAGGCTTAAAGAGCTGGTCAAGGGCCCAACGTTGACCACTTTTCACTGGAACGAGGCTGGGGGCCCTCCGCCTGACGACGGCGCTGCGCTCGACGATCCAGTTCAAGGTCAAGTCGATGTACATTCGTGATTTACGTTTCGCGCCCAATGGAACGTCTGTGGGGTGCAGAGCTCGCGACCGCGCTCGAGCGCACACGAGATGCCGACGAGCTTGTCGAGTTGGCCGGGGCCAAGACACTTGCTCAGCGCGTCGATCTGGGACTGAGGGTGTTCCAGCACGGCCGGTACGGTCTCGCCGACGAGCTCTGCCGAGCGCCAGCCCTGCTGCTGCTCTTGCGCGACCCTGGACAGACGGGACGGACCCTGGAGCACTCGTTTGGGCACTACAGACAGCAGCTGTTGCACCACGTGGCCCTCAGCGGGCGCGTCGACGTCCTGCGCTATGCCTGCGACGAAGCCGTTGACGACGAGGACCTCAAGAGCGGTCTCCGGTCGTTTGATCGCGTGGTCGCAAGCGAGGGCGAGTCGTGGCGGAACCACAACCCGCTCATGCTGGCGTGCGCCGCGGGCCACCGACCCCTCATCCAGGGCCTGCTGGCCGAGCACAGGCGGCTGGGCGTGCCTACGCACCTTCTCGGTTCGCTCGACGACGGGGGTGTCGACCAGGGGGTGTCGGCCTTCTTCGTCGCGTGCGCGCACCGGGGCGACCCGGACCTGGCTCGCGACCTCTTCCAGGCCGCCGCCGCCGCTGGTGAAGACCTCGAGGTGGACGAGGGAGACAACATCGAGGTGGGCAGCCGGTCGGACCGCCACGAGCCGGTGCTCATTGCCGTCGCCCGCCGCCCGGGTTCCCTCCCGGTCGTGCGGTTCCTGGTCGAGGAGGCCAAGGCCGACGTCTGCCGCACCATCCACGACAACTACTTCAACCAGTTCTCGGCCCTGAGCGTCGCCCTGGACCGCGGGCACCTCGACACGGTGGCGTACCTGCTGCAGCACGGCGAATCGTGGAGTAACTACCCGCTCGTGGTGCGCTCGGAGGGTAAGGAGCGCAAGCACCAGCCTGCTGGCGCGGCGGAAGACCTCCACGGACTGGTCCGCGGGATCCTCACCTCGGCCACCCCGGACATGCTCGGCGACTACCTGCGCGACCATGGCGTGACGGCGGCGGATTTCGTGGCCAGGGCCGTGCTCCCGGGCTGCCGCATGGCGATGGGATCGCGGCCCCTCACCCCGCTCGGGTTCGTGTCCAGGCTGAGGGGCCGCATCGACATGTTCCGCTTCCTCGCGCGGAGCTCGGCGGACCTGCGGCGCGACCTCTGGGACTGCCGCGATTTTGTCGCGTGCGCCGACGTCGAGGTGCTCCGCTACCTCGGTCGGCCGCCGCGCTCGATCGAGCTCCGCCAGCACCCGGACTCGGCGCGCGTGCTGGAGGGACTCTGCGAGGCGCGTCGGGATGCGGACGTCGAGGCGTTCCGCTACCTCAGGGAGCACCTGCACGTCGATTTCGGGCGCGCGCTGTCGGCCGCTGAGCAGGAGTTCGAACCAGGCGACACGCTCCTCCACCTCACGGCGCGGCGCGCCGGCTACCGCGCGCCTGCCCTGCTCATGCAGGTCGTCGCGTTCCTCGTCTCGTGCGGCCTCGGCATGCACCAGCCCAACGCCGCCGGCGGCACGCCGGCGCTGCTGTGTCTGGCGATCAGGTTCGACTCTTACAACTGGCGCAAGAGAGAAGAGCTCCTCGAGCACGAGGACGGTTGGGAACGGCTCGAGGCCCTGGACTTTGTCGACATGCTGCGGCATCCGCTGATGCAAACCCTGCTGCACTGGGACAATGTCGAAGGGCGGGGAACGAGCCTGGTGCGCCACGTGGCGCGACACCGGAGCCCCGCGTACCTCGCCGCGGTCGTCGCCGCGTTTCCCGACGTGGCGGCGGCCGTCGCCTCAGGAGAGGACTTGTCGCCGTCGCCGCCTGGCCCCGTCGAATCTTCTGATGTTGCCGCCACCTCGCCCTGCACCACCCAGTAAAAACGAATCTTCGTGCTGCGTGGTGCCTCGGCGCGTTCATGCTCGGGGGATTCTGCTCGCCGGCGTCGGCAACAGCCGTCCCATCCGACGCCCTTGCGCGGTCTCTACGGGCGTGGATGCCGCCTGCGCGCAAGGTGGCGACGCTCGATGCCGCAGCGGCGGCCTTTGGGATACCCGCGGTCCCGCACAATGAGGGCGCGGTGGTGTGGGATCGTTGGTGCGCGCTGCCCATCACCTCGAGCGACACCGGCCTCGTCGGCGGGTGCAATCGCGTCGCGGCGCGGATGTCCTGCGCCTGCATCGCCAGCGTGCCAACCGTCGTCTGCAGGAACAGCCTCCCAGAGCCGCGGCCGATGACCTCGGCGCTGCTGCGTCGTGGCCAAGCTGGCGCTCGCGTTCCACCACATCATGCTTGTCTCCCCGCCGTGCATTGGGGGACGATTGTGGACCTCCGCACAGGGTGGTGCAGCGCCAACGTTGTTTTTCTTGTAAATGCCGATTGTTTTGTCGGTTTGAGGCCGCAGGGCTGCTCGTGTCCGGCTTGTTTGTGTTCAGTGCTCGCGGGTGGGTGTGAGTGCCAGTCGTCGTGCAGTTGGGTGCCACCCCGATCCTCTGTCCTCCGTGTCTCACGTGCACCCGCTCTCCGACTGTATGGCGCGGACGACCCAAATTACTCGTGTACGTAACCACGGAGGCTCGAAATCGCAGACGAAGGTTCGTGTACACAGAGGAGGAACAAGAACAGCGCGCGATGCACAGGTGGGAACCAACTAGATCGTAGACGGCGACCCGCCGGGAACAGACGGCACAGGCTGGACGAGCCATGCCGCTGTCGCGAGAGAACTGCAAAAAATAGCCAGAGCCGTCGGTGCACGGGATCGCGCACAGCGAACCTTATCCATTGGGTTGCTTCCTGTAAACCAGCGGTGGCATGGACAACAGCGCGGGGGGCCGTCAGCCACGGTGCGCGAGGCGGGAGCTCGGGTGGCGGCGGAACCATGACAAGCCGAGGTGATGACGGAACCTGCAGACGGGAACATCCCACCAGTCAAAAAGAAAATGCATGAAGGAGAACAGCAGACCGACAGTCGCTCGGCATCGCTGCAGTCGCCATCCTCCTGTTCGCTTTCCGAACCACTTCCATCGGATTCACGGCTCCGCAGGTGCAACAAACGCAACGCGCGCTGCGAACGACGTCTACATGCGAACCAAAACAACAAACGATGCAGACAAGAAAGATGGTTCACTGGCGCGGGAAAAACCGAAAGCAGGCCAGGCGGAGACACCTCAGATCGAACGTGCGCTGCGACGAGGGTGGACCGACTGTGAGAGCGGGGCTCGACTCGCCGCGTATGCGACCGCCCTGGCACGACTGCAAGTGCCGCCTCATGTTCGACTTGTCAGCAAAGAGGGAAGAGCATCTCGGACACCCGTGGGGTTTCACGCCGAGATGCACCGCGTCAAAGTGTGCAGCGAGGTGATGCTGCAACAGCACACACACACAGAAAAAAAACAAAAGCATCAGGAGCGACGAGAGCAGGAGTTGCGCGTACTGCACCTTCTCCATGAACTTTCTCTCGCACCGTCCACAAGCGAACCGCTTGAGGCCTGCGAGGATGGCAGAGTGAAACCTGTGCGGCGCTGGGCGGGGGAGGGGGAGAGGAGCAGCGACCGCTGTGGATTCTCAAGTGCCTCGTGAGATTGCTCTTGCGGGCAAACGAGCGATGGCATTGCGAACAGATGGCAGCCATTGGGGCTGGCCAGCAGTCCTCCTGGACCGGCAGAGGAAATCACGAATCCGAGACGAATAAGCGCGACGCGTGTTCATCATTCACTTGTTCCGTCGGCCCCCTGACACCGCATGTCCTCCCCGCCGTGCACTGCTGCGCGCTTGGAGTCTCCTGTCTCTCTGCCGTCGCCAAACTCTTCTCCTGCAGAGAACGCGGAACTTGGGCCGCCGGTCGACCCGCGTTGCGCTTGGTGCGGCAGCGCGACGTATTCCGGCGTGGGTTGGACGCCGTGCGATTGCAGCGCCGAGCGCGTATACTGCGATCGATTCTGCCGGCTCGACGACTGGCACACGCATCGCGTGGCTTGTGTTGATCAAGGGCGCGCGTTTGCTCGCGCCTTTCGACAGGCGTGGCAGGTTGCCATCGATGCAGCGGTCGCTGTTCCAGATGAGCGGAATCCGGATTCCGACGGGACCACGGGACGGTTCCCGCAATCGTGAGCGGAGGCGCGACCGAGTCTTGTTTCGTACTTTGCGCCGCCAGCACCCCCAAAGATGAGCGAACCCGACTAGTAAACTACTCCTTTTGATCACTGCTTCGCGGGGGCGGATGGTTACGTTCCTGCACTCTCGTACAGTTTGGCCGTCAAGTACGACGCCGTCCACGTGTACGAACAAACGATCGGCGAGTATTTCATCCCCTCCGAGGTCTTCGTCGGCGCCCAGTACCCGAGAGCTCAGCGGGGGAAGGAGACGATGCTGCGCAGTGAATTTGTGCGGTGGAGAAGTTTATGGACACGGATCGAACAAGACGCCCCCCGCCGCTGGTGTCGGTAACAATAAAAACCGGGCGGGCGCGTGCTCCTTACTCTGTTCCTCCGCCCCACCGGAGACACAGTGGCGTCGGTTTCGACGCAGTCAACCCAGTGGAAGCAATATCGTGCAATCGTGGTCGCGAAAGACGCCCAAGTAGAAACGTCTCGCCCGAATCACAGGCTCCAATAGTCGACGCGCGCGGCCTGAGAGAGCGGCTCCCAGACAAAACTAGAACCCCAAGCGCTCGCGCGTCGTCGGGCCGATGGATATGTCGCGATCATGATTGGCAAAGACGCATGCGGGGCCTCGCGTGTTGAGGGTGCCGGGAAGGGATGCCTTACGCACGCATGCATGGAGCAGCAGGACCTGCTGAGGTTGCCACTCGGCTGGAGACGAGGGGACCATCTGGAGAGCATTCGCTCCGATCTGGCTTGGCGCCGGGAGATCCGCACCCTTGAGTGGCGCAAGTCCAGGTGGGGCGTGCGTTGGTGCGCGTGTTGTTGTTCGAGTTGGGTTCCTTGGCGCGGTCTTTTTTTGTTGCTCTCGTGCTCTCGGTTGCCATCATCTCAAGCGCAATTGCCTCCGCCAGGCAGTCGCGGCGGGTCGGAACGATGTCGGTGCTTAGCTTCATGGACGCGCCCGGCCTGAACCCTGACTGGGGGCGACACCTCCTGGCGTGGTCGCCGCACGGCGACCACCTCGCGGTCGGCTTGGGCACCGAATGCCACGTCAAGACCCTGTCCAGCGATGCCTCCACCCTCGTTCGAGAGGGCACGGGCCAGGTCCATGCGCTCACCTTTCTCGGCGGCGGCAGCGTCGCCTGCGCCACCTCGACCGGCGGACTCGAGGTGTGGGACCTGGAGTCGTCTTTGCTCGTGCGCGACATTGCGCTGCCGCAGCCGGCCAGGGTCGTCTCGGCCCTCGGCAAGGAGAGCCCGATGCTCGCGGTCGGCTGCGCCGGCGGACTGGTGCTGCAGACCGACGTCCGCATGCCGTGCGGCGCCGTCGCGCAGAAGCTGCGCCTGGTCCCCAGCGATGCAGTCTGCGGGCTGGCGTGGTCCCCGGACGGGGGGCAGAAGCTGGCCGCGTCCACCGCTCGAGGGCTCTGCACCGTGTGGGACCGGGCCTCGCTGGGTGCCGGCGTCTGGAGCTCGCTCCGCGGTCACTCGGCCGCCGTCAAGTCCCTGGTGTGGACCGAACGGCGCGTGGTGGCCACGGGCGCTGGCACCGCCGACGGCAAGGTGAGGCTATTCGACCTGCTCGGGGCTCCGCGTCTTCGGCGCCCAGAGTCTGACGACGAGGGAGGCCGCCCTCTCGAGGTAGCCGCCGTCGCCGAATACGCCACTCGAGGCCAAGTGTCTGCGCTCGCCTTCTCTGAAGAGTACAGAGAGCTCCTAAGCTGCACCGGCTACGCCCAGGTCGGCGCTTCCGACGAGGTTTGCGACTTGGTGCTGTACGACTGCCGGCGGCGATCGCCCGCCGGCGGACACACGCTCGTCCCACGCGGCACCTCGCGCAGCACCTGGCGCCTCGCGCAGCACGGTGGCGGAGCCCGGAAACTGCCAAGGCACCCCGTTCTCCACGCCGCCGTGTCTCCTGTCACTGGCGTTCTGGCCGCGCTATCGTCGGACGAAATCGTGTACCTGCTGTCGTGTTGGCCCGGCGCGCGCAGTGTGCACGCCGGTGCACCCACAGAGACGACGCCTTTGAGCGCGATGCTGCCGTGCCTCCGTTAGAAGGAGAAATCTCGGCAGGCGACGGCTCGTGCGACACCTATTCTATTCTTGAGCAGAGAACTTACTTTACAGCACCTCCCATTTGATCTACTCGTCCGGTAAATACAGAGAGACACTTTTGTTGAATACACTCCGC
>Ga0265334_10000684_pt1 | contig 16979 bp, 15 predicted proteins | sample 42023metaG_FD_192442 | JGI IMG/M metagenome (GOLD analysis project Ga0265334, IMG submission 192442) | Rhizosphere microbial communities from Carex aquatilis grown in University of Washington, Seatle, WA, United States - 4-20-23 metaG | ecosystem: Host-associated > Plants > Roots > Rhizosphere... | reverse complement strand
CTGGCCGGGATGAAAGGTTGTTTTTGCTTCATGGTTCTGCCTTCGGCGAGATGCGGCCGGTCACCGCCTCCTGTTTCACCAGAAAGGTTTGCGCCACCTTTCGCACATCCGCCGGATTGACGGCGCGGATGCGGTCCGGCCATTCCTCGACATCTTCGATCTTCTGTCCGATCGAGAGCGCCACGCCATAATCCTGGGCCAGCAGAAACTGGTTGTCGTGCTGATAGGTGTAGTTCGCGATCAGCTGCGTCTTGGCGCGGTTGAATTCGCCCTCTTCCGGCACGGCACGCGTCAGTGTCGCGATCACCTGGTCCATCGCGGCCTCCAGCGTATCGAAGGAGACGCCGTCGCGGGGCACCGCGAAGACGGTGAACTCGCCGGGCCCGCGCGTGTTGCCGTCATAATTGGCGCCGGCCTCGACGGCGAGTTTGCGGTCCATCACAAGCGTCTTGTAGAGCCGGCTGGTCTCGCCATTGCCGAGGATGGTGCCCATCACTTCGAGCGCCTCCGCGGTCCCCTTGGGCCCGCTGACATAGCCCGGCACCCGATACATGCGCAGGAGCTGCGGCAGCTTGGTGCCGGGAATGGCGAAATTCATCCGCGTTTCGGCAAGCCTGGGCGGCGGCGGCTCGTTCGCGCGCGGGGCCAACTCGCGGCTGGGCACGGCGCCGTATTTTTCCTCCGCGAGCTTTTTCACCTCGTCCGGCGTCACGTCGCCCACCACCATGACGATGGCGTTGTTGGGCGCGTAATGATGGGCATAGAAGTCGAGCGCCTGGGTGCGCCCGATGCTGCTGACTTCTTTCTCCCAGCCGATCACGGGGCGGCCATAGGGATGGGAGAGATGAAGCGCTGCCTCCATCTGTTCCTGGGCGAGCGCCTGCGGCTCGGAATCGATGCGCAGATGGCGCTCCTCCAGCACCACGTCGCGCTCGGTCGTGACGTTGGGCTCGGAGAGGTCGAGATTGGTCATGCGGTCGGCTTCGAGCCCCATCATGATGGGAAGCCGGTCCTTGGCGATGCGCTGAAAATAGACGGTGAAATCCTCAGAGGTCTGGGCGTTGTCCTGGCCGCCATTGCGCGCGACGATTTTCGAGAGCTCGCCGTTCGGCACCGTCTTGGTGCCTTTGAACATCAGATGCTCGAAGAGATGGGCTTCGCCCGAAAGGCCCGGCGGATCGTCGCTGCCGCCGACATGGTACCAGACCATGTGGGTGACAACGGGCGCGCGGTGATCGGGCACCACCACGATCTGCAGGCCGTTCTTGAGCGTGAAGAGGGTCGCTTTGCTGGCGCCGCGGGACTCGGTTTCGGCGGCAACCGCCTGGGTGGGCGGGGCGAGCCAATTCTCCGCGAGCGCGAGGGCCCCCACGCACGCGCCGAGAAGGAGAACCCCCGCGAGCGCTTTATGGAGGGGCTGCATGCGTTCGTCCGTCTAGCGTGGAGCCGGCATGGCGGCAGGAGCGGCGGCAGGTTGAGCCGCGGCCGGAGCGGCAGGTTGAGCCGCCGCCGGTGCCGTCGCCCGCTGATTGAGCACCTTGGCCGAGAAATCCAGGCCCTGGTCTTCCTGGCCCGCATCCGAGGTGATGCTGCGCCTGATATTGGGATCGACCGAGAGCGCGTTGGTCTTGGTCAGAAGCAGCTTCTCGCCGTCGCTGTAATCGGCGCCGAGAGCCGCCGCCGCCATGGCCGAATTCTGCGGAAACAGCACGTTGCGGCCGGCATCGTCGGGATCGGGCTCGTTGCGGGAAGCGGCACCGGGCTGCGGCGGGCGGAGATTGTAATCGGGCGGCAGCACCAGCGGCGCCTTGGTGAGAACGGTGAATTCGTCCGGCGGCAGCTTTGCCGCGCCCGTCGCCTCGCGCACGCTGTCGCAGCCCATCAGCGCCACGCCGGCGCCCAACAGGGCCGCCGCCGCGACCGTCCGCATCACACGATTCCGTCTCGCCATATTCGCCTTACCGGACTGCCGGCTCCCTACGCTTGCTTTTCCACGAAGAAAAACGCCTCCAGGACAATCCCGATCGCGCCCACCGTAATGGCCGCGTCGGCGACGTTGAAGACATACCAGTCATGGCCGAAGGCGTAAAAGTGGAAAAAATCCGCCACCGCCCCGTAGATGGCGCGGTCTATCACATTTCCGAGCGCGCCCCCGATCACGAGCCCGAGCCCCAAGGCCAGCACGCGGCGCTCGACTCTGGCCAGCCAGATCGAAAGGCCCACCACCGCGACCACCGAAATGACAATCCAGATGATGGCGCCGGCAAAGCTCTGGGCCGGGAAAAGCCCATAGGAGACGCCGGGATTCCACACCATCACCATGTCGAAGAAGGGGAGCACGGGAATGCGCGCGGCGGGCCCGAGCGCGCGGAAGGAAAGGCCGTAGAGCAGCAGGTTCTTGGAGGCCTGGTCGGCGATGAAGGCGAGGACAGCCACGATCCAGCCGATGCGCTGCGGGGTCATGGGCATCTGGCCTCAACCAAGGTGAAATCGATATTGAGCGTGCGGCAGCCCCTTCCACCGCCTCCGGCGGTCCCCCTCCCCCGTAAACGGGGGAGGATCACTAGCGGACGCCGGTCGCTCATGCGACAGCGGCGGCGCAGCGGTTGCAGAGGTCCGGGTGTTCGGGATGCGAACCGACCTCGGGGAGTACCATCCAGCAGCGGCCGCATTTGGCGCCGTCCGCATGCGCGAACACGACGCCCGCCCCCGCCACATCGGCGAGGCGGAAGGCGTCCGCGGGCGCCACGCCTTGCACGATCTTCGCGCCCGAGGTGATGGCGATTTCGGAAAGGCTCACATCGCCGAACAGGCGCACATCGCCCTCGTCTTCGACATAGAGCGTGGGGGCGGCTTCCAGACTGGCGCCGATGGTCTTGGCGGCGCGTGCGATTTCGAGCGCGCCTGTCACCACCCTTCTCAGCGCGCGCACCCGGTTCCATTTCTGGAGCAGCGCATCGTTCTCCCAATCTTCGCCCACCTCGGGGAAGACTTCCAGATGCACGCTCGCTTCCGCCCCGTAGCGCGTCGTCCACGCCTCTTCCATGGTGAAACAGAGGAGCGGCGCAAGCCAGGTGACGATGCGCGTGAAGAGGGCGTCGATAACGGTGCGGGCAGCGCGGCGGCGGGTGCTCGTCTTCACGTCGCAATAGAGCGCGTCCTTGCGGATGTCGAAATAGAAGGCCGACAAATCCGTGGTCGCGAAATTGAACACGAGCGTGAACACGCGATTGAAGTCGTACTCCGCGTAGCCGGCGCGCACCTCGGCATCCAGCGCCGCGAGACGCGCCAGGATGAAGCGCTCCAGCTCCGGCATCTCGTAGGGCGCGATGCGTTCGAGTTCGTCGAAGCCTTCCAGGTTGGCCAGCATGAAACGGATGGTGTTGCGCAGGCGGCGATAGGAATCGACCGCGGCCTTCACGATCTCGGGCCCGATGCGCAAATCTTCGGTGAAATCGGACGACGCCACCCAGAGGCGCAGGATTTCCGCACCGTTCTGCTGCGCCACTTTTTGCGGGGCGACGACATTGCCGAGCGACTTCGACATTTTGCGGCCCTGCTCGTCGAGCACGAAGCCGTGTGTCAGGACGGCATCGTAAGGCGCGCGCCCGCGTGTGCCGCACGATTCGAGCAGCGAAGACTGGAACCAGCCGCGATGCTGATCGGAGCCTTCCAGATAAAGGTCGGCGTGTTCTTTCTTCGGCCAATGCGGATCGATCGGGTTTTCCACCACGAAAGCGTGGGTGGAGCCGGAATCGAACCACACATCCAGAATGTCGGTGACCTGTTCGTAATCGTGTTCGTGGTGTTCGCCGAGGAAACGCGAGGGCGGCGACAAAATCCAGGCGTCCGCGCCTTCCTTCTCGAAGGCATCCGTGATGCGCGTGTTCACCGCCTCGTCACGCAAAAGCTCGCCCGTGCCCTTGTGCACGAACACTGCGATGGGCACACCCCAGGCACGCTGGCGCGACAGCACCCAATCGGGACGGTCCCGCACCATGGCGCCGATGCGGTTCTCGCCCGCCTTCGGGTACCAGCGGGTCGCCGCGATGGCGCCGAGCGCGAGTTGGCGCAAGGTAGACTGGTTGGAGCCCAGGAACGGCTTGTCGATGGCCGCGAACCATTGCGGCGTGGCGCGGAAGATGACGGGGGCTTTGGAGCGCCAGGAGTGAGGATAAGAATGGCGGATCGTGCCTTTGGCGAGGAGATTGCCGGCGGCGATCAGTTCCTTGATGACGGCGCCATTGGCGTCGCCATCCTTGCCGTCTGGGGTGAGGATTTTCTTGCCTGCGAACAGCGGGACTTTGTCCGTATACGAACCATCTGCCGCGACCATATTGAAGGGATCTGGGCTGTTCGCGAAGGCTTCGCGATTGGCGAGATACAGATGGTGGTCGTCTTCGCCATGACCGGGCGCGGTGTGAACGAAGCCCGTGCCGGTATCGGCCGTGACATGATCGCCGGGAAGCAGCGGCACGTCGAAATCGTAGCCCTGCCCGCGCAAAGGATGCGCGCAGATCATGCCTTTCGGATCGGCGTCGCTAATGCGCGTGACGGTGATCTTCGCATAACGGGCGGTCGCTTCGGCCAATGCGTCCCCAAGTAGCAGCCGCTCGCCGGAGCGCGCGAGGCTACCCTCGCCCGCTTCGGTCACTTCGTAAACTCCGTAGCCCAGCGACTCGGAGTAGGCGATGGCGCGATTGCCGGGAATAGTCCAAGGCGTCGTGGTCCAGATGACGACGGAGGCATCGCCCAAATCGCGCGCGCTCTTCCGCACCGGAAACTTCACATAGATCTGCGGCGAGGATTTCTCGTGATACTCAACTTCGGCCTCGGCAAGCGCGGTCTTCTCCACCGGCGACCACATCACGGGGCGCGAGCCGCGATACAAAAGCCCGTTCATCGCGAATTTGTGCAGCTCGCGCACGATCTGGGCTTCGGCGGCGAACGCCATCGTGGTGTAGGGGTGCATCCAATCGCCCATGCAGCCGAGCCGCTGGAACTGTTCGCGCTGCACGCCGATCCAGTTCGCGGCGAAGGCGCGGCACTGGTTGCGCAATTCGCTCACCGGGACTTCGTCTTTGCTTTTGCCCTTGGCGCGGTACTCCTCCTCGATCTTCCATTCGATGGGGAGGCCGTGACAGTCCCAGCCCGGCACGTAAGGCGCGTCGAACCCGAGCATCTGGCGCGAGCGCACCACGAAATCCTTCAGGATCTTGTTGAGCGCGGTCCCGATATGGATGTCGCCATTGGCATAAGGCGGGCCGTCATGCAGCACGAACAGCGGCCGGCCCTTGGATTGGGCGCGCAGGCGGGCGTAAAGACCGATCTCCTCCCAGCGCTTCAGCCATTTCGGCTCCGCTTCGGGCAAGCCCGCCTTCATGGGAAAGCCGGTGGTGGGCAGGAACAGGGTGGCGCGGTAGTCGCGCTTTTCCGGATTTGCGGGGTTCTGATCGGACATTCGGGTCATTATGGGGGTCGCGGGGGCTGAGGGATGTCGTAACAGCGCCGGCCGAATGGGTCCAGCGGGTCGCCCCCTCCACCGCTTCGCGGTCCCCCTCCCATGTAAACGGGGGAGGATCGCCCCCTCCACCGTTGCGCGGTCCCCCTCCCCCGTAAACGGGGAGGATCGCTAATTGATGACGCGCCCGGTTGTGGGTTCCGGCTGTTTGCCGGGATCGAGCCAGGACGCAACGGGAGGAAAGTCCCAGCCAGCGCGCTCTGCGATCTGGACGAAGGTGTCGATCACCATGTGGATGCGGTCGGACGCAATCTCGATGGAAAGAAGCTGCTCCTGATTGTCGAAGACGAGAAAAAGGCCGCCCTCGTTCTTCGGCACCAGCTTCACCTCATGGACGAGGCGCACCGGGAGGGCGGCCTGGCGGATTCGGGTTTCGTCGCGCATCTGGCCCTCGGCCTTGGCAGCCGCCACCGCATGGCCGTGCTCGAAATCGAGCAGCGTCTCGCGCAAAGCGGCATTCGCGCCCGGCACCGGCCCCCGGTCGGAGACGAATTTGGCGAGCGCGCCGATCAGATTGCGCGTCAGCCGGCGCGTCACCAGCATGGCAAGCTCGCGCTCCGGGGATAGATCGACCGCGACGAGAAGACGGTCCTCGTCGGGCGAATAGCGCAAATGATAGCTCTGCGCGTTGATCTGCGGTTTCACGGTATGGGCTCCTTCGGGGCGGCGGAGAGAACCCGCCGCGCCTGTTCCGCGTCCTGCCCCATCTGGGCTTTCAGCGCTTCAAGGCTCGCGAATATCTCTTCCCCGCGCAAATAGGCAATCAGCTCGACGCTGAGCGGTTCACCGTAAAGGTCGCCGGAAAAATCGAACAGATGCACTTCGAGCAAGGGCGCCTCTAGAAGGAACATCGGGCGAATGCCGAAATTCGCAACCCCTGCGAAGGTTGCACCGTTCGCCCGGTGGGCGCGCACGGCATAGATTCCGAAGGCGGGGAAGAGCGTATGTTCCAGCTTCAGATTGGCGGTGGGAAAGCCGAGCGCGCGGCCGCGCTGCTCCCCATGGGCGACATGGGCCTCGACCCGCCACCAATGACCAAGCAGACGCGCGGCTTCCTCGGGACGGCCGGCCTTGAGCGCGGCCCGAACCTTTGAAGAGGAAATCTTCTCGCCGTCCTCGACGACCGCCTTGAACACGGTGACGCCGAAGCCCTCCGCCTCGCCCATCTGGGCCAGAACCGAGACATCGCCGCCGCGACCCTTGCCGAAGCGGAAATCCTCGCCCACCACGACATGGGAGACGCCGAGTTCGCGGACCAGCACGTCCATGACGAAATCCTGCGCCATCATGCCGGCAAAGGCGGCATCGAATTGGAGCACGATGAGGAATCCGATGCCCTGTTCGGAGAGAAGCCGCGCCTTGGCGCGAAACGGGGTCAGCCGGAACGGCTCGTCCTGGGGACGGAAGAATTCGCGCGGATAGGGCTCGAAGACGAGCGCTGCCAGCGGGCGCTGCGTTTCTTCGGCGATGCGCCTCGCCTCGGCGATGAGGGCCTGGTGGCCGCGATGCACGCCGTCGAAATTGCCGAGCGCGACCACGGCTCCTTTCGCCGCCTGAGGAGGATTGCGGTAATGGCGGACAATCCGCATCGGCGGCGTCGGCGAGAGGGTCAGGCCTGGTTGCGCGCGGGCACCTTGACCATCGCATCGCCCTCGATCACGACGGTCTCGCCTACCTTGCACACGCAATCGAACGTCACGCGGCCTTTCTGCGCATTGATCTCGCGCACCGTACAGGTCGCAACCACGGTGTCGCCGATGCGCACGGGCGCCTTGAAGCGGATGGTGGAGCTGAGGAAGATCGAGCCTGCCCCCGGAAGCTGGGTGCCCAACACCGTCGAGAGGAAGCTCGCCGACAGCATCCCGTGCGCGATGCGGCCCTTGAAGATCGTCGTCTTCGCGTAATCCTCGTCGAAATGCAGCGGGTTCATGTCGCCCGAGACGGCGCCGAACTGCTGAATGTCACCATCCGTGATGGTGCGCGAATAGCTCGCGGATTGGCCGACGGTCAGGTCCTCGAGGTAATGTCCTACAATAGCGGTCATGAGCGGTCCCTTTCGCGCAAAGCCTGTCTTATCGGCCGGACATGGAAGGGGCAAGCCTGACGAGGAGGCCGGTCACCAAACCAGCGCCGGCATCGCGGCACGGGCCGAAACGCCGCTCTTCCTGAACAGATTGCCGAGCGCCTTGGGGTCCTCCCTGATTTCTTCGCCGTGAATGCCGCCGCCGATGAAGAGCGCGTCCAGCCCCATGCGCTGCGCGCCCAGGATGTCGGTCTCGATGCCGTCCCCGATCACCAGCGGCCGCAGGACGGGCGCGCATGCGCGCAAACCCGCGAGCGTCTTCTCGAATACCGGCGCATAGGGCTTGCCGTAATAAACCACCGTGCCGCCGAGAGATTCGTACAGCCTCGCAATAGCGCCTGCACAATAAATGAGCTTCTCGCCCCGCTGCACCACGATGTCGGGATTGGCGCAGAGAAAGATCAGCTCGCGCGCCCGGAACCCGTGCAGCATGGCGCGATAATCGTCCGGGGTTTCGGTTTCGTCGTCATAGAAGCCGGTGCAAAGCACGATCTCGGCGTCTTCGGGCGGAACCAACGTGACATTCAGCCCCTCATAGAGCGGGTTGTCGCGTGGCGGCCCGAGATAGAACATACGAAGCGTGCTGCCCCCTTCCGTGCGCGACTGAAGATCGGCGCGGGCGGCAAGCCCAGATGTGACGATCCCGTCATAAAAGTCGAAAGGGAGTCCCACGCGGGCGAACTGCGCCTCGACACCGTCTGCGAGTCGCGGCGCGTTGGAGAGAAGGAAGACCGGCCCGCGCGTCGCCCGGAACCGCCGCATGGCGTCGGCGGCCTCGAAATAGGCCTCCTTGCCGTTATGCAGCACGCCCCAGACGTCGCAGATCGCCGCGTCGTACTCGTAAGCGATCTCGGAAAGGCCGTTCAGGATGGGGGGAGCGGAATGTTTCATGACAGCGGGATGCAGGAACCGGGCGTTCGCGTCAACGCATTGGATGGAACCCTGTGACCTTTACAGGACACGGCTGAGCCTGAGCCTTCGTCCGCTTGTCAGGTCATTCATCGTAGTTAATATCCATTGCGCAGGGGGAAACCGCTCAAATCCAGCATTTTTAGCACCGTCTTCCAGTCTTCCGTCTCGGCCGGGACCTTTCGAGGCCCATTGCGAACGCATGGAGGTGCATCATGGCTGACTCCCCCCCTACCAATCCCGAGTTCTCAAGTCCGGAATTTCAGACCGTCCTCAAATCGCTTGTCGAGCTTTACCGCCCCATTCTCGAAGAGGATTTGAAGCGGGCCGGCGATCTCAAGGCGCTTGGCGAGGAGGCCGGAAAGGCGCCCCCCGACTGCGAGGCCGAACTGGCCGAAGCGCAAAGATTGTTCGGCAATTTTCCCGATGAAAAGATAGCCCTGGCGCTGCTTCCGGCACAGGCGCGCGAGGTTCTCGGCCCCATCGAGCGCTGGCGCTGGTGCCTGCTGCATATCCGCTGCTGCACGATTTTCGGCTGGCTGGTCTGCCGCCGGCCGCGCTCGTTCCGCCTGTTCGTCTATTACCTCTATCTCTATTGGCTGTGCGTGCGCCGCGCGGTCGGGACCCCGGTGACGCCCGGCCAGTTGACGTCCGCCGACCGCAAGGATTTCGAGACGCTGGTGGGCGCTCTCGCGAAGGCCTATCGCCCCTATCTCACCGATCAGCTCGCAACCGTCGATTTCACCGCCGGCCTTCCCGATGCGGTGACCAAGGGCGACATCGATTGCCACGAAGGCGAGCACGAAGCCGCCGCCATCTTCGAGCGCTTGCTGACGCCCGATGCGGCACAGGCCCTCCTCGGTGAAGCCGCGTTCAAGGCCCACAGCCGGGAGCCGTGGTTCTGGGTTTGCCGCTGCTGGTGCCTCTGCGCGATCCGTTTCGGCTGCTGCCTGGCGCGGGCGAGAAACCTGATCGATGTGTATCGCTGCCTCATCTTCTACTGGCGCTGCCTGCGGGAGTGCTTCGGCCCTCTCACATGCGAGATCACCGGCCCGGATGGCTGCGTCGCCGAACAGGTCAATACCGACATTCCCGCACTCGTGGTGCCGATCACCGGCACCGCGGCGGGTGCGGGCTTCGTGCGCTATGTGCTCGAATGGTCCATCAACAACATCAACTGGCACGCCGCCAATTTCGTGTATCCGCCGGTGCCCCCGGGCAACACGGTTCAAGGCAACGCGCCCGTCTTCGGCGGACTTCTCGCCTATCTCGACACGACGCTCCTGAATGCCGGCAATTATTTCGTGCGCATGACGGTGTACGGCGCCAACCAGACGACGCCGCCCTGCTCGATCACCTTCCAGGTCTTCAAGAAGGACGTCCGCATCCTCGGCGTCGACGGCAATTTCACGCTCGACACCAACGCCTTCGATCCCGCCGCGCGCTTCATGGACAATGTGCCCGCACTCTGCACGCGCCCGGCAGGAAGCTTCGAGGCCTCGTTCGGAAGCTGCCTTTCGGTGTGGGGCTCGGCCTATATCGCGGGCTGCGACGACACGCAGAAGATCAAGGGCTACACGCTCGCCTACAAGGCGGGCGACGATCCCGATTGCACCAGCGGCGGCTGGAACACCTTCTGGACCGTGAATTTCAGCACGCCCGCACAGTATCGCGCGATCAATATGCGCACCGACACCTCGGTACTCACCGCCAATTGGGTGCCCGATTGCCTCGTTCCCGTGCCGTTCCCGCCCTGGTGCCTGCTGACCGATCCGCAAGGGTTGCTCAGCCCCTCCTCCTGGACCACCAATATCGGCGGCTGCCAATTGAGCGGCCTGTTCACGATCCGGCTGCTGGTCGAAGACACCCTCAGCAACACCTATTGCGACACCCAGCGTGTGTGGCTCGACAACAAGCCGATCACTGCGCTGATTCAGATCGATGCGGTGCCCAAATGCGCCGATCTGTTCGTCAGCAAGTTCGCGAACCCGCCGGACTGCAGCGTGCCGTGGAGCCTTCCGATTTCGGGCATCGCCTATGACGAATACATCGACGACACCGCCATGGTTCATCCGCGGCCCGACGACAATTTCGACTATTACGTGGTGTCGGTGGAAAAGCAGGGCGGGGCGTCGATCTCGCTGCCGATTCCGGGGCCGGGCGGCGCCTGTTTCTATGGGACGTCGCGGGTCGGCGATCCCGGCACGCGCTGCGGAGTGGCGACGGTGCCGCAAGTGATCGGGACGCTGACTTCGTTCGATTTAAGAGCGGTGGACCCGCTCTGCAAAGCGTCCCTGCCCTATGTTGTTCCCAACGACTTCACGATTCCGCGCGGGGAATGCTGCGTCTACATCTTCCATCTCACGGTCTATGACCGCACTGCGCGGGCCTGCGGGATCAACTGGGCGTCGGCCGACTGGCCGGTGAAGATCTGCAACGATCTGCCGCCTTCCTGACGATGGAGGATCCGTGGCTGCGGTTTGTGGTGGCTCTTCTGGCGACGTGGCGGCTTGCGCACCTCTTCGCCTTTGAGGATGGGCCGTGGGATCTTCTGGTCTCCTTGCGCGCGTCGCTCGGGAACGGCGCGCTCGGGCATCTGATGGATTGTTTCCACTGCGTGAGTCTTTGGGTTGCTCTGCCGTTCGCGTTTTTCGTCGGAAGCGGCGCAGTCGCCATAGGCGTGGCGTGGCTCGGCCTCTCGGGGGGCGCTTGCCTGCTCGACCGGCTGGGCCGCCCGCCCTTAATGATACAGCCCCTGAATGCACAAGGAGAAGACGATGCCGTGCTGCGGCCAGAAGCGGACGGAGCTGAGGACGAACAATCCCTCAAATCCGAACCAGCCCGCCAAGAGTCGGGCCACATCCGTGCCATCCGTTGAGCCGCCGCGCAAGGCCGCGCTCATCGCCCGGCCGGCACCGGCCGAGCCGCCGCTTCCGCGCGCACCGTCTTCCGGCGAGGTGGGTTTGCGCTATCTCGCCAGCACCCCGATTGTCGCGGTCGGAATCGTCTCGCGCCGGCAGTACCGGTTTTCGGGCACGGCCCCCCTTCAACGCGTGCTGCGCGCGGATGTGGATGGGCTGCTCTCGAGCGGTTATTTCCGCCGCGAAAGCTGAAGCGCCAGTTACAAGTGCCGCCCGGCCTTCCGCGCATTCCGGCAAGCCGGTACACTCGCCCCCGAGCCGCTTACGGCCCAGGGGAGGAACCATGAGACCGATCAAACGCATGATCATGCTGACGGCGGCATCTGCCGCTGCGGTGTTTCTGCTGCAATCCAGCGCGCCGGGACCCGCATACGCGCAAGGCCAGGGGGCCGCGAACGAGCCCTACAGCAAGACCTGCCGGGTGACGCGCGCGCGCGACAATTCGATCCAGAACATCGAACCCACCAAGGTGTTCGATAATCTGTATCTGGTCGGGCCCTGCTACGTCTCGGTTTGGGTACTGACGACGCCTCAGGGCGACATCATGTTCGACACCACACAGGAACCCTTCGTCGATCACGTGGTCGACAACATCAAGAAGATGGGTATCAACCTGCGCGACATCAAATACATCATTCTTTCCCACGGCCATCTCGACCATGTCGGCGGCGCGGCGAAGATGCAGGAACTTACGGGCGCGCACGTGATGGCCATGGAGCAGGATTGGCAGATGATGGCCGACCTCGACGGCAAGAAGGGCAACCGCGATGGCGGCGGCATCAACAAGATTCCCAAGAAGGACATCGTCGTTCACGAGGGCGATCATCTCGACCTCGGCGATCAGCATCTGACCTTTCACTGGACGCCGGGCCACACGCCGGGCGTGACCACCACCGAAGGCATCAAGGTCTACGACAGTGGTGTTCCGCACACGGCGATCCTGATGGGCGGCGGCGGTTATCGCGGCGGCCTGAAGGAAGCCGAGCAGTCGCTGGAAAGTGCCAAGAAGGTTGCGGCCATCAAGGGCGTGGAAGTCAATCTGATGGTCCACTCCTGGGCCGATCCGAACGGCTATCCGGGCGGCGGCGTGCTGGAGCGCGCCATGATGCTGAAGAACCGCAAACCCGGCGATCCCAATCCCTTCATCGATCCGAAGACGTGGAACGAGCGCGCGCAGGCCGCGATCACGGGCGCGGAACGTGCGATCCAGCGCGAGAAGGACAAAGCCGCGGGTAAAGCCGGCTAAATCCTCTGAGGCCTGTGTCGTTGCGTGGTCATCCCGGACGGCGCGTCAGCGCCGATCCGGGACCTGCGGAGCTTTTGTATCTCCGGCTGCCATCAGCCTTCGCAACCCAATTCAACTCGCGATGGCGCCGATCTGCTTCATGAAGCCGAGGCGGTCCCATTCGTCCCACGTGTGGGTCACCTTGCCGTCCTTGAAATGGGCAAAACCCATTCCTGAGAACCTGACCGCCTTTCCGGACGGCGCAACTCCCATCTGATCTCCAACGTGCCGGGCTGTGCAGGTCCACCGCACGGCCGCGACGTCTCCCGATTCCACCACTTCATCGACGGTGAAATTGATCTCGCGAAACGCAGCCTGGATGGGGTCATAAATCTGGTGAAACCCCTGAAGCCCAACCAGCGACTCGCCGCCTTGGCCGACGGTATGAAAAACGCAATCGGGATGAACCAAATCCGGATAGACCTTGTCGATATTTCCCTTGTTCCACACTTCGGCAAACCACGTCCGAAGGGCGTGTTCGGCATGTCCCATGGCAAGCTCCCCTCTTTGGAAACGATGGATGTGCCGGCCACCCCCTTCTGGCCGGTCTTGCAAAATTCAAAGCTAGTTCTTCACCATGAACCGCTGCACGCGTTTGCCGGTGTCGACTTCGCCTGTGTAGACATTGCCGTGGCTGTCGGTGGCCACCATGTGAATCCAATGGAAGCCGCCGCCGGAATGGCCGAAGAAGCCGAAATGGCCGAGCGTCTTGCCGTCCGCGCGATTCACGATCCACACCACATTGTTCATGATGTCGGACACGTAGATCAGCCGCTGATCGGGCGACAGCGCCATGCCGCCGGTCGAGCCGCGATCCAAGGTTTCGGGGGCCACGGTGAACTCGCGCACGAATTTGCCGGCTTTGGTGTATACCTGGATGCGGTCGGATTGCCGGTCGGCGGCATAGACGAAGCCGTCCTTCGAGACGGTCAGCGTGATGTGGCCGAGGAAATCCTTGGCCGGCGGGCCTTTGGGATCGTATTTCGCGGTTGGATCGAATTTGATCTCGGCTAGCGGCTTGCCGTAGGCGGCCCAGCCGCGCTTGAACTTCATGGTGTCCATGTCGAACACCAGCACGCGCCCGCGCAAATAGGAATCGGTGACGAACAGCTCGCGCGCATCCTCGTCGAATTCCCCGCCCTCGATGCGGCCGACGACCATGGGCGTATCGGCGGGATAGGCGCCGGGCTTGGGCTGGGTGGCATCGGGCGTGCGCTCGATGGCGCCAAGCAGCTTTCCGTCCTTGGTGTATTTGCGCATCGTGTCGGAGCCGATCCAGATGTTCCCGGCCTTGTCGGCGAGGATCAAATGGCCATCGACCTTGTCGGCCTGATTCCAATGGCGGATCAGATTGCCCTGCATGTCGAAGGCGAGAATGCCTTCGGGCCTCAGGCAGCAAAGTGCGGTCTTCGGCGTCAGCGAGGCGTAATTCTCGGTCTTCTCCGGCACATGGAAAATCGGATCGACGTCGTAATCGCCCGGGCGGTTCAGCACCCAGATGATGTCGTCCTTGTCGACCGCAAGTCCCGTGATGCCTTCGAAGGTCCAATTGTTGGGGAGCGGCAGCTTCGGCCACGCGCCGTCATAGGTGAAGGTGGGGACTTTGGCGGTCTCGGCCGAATTGGCGTGATGGCCGATGGCAACGGCCGCGCCCACGGCCAGAACCAGCGCCGCGCTCTTGAACCATGTCGTGAGCGAACCTCGCGAAGCGTGCATGTCGAATCCCTCCCTTGGGCCGGTTCCACCGGCCGTCACCGCCAGTGTGCAATTGCCGCGGGCGCCGGGCAATGGGGGAGGCTCACTCCTTCCAGCGGGTGTGCTGGATGAATTGGGGAAGCTCCGCCGGGCGGCGCCCATTCCCCCATTGCGAGATGTCGGGAATCGTCGCGATCCCGTATTTGGCGGCGAGCAGGCTCAGGATGCTCTGGTCGCAGCGGTGCTGCACGAAGTCCGGATAATCGGGGAGCCCGCAAATGTTGGGCGCTTCGGTCAGAAGGCGGGGGTCTTCACAATAGCCCAGCCATTCCTCGAAAAAATGAAGCGTGAAATCAGTCCTTTGGCAGAGGAAGAAACTCGCGAGAACCTGCGTCATTTCCGGGAAGGGCGGCCGGTCGAGCCCCATGGCGACGAAGCAATCGCGCTTGCAGTATTTCCCATTCGTCAGCGACGGATCGAGCGTGAAAAACAGTATCGGCTTCGCCCTTTCCCGCAGGCACAGATCCACCAGAGGCTGCACGGCCCGCACGAAATGGCAGCCGGAATCGGCATAAAACAGCACATCGCCCTCGGCCATTGCATGGCGCAACGCCTGGACCACGATATAGGGCTTCCATAGCCACATGCCCGCGCCGTTGCGGCGGCTCAGGACCGCGCGATTGCGGGCCACGAAGCCGGGATCGAGATGCTGCCGTCCGAACGCGATGGCGCGTCCGAGGCCGCCGGTCAGAAGCCCCGACTGGGTGTTGAGCTTCTGCGCCTGGTAGTAACCCGCGTCTGCGTAATTGATGAGCAAAGTCGCCATGGCTGGGTTGAAACCCTCTCACCAGCGGTAGGTCAAGACCACGCCCGCGGTTAAAGCCAGGCGCGCTCCGCCGAGATAATTCTCCATCCACGCCTGCGCGCCGGCATCGAGCGACCATCCCTTGGCAAGCTCGAAATGCGCGGCTGCGGTTGCGCGCTTCTGATCGTCGGGATCGAGGCCGAATTTGTCGAATTGCCACATCCGGCAAAGTCCCTGTTCCCAGGCGCACCCGATGGAGGATTGCAGCAGATCGAACGAGCGCTGAGCGGGCGGCGTGAAGGCAAATGTGCCCTCGGCCCCGAACAGCGTGAACGGGGTCGCCTTGCTGTCGACATAGGCACCCGGGAGCGCCGCGACATGGCCGAGATTCGAGAGCCGCAAGGCGCAGCGTTCGCGCTCCGCGTCCGTCAGCCTGTCGTAATTGGCGAAATTGCAGGCGAAATAGTCGCCGAGATTTACGAACACCCGCGCATCGGGATTGGCCGGCAGCTCTGGCAGCGTCAGCGCCGGGACGATGGGCGTCAGCGTGGTCATGGTCTGCGACGGTACGGCGAAACTCGGACCGTCGCGCACGAGCGGCGAAATGGACAGAGCCGCCGCGGGCGCGGGCGGCGCAGATTTGGAAAGCGATACCGGTAAGGATTCCGGCGGCAGAAAGATCAAAGTGGTGACGGTTTGGGGCCGCTCGGCGATCAGCCGCTCGAACAAATCGCGCACGCCCAGCAGCATGCGGATTGCAGCCACGTGCAAAAGCAACACGGCGAGCGCCGCGGCGATCTTGCGAAGATTGGGCTGATGTATCGCTCCCAACACGGGCATCCGCCGGTCCAGCCGTCACGCGAAACTAGCACACCGGCGCGATTTTCAGGACGTCATCGAAGGAGTATAATGCTCGCCGCTTGGAGGGGCGGACGTCGACCCTGCCGAATTGCCTCGGACGGCCAAACCTTCGCGAAAGGGGTGGCGCGATGCGTAGGTCAACGATTGCCGGATTCCGCACGGCGCATATCGGCGCCGTCCTTTGCGCGCTCGCGAGCGGGCTGGCGCAGCCGGCCGCAGCCGTGCCTGTCTTCCAATGGCTGGATTCCTATGACGTGACGTTCACCACGCTGGTAGGCGGCACCGGTCCCTACACGGCTGCGGCCAATTTCGGCGCGGCTGCGACGGCGAACCTTCAGACGACGAATCTCGGCGCCGCGGGCGACATCGGGCCGTCGACCGCCTTCATGCGTTCCTTCGTCGATGCGCGATCGGGATTCTTCAACGATACGGACGCGACCCAGGTCGTCGCATTCGACCGGCCCTTCCGGCTTTCGGGCTCGCCCAATGGCTGGACGATGACCCTGACCGGCTTCTATTCCGGCTTCCTCGGCATCCAGCCTTTGGGGAGCCTCAACCCGGTTGCCTCGGTAGAGGTCTTCGGCAAGGTCGATTCGCTCGACGTCGCCGCAGATCCCATTCACGACCTCGAAACCATCACCCTGGACAACACCGGCAAGACCACCACGGTCAACGCGGTTTTGACCGCCGACGTGCCCGACGGGAATTACGAATTCGACGGCTCGCTGGCCGCGGGCGGCAAGATTCTGCATTCGCTCGGGTTCGGCCAGGCGTTCTCCGATTTCTGGTCGCTGCCTCCGGGATACGGCCTGTCGCTGACGCTGACCGCGGTGCCGAGAGCGGCCAATCTGCCGCCGGCTCCGCCGCTGATCCCGCCGCCGCCCCCGCCCCCCCACCAC
>Ga0265334_10000682_pt1 | contig 16997 bp, 12 predicted proteins | sample 42023metaG_FD_192442 | JGI IMG/M metagenome (GOLD analysis project Ga0265334, IMG submission 192442) | Rhizosphere microbial communities from Carex aquatilis grown in University of Washington, Seatle, WA, United States - 4-20-23 metaG | ecosystem: Host-associated > Plants > Roots > Rhizosphere... | reverse complement strand
CATCCTGCAAAACGGCCGGACCGTCGGTCGGGACAACGGGCCCTTCCTCAATAAACAGGATTTTCTGGGATTTCTCCGGACCAACAAATCACCCTACAACCGTTGATCCGGGAAGCCCGCCGTCACCCCTTATGGCGATGCCGGCGCATGGTCGGACCGAGGCGAAAGAGACTGCGCATGATCCATTCGACGTTATACCAGTCGATCCTGAATAAAAGAAAATCCGTGACACGCCGACAAGCGGCCGGCCCTGCATCATGTGTCACAAAAAAGCGCGGCATGAACCGCGCCTTTTTCAAAAGAAAAGCCGTGTTCTTATGCTGCGTCCTTGTTGCTGGTCGCGCGGGTGATCGTCTTCTTCAGCATCGGCTTCTTGCGGCCTTCGACCACCGCCTGATCAATGACAACCTCGGCGATATCGTCACGCTGCGGCAGCTCATACATGACTTCGAGCATGAGCTTTTCCAAAATGGCCCGAAGCGCGCGGGCACCGGTTTTGAGCTCGATCGCTTTCTTGGCGATGGCCACCACGGCATCGCGGGTGAAGCGGAGTTGCACGCCGTCCATCGCGAAAAGCTTGGAATACTGCTTCACCATCGCGTTCTTGGTGCGGAGCAGGATTTTCTCCAGATCCTCGATCTTGAGCTGATCGAGCACGGAAACGACCGGCAGGCGGCCGATGAACTCGGGAATCATGCCAAAGCGGATCAGATCCTCGGGCGCGACGCCGCGCATCATCTCGTCCGGCGTCAGCTCGTGGTCCTTGGCGTTGACGTGGAAACCGAGCGAATTCTGGCCGAGGCGCTTCTTGATCACATTGTCCAGGCCCACAAAGGCACCGCCACAGATGAAGAGAATGTTCGAGGTGTTGACCTGGATGTACTCCTGATTCGGGTGCTTGCGCCCACCCTGCGGAGGAACGTTGCAGGTCGTGCCTTCCAGAATTTTCAGCAGCGCCTGCTGCACGCCTTCGCCGGAAACGTCGCGGGTGATGGAGACATTTTCGGTCGTGCGGCGGATCTTGTCGATTTCGTCGATGTAAATGATGCCGCATTCGGCTTTCTTCACGTCGTAATTGGCGGACTGTAGCAGACGGAGCACCACGTTTTCCACGTCCTCGCCGACGTAACCGGCCTCGGTCAAAGTGGTGGCATCAGAAATCGCGAAAGGCACGTCGAGCGTCTTGGCGAGCGTGCGGGCCAGCAGGGTCTTGCCAGAGCCAGTGGGGCCGACAAGCATGATGTTGCTCTTCTCGACCTCGACTTCGTTGAATTCAGCGGGCATCGACGCGGCATCGCGATTATTGCCTGAACCGGCATCGAAATTGAGCCGTTTGTAATGATTGTAGACGGCTACGGAGAGAACCTTTTTGGCGTGATCCTGACCGATGACGAAATCGTCGAGCACCTTCTTGATCTCAGAAGGCTTGATCAGCCGGAACGCGGGTTTGGCCGAGGCGGCATCGGCGGGCTGGGCCTTGACCTCACGGTCGATGATCGTCTTGCAGACGTTGACGCAGGAGTCGCAAATATAGACGCCCGGGCCGGCAATGATTTTGCGAACTTCCGCCTGCGATTTGCCGCAGAACGAGCACAGGGTCATGCGCGAGGATTTAGCCATGATTATCTTATATCGACCGCAACGGCCGGTTAGTCGAGGGATATTTTGTGACTTCCGCTATTGCGCAAAGTCGTGTCAAGCTGCGCTTTGCCCGGCAATCTGTTGGGCATCCCGTGTCGAAGCCACCACATGGTCAACTATACCGTACGTTTTGGCCTCTTCCGCGCTCATGTAATAATCGCGATCCGAGTCCTTTTCGATCTGCTGCGCCGTCTTTCCGGTATGTTTCGCAATGGTTTCGTTGAGAGTTTTGCGCCAGCGCAGGATTTCCCGGGCCGCAATGGCGATATCGGCGGTCTGGCCACCCGCACCGCCGCTGGGCTGGTGAATCATCACGCGACTGTTGGGGAGGGCGAAGCGCTTGCCCTTGGTGCCGGCGGCGAGGAGCACCGTGCTCATGCTCGCGGCCATGCCAACGCAGTAGGTGACGATGTCACACTGCAGGAAGTTCATCGTGTCGTAGATGGCCATTCCGCCGGTAACAATTCCGCCCGGTGAGTTGATGTAGATGTGGATGTCCTTCTTCGGATCCTCCATCTGAAGATAGAGCAACTGCGCAATGACCAAGTTGGCTACGTTTTCGTCAATCGGTGTACCGATAAACAAAATACGATCCTTGAGGAGTCGTGAAAACACGCTCATCGGCCTGGTTTCCCGGCCGTTATTATCCCAGATTGTGACGTCGTAGCTCATGAAGTGGTGGCTTTGGCTGTCTTCACGTTAGCCTTGCCGACCAAGAAATCAAGGGCCTTGTCAAAAAGGATCTGTTGCTGGATGGCGCGAAGCTGATCGCGGTCCTTGCTGAGTTCCTTGGCAAACTTGTCGGGTTTCGTCCCGGAGCGCATCGCCTCGCGCATGAGCCAGTTGTTAAGATCCTTCTCGTCGACCTTGATTTTCTCGGCTTCCGCGATTTTCGCGAGCATGAGCTGCATCTTGATCCGGGCCACGGCGGCTTTCGACGCGCTGTCGTGCAGCTCTTTCTTGCTCTTCTCGAATTCTTCCTGTGGCACGCCGCGACGCATGTTTTCCTCGATGAACTGACGGAGCACATTGTCGCGTTCGTTGGCGACGAGACTTTCGGGGGCGTTGAAATTCGCCTTGGCCAGCAGCGCGTCGGTGATCTGGCGGCGCTGGGCGTTGCGATTCTCGTAGTCCTTGCGGCTGCCTAATGTCTGCTTCACCTGCGTCTTCAACGCATCAAGGCTGTCCACCTGGTTGGCCTTGAAAAAGGCTTCGTCCAACGGCGGCAGGGCGCGCTCGCGCACTTCCTGCACCTCGACGGCATAGACCACGCTCTTGCCCGCAAGAGCCGGCACCGCGGCAAAATCCGCCGGGAACGTCACGTTGACGTCCTTTTTGTCGCCGGCTTTCAGGCCGGAAATTTGCTTCGATACACCGGGGAGCAGGCCTTCATTCGCACCTTCGACCTCTTCCCAAGTCTGCGGAGCTTTGGCGTAGATGGCCTTGTCGCCGACGATCTCGGTCAGCGATTTTCCGTCGAGCGTGCCTTCATAGCTGAAGCGCACATAATCGCTCTTCGCGGCGGCACGCTCGGCAACCTTGAAATCGGCGCGCTCGGCCCGGAGGCTCTCGATCACGGCATCGACTTCGGCGTCGGTCGGCTCGGCGGAAATAATCTCGGTCTCCAATCCGGTGTACTCGGGCAGCGCGAATTCCGGCCGGACATCGACCGTGATCTTGATGGCGGCCGAAAGACCGGCCTCAACCGTGCCTTCCTCGACATCAACCAGCGACAGCACCTCGAGCTTCGACTGCTCCAAGCCGTCGCGATACGCCTTGCCGATCACACGATTTTTAAACTCTTCCTTCAATTCCTTGCCAAAACGCTTCTCCACAAGCTGCGCAGGCGCTTTGCCAGGACGGAAACCGGGTATGTTCACCTGCTGGGAGAACTGGCCCAGGATGGTCTTGTATTCACCATCGACCTCACCCTTGTCCAGGGTGACGGTCAGCGTTTTGCGGGTATCGTTGATTTCGGTTATTTGGACGTTCACGGATTAAAATTCAGATGGATTTCTGGGTGGAAAAGAGGCCGAGGTAAGTCACCCGAAGGAGTCCGGTCAAGGCCGCATTCTTCGAGAATTCAGCTTAATCCCGCTTGGATTTGTCGCCGGCTGCACCCAAGCTGCCCACCGGAATGGCCACTCTCGCCCAAATCATTGCCACCCACGGCAGTATCCTCGTGCTCGACGCCGCCTCCGCCACGGTGCAGGTCGGTCTGCTCCGCGTGGACGCCGCTCCACTCTGGCGCAGCTCCGTCGAGGAGTCCGGCCAATCGCTCTTCACCTGCACCGACGCCTGCCTCCGGGCCGCCGGTCTGAAGCTGCGCGACATTAGAACATTTGTTTTCTGCGAAGGACCGGGTTCGATGCTCGGCGTCCGCACCACCGCCATGGCGATCCGCACCTGGCAGAGCGAAATCCCCCGCCCCGCCTACCGCTATCATAGCCTCACACTGGCCGCCCACTTTGTCGCGTCGCAAAAGCCTCACCACCGTTTCGCCGTGATTGCGGATGCGCGTCGTGAGACCTGGCACTGCCAGACCATCGAAGCCGATGGCCGAATGTCCGTGTTGCAACGCCTGCCGCTCACCGAATTGCCGCAACTGGAATTAGTCACGCCCGAAAACTTCCGCATGTGGTCGATGCTGCCTGTTTCCATCACGACCTGCAGTTACGATCTGCAGAAACTTTTTTCCGCCGCAGCCGGAGGCGGTTACTTTCGCCTCACCGACGCTCCCGACGCCTTTCAGCACGAGGCACCGGACTATAAAAAGTGGTCGGCCCAAACCCACAGCGCCGCTACCGCACCAGCCCGATAATGAATTTCACTCCCATTTTTCGCACCGAAGCTGCAGGAGCGGCTTTATGCCGTGATTCGAAAGTCGTGCCGCACTCGTACATCCAAAATCGCGGCATAAAGCCGCTCCTACAGTTCAATCGTAGATTCGAGACCGTTCCGTTCCTTCACCCATGAGTTCCTCCGCGCAACTCCCCCTGCGTTGCTGGGCCGAGATCGATCTCGCCGCCCTTGAGCGCAACCTTAAACTCATCCGCGCTTCCCTGCCGCCGCGCATCAGGTACGTCGCCGTCGTCAAAGCCGACGCCTATGGCCACGGCCTGCCGCAGACCGCCGCCCGCCTCATGCATGCTGGCGCGGATTTGTTTGGCGTCGCCAACATCGCCGAAGCCATCGCGATCCGCGAACTCAGCGCCGACTGGCCGGTTCTGCTCCTCAGCCCGGTGTTGCCCGACGAAGACAAGTATCTGGCCGACTATTCGCTCGCAGCCACTGTTTCGTCGCCCGAGGAAATCCGCCGCTTCGACGCCGCGGGGCGCGCGGCCGGCAAGCCCATCGACGTCCACCTCAAGATCGACACCGGCATGGGCCGGCTCGGCGTCTGGCACAGCGAAGCAGCCGCGCTCCACGCGCAAATCCTCGCCTCCCCGGGAGTGCGGCTCACCGGTGTGTTCACGCACTTCGCCAGCGCCGACGAAGATCCCGCCTTCACGGCGCAACAACGCCAACTGTTTCTCACCACGCTCCGCGCGCTCCCCGGCATCGATCCAGCCGAACTTTTTATTCACGCCGACAACTCCGCCGGCCTCGAAACCACACCCGACAGCAGCGTATTCAACGCCGTGCGGGTCGGCCTGCTGCAGTTCGGCATTCTGCCGCACCCGCATTCCATGCTCGCCCGGGTCCACACCGAGCCCGTGTTCAGTTTTCATACCCGCATCGGCCTGGTGAAAGATCTGCCCGCCGGCACCGGTGTCAGTTACGGCCGCACCCACGTCTTGAAGAAAAACGCGCGGGTGGCGTTGCTCACCGCCGGTTACGGCGACGGCATCGCGCGCGCCTGCAGCAATCGCGGCTCCGTGCTGATCCAGGGCAAACGCTGTCCGATCCTCGGTCGCGTGTGCATGGATCAGACGGTCGTCGACATCACCGGCGTCTCCGACGAAGTCCGCTGCGGCGATCCCGTAGTCTTAGTCGGCCGCCAAGGCGCGGAAGAAATCTCCGTCGCCGAATTCAGCCGTTGGGCCGACACGATCCCCTGGGAAACCCTCTGCTCCGTGACGAAGCGCGTCCCCCGCCTTTACAGGAATGCAGCGGGTGTGTGATGGAACGATGGTCAAAACATGACGCCTCTACTGGCAAGCAAACTCCGCGAGCTAACGAGGCGTGCTGGTTCAATTTTGTCTCTTGGTTCACATTCATCCCTCAACAAACTTGTCACCTCGCTCGATAGGAGGAGGCGGGCTGCTCGATTTCATTTCACGGACGAGCGTTTCCACAGTTTCTCGGATCATTGTCCATTCCCGACTGTTTGCTAAGGCATCAAAGGCGTCCTGCTGTTGGCGGACCCGCTGTACGGCTGCGCCGCCGCGCTCGACGAGGTCCAGGCGCGATGCCCCGCGGTGGGGCAGCCACCAACTGTTTCGATCAACGCTACGGATGAGATACGCGCGGGCGAGCGTGGTATGAGTCCTTTTGAAAAGCGGAAAATGATAGGCGGAGATGGAGCATACGATTCAGGTCACATCCCGTGCATTGTTCTCTGCCGTCTTGGCTGGCCTCTTCGGAATCATAATCATCGTCATCGGGAATAGTGAAGATGCGGTGGTCGCCGACGGATCGAAAGTGCCCTTCTTGGAGTGCAAACCCTCATTTCGCACCAGTCGTGGACACAAAATATTTATCCGGCCACATGGCTTCTTTCTTCTTCATCTGCGACACCGTTCCGCGTGCAAAAAGCCACGCAAGCTTCCCGTTCGCAGATTTCCCACGCAGCAAGCGCCGCACTACCGCTCCTTGGGAAACCATCCGGTTCTCCAGAAGTTAGCCAACCTCAGACCGCTCTTGCTCACGACGAATCTGTTGTCATCGGTGTGAATCTGCGGTTTCAAATGTCTCCCCTCAGCCCGTTTTTCGTGAAAGACGGCGGCCTGATCCCGCTCGTGCCCGAGCACCAGTGGGCCGCAACCCGTGACGAGAGCGTCCCGCTCGAAGACCGGCATCACGATGAAACGCCCGGCGAACTTTTCCTCCACGACGATGATGGCGAGACCTTCGACTACCAGCACGGGCAGTCCTCCTGGACGAATCCGCGCGTCACCAAAATCGCGACCGGCACCTGGCAGGGCGGGGTCACGCCGCAAAAAAACGCGGCACCGTGGCACTATTCGGGCGTGACATGGCGCTTCATGTCCGCACCAACTACTCCCTGACAAAAACAGCGCCCACGCTCCGGCTCAAACCCCTCGCGGAAATAAAGATCCTCGGGGCAAGCCCCGAGGCATTGGCCAAGACCACCCGTAACACCCTGTGCCCATTATCACTTCTTGCTGTAGGAGCGGCTTTATGCCGCGATGGTTGGCCGAATCGCGGCATAAAGCCGCGCCTACATCAAACCAAGCCGAAGCAAGCTTGGGGTATTGGACCCACAGGAAATAAAATTTAATCTTGTCCGACACTCGCCCCATGAGCCGCTTCCTTGTTTATCCACTGCTGCTGATTGCCGCCTGTCCCAACCTTGCCGCCGCTGATGCACCGCCCACACCACCAGTGACGCATTCCTTTGCGATCGGCCAGACGGATTTTCTGCTCGACGGGCAGCGATTGCAGATCCGTTGCGGCGAGATTCATTTCGCCCGTGTGCCGCGCGAATATTGGGTGCACCGCCTCAAGGCGATCAAGGCCATGGGCCTCAATACCGTCTGCGCCTATCTGTTTTGGAACTACCATGAATGGGAACAGGGCAAGTTCGACTGGGCTGGACAGCGGGACGCCGCCGAATTTTGCCGGCTGGCGCAACAGGAAGGCTTGTGGGTGATCCTTCGGCCCGGCCCCTACGCCTGCGCCGAGTGGGAAATGGGCGGTCTGCCCTGGTGGCTGCTAAAAGAATCCGGCGACGGTTTTTTGCGCACCCGTGATCCGCGCTTCGTCGCGCCTGCCCGCCATTGGTTGAAGGAAGTCGGCCGGGTGCTGGGTCCGCTGCAGGTCACGCACGGCGGCCCGATCATCATGGTGCAGGTGGAAAATGAATACGGTTATTTCGGACGGGACGGCGATTATATGCGCCTGATGCGTCAGGCCACGTTGGATGCCGGCTTCGATGTGCCGCTCTTTGCCTGCAACCCCACGGGCGAGGTCGTGCGCGCCTATCTGCCGGAGCTGTTCACGGTCGCCAATTTCGGATCCAATCCGGCCGCCGGTTTCAAGGCCTTGGCCGAGGTGCAAAAAGGGCCGCTGATGTGCGGGGAATTTTATCCCGGCTGGTTCGACACCTGGGGTTCACCGCACCATCGCGGCGACACTCCGGCCGTGTTGCGCGATCTCGACTACATGCTCAAGTCCAACGGTTCCTTCAGCCTCTACATGGCACATGGCGGCACGACGTTTGGATTGTGGGGCGGGTGCGACCGGCCCTTCAAGCCCGACACCAGCAGCTACGACTACGACGCGCCGATCAGCGAGGCCGGTTGGGTCGGGGAAAAATTCGCGCAATTCCGCGCGGTGATGAAACCTTACCTGCTTCCGGGCGAAACGCTGCCCGAGCCGCCGGCTCCGATGCCCGTGATTGAAATTCCGCCATTCACACTGCGCGAGTCCGCGCCCGTCCTCACCAACTTTCCCGCCGCCACGATCCGCGACGCTTCGCCCCGCTCGATCGAGGCGTATGGCATCAGCCGCGGTCTCATCTCCTACCGCGCCACGCTTCCGGCCGGCCCGGCCGGAACGCTCGAGCCCGCACTCGTCCGCGATCTGGCTTGGGTGTATTTGGACGGTCAGCCGGCGGGCCTGATCGACACTCGCATGCGGCACTCGCGTGTCACCCTTCCTGCGCGAACGAAGCCGGTCACGCTCGAGGTGCTTGTCTACACCATTGCCCGGGTCAACTTCGGCGCCGAAGTCCACGACCGCAAAGGTCTCCAGGGGCCGGTCCGTCTCCAGCCAAAGGATGGGGCGCCGATCCTGATCGAGGATTGGCAGATCCGGGCCATCGACTTTGGGGCCGATGCCACTTTGCCTGCGCTGGCCTGGCAGACCGGACCCGCCACCGGGCCGGCGTTCTGGCGCGGCTCGTTTGGCGTGGCGGCTCCGGGCGATACTTTTCTCGATGTCTCGAAATGGGGCATGGGCGTTGTCTGGGTAAACGGCCACTGCCTCGGACGTTTCTGGAACATCGGGCCGACGCAAACCATGTACCTGCCCGGCCCGTGGCTGAAAATAGGAACCAACGAGATTGTCGTGCTCGACTTGAGCGGACCCGAGAAGCCTGAGATCGCCGGAGTGAAGATCCCCGTGCTCGACCTGCTCCGGCCGGAAAAGGATTCGCTGCCCCGCACCAAGCGCGGCCAGCTTCTGCTCACCGGCGTCGCCCCCGCCCACACGGGAGCATTTGCCCCGGGCATCGCCCCGCAGGAAATCCGTTTTGCGAAAACGATGACGGCGCGGCAATTCTGCCTCGAATCAATCGACGCCTTCGACGGCAAGGAATACGCCGCCGTCGCCGAGATATCCCTTCTCGATCCCAACGGGAACACCGTGAACCAATCGGCCTGGAGCATCGCCTACGCCGACAGTGAAGAAGTCATGGCGGATGACGGTTCCGCCATCAACGCGATCAACGGCCAGGCGTCGGACCACTGGCACACCGAATGGAGTGCGGCACACCCCCCGCACCCGCACCGGCTGGTCATCGATCTCGGCGCCGACATCGCCATCGCGGGTTTTCGCTACACCCCGCGGCAGGGTGCGGCCGACGCCGGCGGGCGCATCAAAAATTATCGCATCTATCTCGGAGAACGTCTGGCCACGCCGGTGAATTGACCCATGCTTTTCCGCAATTCCAATCCATGAAATATCTCCTCCCCAGTGCCACCATTTTTTGCGCCGCACTCGCCGGCATTGCGGCCGACACGCCGGCCGCTTTCCCCGTCACGATCACCGTCGATGCCGCGCATCCCACCGGCCCGCTCCGCACGTTCTGGCGCTACTTCGGCGCGGACGAACCCAACTATGCGACGATGAAGGACGGCCAGAAACTGCTCGGCCAGCTCGGCGAACTCGCGCCGAGGCAGATCTATTTTCGTGCGCACAACCTGCTTTCCAGCGGCGACGGCACGCCCGCCTTCAAATGGGGTTCGACCAATGCCTACACCGAGGATGCCCGGGGCAATCCGGTCTATGACTGGCGCGGGATTGACCGCATCTTTGACAGCTATCTCCAGCGCGGGGTGCGTCCGCTGGTCGAGATTGGTTTTATGCCGGAAGCGATGTCGTCGCAGCCGCAGCCCTACCGGCACGAGTGGCGTCCGGGTTTGCCCTACGACAAAATCTACACCGGCTGGACCAAGCCGCCGAAGGATTATGCCAGGTGGGGTGAACTTGCCTACCAGTGGGCCAGGCACAGCGTGGAAAAATACGGGGCGGACGAGGTGAACACCTGGTGGTGGGAAGTCTGGAACGAAGCCAACAACCAGCCCAAAGGCTACTGGGGCGGCAGCGCGGAGGATTTTCGCAAACTCCACGACTACGCCATCGCCGGAATCCGCCGCGCCCTCCCGACCGCCCGGGTCGGCGGTCCGCACACCGCCGGTTCCGGCGGCCAGTTCATGCAGGATTTTCTCGACCATTGCCTGCACGGCACCAACTACGCGACCGGCGAAAAAGGCACGCCGCTCGATTTCGTCGCCTTTCACGCGAAAGGCTCGCCCACCGTGGTGGACGGCCATGTCCGCATGGGCATCAGCAATCAGTTGAAAACCATCGAGACCGCCTTTGCCACCTTTGCCTCATATCCCGAACTCAGGGGCAAACCTGTCATCATCGGCGAATCAGATCCCGAAGGCTGCGCCGCCTGCCAGGGGCCGCAGATGGCCTATCGCAACGGCACGATGTATTCCAGCTACACGGCGGCCGTTTTCGCGCGGAAACACGATCTCGCCGACGCGCACGGCATCAATCTCGAAGGCGCCGTCACCTGGGCCTTCACGTTCGAGGACCAGCCTTACTTCGCCGGTTTCCGCCAGATCGCCAGCAACGGACTCGCGCTGCCGGTGATGAATGTTTTTCGGATGTACGCCAAAATGGGCCCTGAGCGCCTCGCTGCCCTCAGCTCGGCCGAAGTGCCGCTGGCCTCGATCATCCACGAGGGCGTGCGCGGTTCTCCCGACGTAGCCGCGCTCGCCAGCCGTGCTCCCGGTCAGATCGCCGTGATGGTCTGGCATTATCACGACGATGATGTCGCCGGTCCCGATGCTGCGGTGCAGCTCACCGTGGCCGGTCTGCCCGCCGGATTGAAAAACGCCAAGCTCACGCACTACCGCATCGATCAACAGCACAGCAATTCGTACGCCGAGTGGCTGCGGCTGGGCTCCCCCGTGGCGCCCAATGAAAAGCAATACGCCCAATTGGAAAAAGCCAGTGCGCTGACCGCACTCACCGATGCGCCTGCGCCGGTGGCGATCGCCGACGGAAAAGCCGCCCTCAGCTTCACCCTGCCCCGTCAAGGCGTGTCGCTGCTGCTGCTGACCTGGGATGAGTGAGGGCGAATCGATTTTTAGCCAAAGGCAGAGCCTGAGAAACAGCCACGATACCGGGCTGCACAGAGCGGCTTGATGCCGCTGTCGTCGCCGACGTCTCAACGCCGATTATAACATTTGCAACCCCCCTTTTGATCGCTTCGCTTTGTCAAGAGTCAAGACATGACGTCTTCAGATTGGCTCACAGGCGGCACCGGGAGCGACGCTTACTTCAGATTGGCCCTTACATCCAATCTAAGTGGGAGAGCGAACTTTTGCCCAACATCTGAACTGACGTTCGCGTGCGGGCAATTGAAAGACTCAAAACCAGACCGTTTTTTCAGCGCCCTGGAATCAACTTTTTTGTAGCGCTGGCTTGGTTCGCCACCCGCTACTGGCTGGGGCTATTCAAAGCGCCACCGCAAACCATTCATCGATAGAACGGAGACTTCGTTTCTATTAAATTCCTCAATGCTTCCTCGCAGCATTGCACCCCACGGATGATCAAACATTGGCACCATCCCTTGAAATTCAACCCGAGTATCCTTACTAGAAAAAACCAGTTTCGGCGGGTGAACATTGCCTGCCTCACCCGGATGCCGCGCGACGAATTCGTCCACGAAACATCTCTCAACAATTTTCTTGAATAACCCTTGCTGCACTTGGGTTAGTCCCTTTTCAAAGACCAACACATGCCACTTCAGATAGAAGCGCTGGATCTCTGGTTCGGTTGTCACCTCCACTAACTGATCACAAGCATTCAAAAGCTCTTCTTCAGTGCCGCTCTCAAGGATCACCTTCACTTTTTTAAATCCAAGCTCGGCTGCAATTTTGACGTGCTTATGATTTCTCACTGAGACAACGGACCCACCAATGACTCGAACAACTATCGTGGAGATGCGATTGCACAGAGAACAATAGTAGCTGAGATGATCGTAAATATACGAGTCATCCCGATCCGGAAAGCTATCGTTAAGTCGAATTCTATCCAGTGGTATCAAGAAAATCTTCACGGGCTGCGTTGTCATGGGTAGTAAGTAGCGATAGAGTCAAATTCAGGAATGGTTTCAAAAGGCAAAAGCGTTTCAGTTTGCCCTGGCGTTGGTGGAGTGGGAACCGCCTGTTCCACGAGAATACCGTGACGCACAACAAAACTTATGAAATCCGCTTTGGGAACGGAGATTGTCACCACTCCCGGACCACCCGATAGGTCAGGATTATACCAAAGGTCCGCGTAATATTGTGCCGTCCCTCGCTGGCTTGCAATAAACACGCCACGTGCAACGCCGCCTCCCTCTAATTGATGCGCCGCGATTCTATCAACATCTAGCTCTTGGCTGGCAATAATTCCGAGAGCAGCATAAAGCGATGTTCCTCGATAGAGGCCGGCGGACAGGGTCAGGCCTTGGGGCTTGGGGTTCATATGAGTTTTTTGAGGAGTTTGGCGTCAGGTTGGCGGGCCCAGGCACTGACCTTGCGGCTGACTTCGTGGAGGTTGCCCATATGTAGGTTCGTGGCCAGCCAGCGGTTGGTCACCGTGGTCCGCTCCTTCAGGGCGGCGGCGAGGGCCAGTTTCCAGTCGGCGGATTTCCCGGCGCTGGCCAGCTCCGCTTCGGCCCGGCGCAGCTTGCGCAACAGGATCAGCAAGGTGTCCTGCCGGATTGCTTCCCGGGCGAACCGCATTTCCCCTGCCAGTCGCGGACCTTGCCCGGTCATTTCCCCCTGCTCCTTGAGCATGTCCTTGGCAAAGTCCTTCGTCCCGATGATCCAGCCTTGGGACATCCCTGCGAACCGCTGCGCCTTGCGGGCGGACTCGTCCTCCTGCAACCAGGTAAGGTATTTCAGGTAAGCCCGGCGGCCCGCCGTCGTGTCGGTCAGTCCTCCGGCGTGCGCCAGGGCCGGGCCCGGGTCAAACCAGGCCGGTCGTGCGGCGGGCTGCCACAGCCAGTTGAAACCGCTCCAGCCATAATCGGGCAGCTCGGCCACGGAACGAAGTCTGGCCCGCACGGGATTGAGATGGATGTAGTGGCACAATGGGCCCAGCCCCTCGGCAGGGTCGACCGCCAGACTTTTATAGCGGCCCTGAAAGAGGTGACCGCGTTCGTGCCGAAACTGGTTGAACCGGCTGGCAAACGCACCCTGCAGCCAACGCATGCCCTCGACCAGATTGGCGTTCGGGGTGGAGAGGGCCAGATGATAGTGGTTGGACATCAGGCACCACGCATGCACCTGCCAGCCGGTCTTCTGGCAGGCCTCGCCCAGGCACTGGAGGAAAGCGGCTTTGGCTTTTTCCGTCCGAAAAATATCCGTCCGGTAGTTTCCCCGGTTCAGGACGTGATACACTCCGGCTTCGGATTCCATGCGCAACGGTCGGGCCATCGGCCTGTTCCTGGGGACGCACCTGGCAGCCGTCAACCCCAAACCCCAAGGCCTGACCCTTTCGGATCGTTCCTTTCGGATCGTTCCTCCGAAACGCTATTCTTTCACCCCCATCGTCCAGCCCGGCAATATCGGTCCATGCCTTCGAAAAATTCCCGGTTATTAGCTGGCACGAACACTTGTAGATATTGTTTTCATCATCTGCCGTGGGAATACGTAGGATTATACTTCCGTTGGAAAACTGGAGCTGACATTGGATCACCTTCCAATCCCGGTCGCTGCTAAGAGGAATTATGTTATTAGTGAAATGATCCCATGTCTGAAACAATAAATCAAACAGCTCAGAGTTGTTAACGACAGCTACTCGCCCATCGACCAAGGCTCCACCCACGTAATGAGGCTGTGATTCTGTTCCGCGTCTTTGCCAATTTATTTTCATCTTATTTCAATGTCGGACTCGTCAATATAAGGCTCTCGATTTCGGTGCGCAATTCACGAATCAGCGCGCTGACCTCAGCCGCCGCCTGACCGGGTGTTGCATTCGGAAATGCTTCACCAAGGGGCGACGAGTGTCTGCTCGACATTCGCGGAATATTGCGGGTGTGAGCTATTATGAAATGCACCACTTAACGGCATACCATTTTCTGCCCCATAGGCCGGCGGAAAGGGTCAGGCCTTGGGGCTTGGGGTTCATATGAGTTTTTTGAGGAGTTTGGCGTCAGGTTGGCGGGCCCAAGCGGAAATGAAGACGTCACGTCTTGACTTTTGACAGAAGGCAGAATTCGGCATCGGCTTGTCAAGAGTCAAGACATGACGTCTTCAGATTGGCCGACGTCTTCAGATTGGCCATTCAAAGAACAACTGACTTAAACCAATCAATCAGAGTGTATCAAAACGCAGAATGAATTTAGCGGATCGTTCCGTCCCATCTCAATCAGCAACGTAACAAAGAATCGTATATAAAGTCAGTTCAGGGTTGATTCCGGGCGAATCAGGGTAAGGGCTTCTTTGGAGAGCAGCCGGATTATTCTCCACTCAGGATTGTTGAGAATTTGATCGTCGGTAATGACACAGCCATTTGGCCGGCATGTAATCAGATCGATAAACCATGCTATGGCGTCTACGATTTCGCACGCCTCCTTGGAATACGCGCTGTCCTCTCGATCAAACACCCGTTCAACGCCGCCCGCAATTTCGGCTACAGGATTTCCGACATGGGCTCGACGTGAAGGGTCGCGTTCACAGAGATCGAGATAGTCACGTAACACCTTATTCTGGTCGGGGCCATCTGCGGAAAGAAAATGCAGAATAGCAACCAATAGATCAAACTGTGATGGGCTCTTTTTCATTTATTTCTATTGTATTTCATTACGTGAATAGGAAATGAAGACGTCACGTCTTGACTTTTGACAGAAGGCAGAATTCGGCATCGGCTTGTCAAGAGTCAAGACATGACGTCTTTTGATTGCCTTTCAGATTGGCGTTGAGTGTGCCGACGATGACCATCCCGATCTGTATCTCCATCAGACTGTCATGCCCGCTCGGGTCTCTGCCCATGACCGGGTTGCCATTTGCATAGAGGTAAACGCGCAAGAATTCGCGACCGACCGCGGCAGGCACAGAGGAGAATATTCAAAGAACACCTGCCCCTCGCTGGGGGCATTTTATGCCGAGCGCTACTGGCTACCGCTATTCCGGCCCGTCCGAATTAAACTGCTCCAATCGCTTCGCGTGCGCCATTTCAATCCAAATGAGTCGGCCATGCCTTGAAACCTCGAATCTGCTGGGTATGGACCATTCAATACTGCTTCCACAAATTCATCAGGAGGCTTATATCCATGTTTCTCCACGTAATGGTATATAAGATCAGGCGCTGCATAAACCTTGTCGTGGGCTCCAAAGATTCGGATTTCCGCTGTGCCCAGTAATAGCAGGTGTTTGCCAACGAATACCTCAACACCGCAGCCAGACTCGAGCCTGTGTTCGCAACCGGGCAATTCGCAAAGAAAGATTCCGCGCGAGGAGTTGAACTCCCACTCAAAGAAACGCCAGAGCTTCTGCAAAAACACCTTATCGGCTTCCCATTTAGGAAAATCGGTGCCGCCACCCAGCCATCCAACGTTCAACTCGATGCCTTTAATAGCCGTGTTGAAGTAGGAATATCTGCTTAAATCGTCGTACTTTGCCATACTTATTTTAGGCCCCCTGCTATGGCCTTCATTACGGCTGGATGGCGCTCGCTATAGCACCATGCACAGAAAACATTTGGGTTATCCATGATCTGTTTATAAATTTGAGTATAGTTCATGGAACTTACGTCAAGGATGGTGACGTTACCCATCATACCGAACTCTTTCAAATCCTCATTGAGGAATTTCAAGTTCGACGTGAGCGCCCCAGTTCGAGGATCACCGTGCGCTCCGGTAAGTATCGTCACATCTCCTTCTGCAGTTACAACGAAAGCCCCAAAACTGTCTTGATCGATGAGCCCGTTAGACGTCCATACGTCGCCGCCATTCTTACTTAGGAATTTGGTAAAATATCCTTGTGTGCCTTCACCCGCAGACCGAGCCGCCATTCGTATGAATGGCAGTGCCGATCTGACTTCGCGTGCTATTCCCCATAGTTCACGAGCCGCTCCGGCAACTACCTCAGCATCTGCAGCAACCATCCCCATGCCATCCGGCATACTCAGCGTCATGTCTCGAAATTCCTGATCGTACGCAAACATCGCCATATTCATAGCCGCGAGCGTCGTAACGGCTATTGTGCCTGCTACTGCTGGGGCAATTCCGATAGCGCGAGGAATAGCCATCGCGGCGGTTAGCCCGATATCAACCAATGTTACCATTACATCGTTGAGGGTCATGCGTCCGCTCGGATCGAATCGCATCACCGGATCGGCGTTCGCATAGAGGTATTTGTGGAGTGAGGCGGGATCGCCGGAACTGCCTTCGTAGCCGTCTTGGTTCCAGAAGCGGCCGGTGCTCTGGTTGTAGAAGCGGGCTCTCAAATAATACATGCCGAGGTCGGCGTCGTACTGTTCGCCGCGGTAGAGGTAGGCGTTGTCGGTGGTGCCGGTGCGGGCGACGGTGTTGCCGAAGGCGTCGTAATCCCAGGTGTCGGTGACTGTGCCGGCGGCGTCGGTGAGTTGGCGGACGGAGCCGAGGCCGTCATACCCGAAGTAGTGAGTAGCGGGTAGCGAGTAGCCAGTAGAAGAAGTCTGCGAAATCAGACTACTGCCGTAGGTGTAGGTGGTGGCGGTGGTGCCGGCGGATGTGGTCTGGTACTCCTCGACGACCTGGGCGTAGCCGGTGAGGTTGTTCGTATCGATGAGCCGCTGCATGGTGCGGATGGGATTGAGACGTAAGCGTCGCTCCGGGTGCCCCGGACTTTCCGTCGGAGTTGGCACGTGGGTGCGGACCGAATTGGTGACCAACCCGATTC
>Ga0265334_10000681_pt1 | contig 17000 bp, 14 predicted proteins | sample 42023metaG_FD_192442 | JGI IMG/M metagenome (GOLD analysis project Ga0265334, IMG submission 192442) | Rhizosphere microbial communities from Carex aquatilis grown in University of Washington, Seatle, WA, United States - 4-20-23 metaG | ecosystem: Host-associated > Plants > Roots > Rhizosphere... | reverse complement strand
CTCACGATCGCCGGACGCACGGCATCCGCCGCCCTGGCCGTGGTCGAACCCGGGCCGGACGACACCGTGCTGATCGGCGGCGCGGCGGGCGGAGTCGGGGTGTTCGCCGTCCAGCTGGCGCGGATCACAGGGGCGCGCGTGATCGGGACGGGATCGGCGACATCGGCTGGTTTCCTGCGCGATCTCGGAGCCGAGCCGGTCGCCTACGGCGACGGACTGGCCGACCGGGTCCGCGCCCTCGCTCCCCGCGGAATCACCGCTGCGATCGACCTCTACGGAGCGGAGACAGCGCACGCCGCACGGGCACTCGGCGTCCCTGACGCGCGCATCACCACCATCGCCACCCAGGTCGACGGGATCACACCGGCCAACGGCGCCAGCGCCGCCCCCGGCGCCCTGGAAAAGCTCGCTCGCCTGATTGCGGCCGGCCGACTCCGGGTCCCCATCGCCGCCAGCTTCCCGGTCGAGCAAATCCGCACCGCGGTCGAGCTCCAGGCCGGCCGGCACGTGAAAGGCAAGGTCGTCATCGATCTCTAGGGAAAACGGCCTGCTTATCACTCGAATGGGTTCATAGAAAATGCAGGCCCAGTGTTAGTGGTACCACCAGGCTGCTGCCCGGCGCCCGCTGCGGGTCAGCCCTATTTGCTGGTCGATGTCCTGCGGGTCAGCCGTGGCGAGGCCGGACAGCATCGCGATTGCCTTCCGGCCCTCGCGGAGAAGGCGACGGGAGTCGCCACGGACGGCTTGGTGACGCAACCGCCGTAGGCGGGCACGGTGCTTGCGGTGGATCCAGCCGCGCAGGTGCGGCCGTGCGACCCGGGCCGCGTCGGCAAGGACCACGAAGGTGACATCCCGGTCCGCGGGTGCCGGGTCCTCAAGCACCGCGGCCAGTCGTGCCGCTGCAGCCTGGACGGGGCCAGGGTCGAGGACCGTGAGGGTACCGTCAGTGACGTCGAGGACGCCGGCGCGGGCCGCTGTGCTCAGGTAGGGGTTGATGCGCCGTGGTCCGCGCCACCTTACCCACCACAGCACGGTAAGCGGGTCCGCTGGCGGGGGCCACTTTTCATCCAGCGCGCGCAGCGCCTCGTCGGCGTGTGGTTCCCCTGTTGGCGTCGCGCCCAGGAGGGTCAGTCCGTCCGCGCGGACCGCGATCCGCCCGGCTGCTTCAAGGTCGGCCAACTCCGCGACCGCCAGGGCGTAGGAAAGCCTCGGCCCGAACCGCACCTGCCCGCTCCCCGCCTCTATCGCGCACAGCACCAAGTCCATGCCGCATGACGCCATCATGCCAGGGTCTCAGTCTGGTTGGTCACCAGGCCATTCTTGCGCAGCAGCCGAAAAGCGGTGCTATTTCTGCCCATCGCTCTCGCAGACTCCAATCCCTTGGAGTGGCCGCCGAGTCAAGGATCTGCGCGGCAGCCTAGAGCCCGCTGACGAGTGCGAGCGACGAAGAGAAGGCGGGTGAAATGCCCGGCAGCAAGGGCTTTCTGCGTGGAGCCGCCTATCGGAATCGAACCGATGACCTACGCACTACGAGCGGGGGTGAAAAAGCAGGGCGACCGGAGCCATACACGGGGGGCACGGGGGCGCGGGCCCCCGGTGACGGAGTCCGTGACCTCGGCGGGATTTCTGGTCGGCTGTCCAGGAAAGTCCAGGGAGTCGGAGAGTCGTTCATCCGCTCGGCTCCCACTGTGGCTCCCACCGCGCTGGTCGTATGCTCTCACTGTGCAGGACCGCGATGCGACGCCCGACGACGAGCTCGAAGCATCCCTGGCGAGATACACAGCGTCCGCTGCCGAGTGGGCCCGTGTGCAGGCTGAGTCAGGGCCGAGCATCATCGCAGCGGTCTGAGATTACCTCGCTGCCCTTCCGGTGGAGGGTGAAAGTCTCGACCGGGCACAGAGCACAGGGCCAGACGACCAGGGCGCACTGGTCGCACTAGGGAATCTGGCTGAGCGCTCAAGGGGCCTGGGTGAGCTGGCTCAGATACAGTCGCTGGCCCTGCTGGCGGCCGTCGTCCGCTGGTTCAGCAGCGAGTCCGGCCGCTCGGAAGCAGAGATCTTGGACACGCTGGAATCTCCTTTCCGGGAGGGGGAAGACGAGACTCTGGCCGCGATACAGCAAGTCGAGCAATCTCTTCACGACTCCGCGCATGACAAGGGCGAGTAGCCCCGCCAGGCAGCTGTGCGCGGCTTCGCAGGCCCTTCCGCCGTCAGGCAAGAGATGTATACTTTCGGTATGGCAGATCCGATTACATTCCGCCCCACGGCTGAGGATACAGAAAATCTCGCGATCCTGACGGCGGACGGCACCAGCCCGACTCACGCGATCCGGCACGCGCTGGAACTCGCCGCGCACAGCAAACGCCAGGAAGACCTGCGCGCCGACGCAGCACGGCTGGCCGCTAATCCCGAGTACCAGGCGGAAATCCGCGCGGTTCGCGAGGAACTGGACGAGCTCCGTGCGTGGTGACGTCTACCGGCTCAAGAGGCCCCGCTCCGCACAAGGACACGAGCAGCAAGGCGAACGCTACGCCGTCGTCGTCCAGGCCAACGCCTACGAACACCTCTCAACCTGGCTCGTGGCCCCGACGACCACTAAGTCCTTCGGATCCATGATCCACCCCACCATCCAACTCCTCGGCCAGGACGTCCGGGTACTGGTCGAGCAGACTACCGCTGTCGACCCGCAGCGCCTCGGCGACTTCGCGGGCCGCCTGGACGCGGATGAACTCATGGAAATCAACGTGGCCCTACGCGCCGTACTCGACCTCGAGTAAACAGGCGACCGCCGACGGGCTCTCAAGGGCCCTTAATGGCACGGTGCGCGTTGGGCAGTCAATCAAATTTCGTTGCCGGGGCAGGTGGCCGAGGCACTGAGAGGCCGTGGGCGTGCGGGTGGTGAGCGGTCGTGGACATTGATCCGGTGCCTGCCGCTGATCCTCCGTCTGCGTCAGCCGACCCCCGGTCGGTTGCGGCGGCCGGGGCCCTCCGCAGGGTCGACGCGGCGACGCGGATGAGCGTTCGCCGTCATCCTGTGGTCCTGGCCGCTGTTCTGAGTAGCTTCGTCGTACGGGCGATGGACATCGCCACCGCGGTCAACCGCGGCCGCCAGGGGAACCTGGACCTCCCGCTCATCCGGACCCTGGCCTGTGACCTCGGGCAAGACTTGGACCGCGCCCGCCGATATGCGCTGGTCCGTCAGCTTAAGCCTCACGTCACAGTCTCAAGGGGCGCTGCGCTCGTCCTCGCCGCCGACCAGGCTCTCGGCCAAGCCCCCGGAGGTTACCGTTACCCTCTCATTCGCTGCTTCGAAGCCGCTGTTGATCTCGCTCGTGAGCTCGCCGAAGCCGTCTGCAGCGTCCTCGGCTCCCCGCTCAGCCTGCGCTTCGCCGACGACCTCGAAATGGCATGCGAACTCGCCGAGGTACTCGGCTCCGACCTCGGCCGCGTCTTTGATCCCTTCCCCTTCAACGGAATCGATGTCCGTGAACAGGCTCTTAACCTGGCCCTCAAGCGCTCCCGCGCCCTGGACAGGGTCTGCGCGCAGAACCTGGCAGGCCGCCTCGACATCGCGCAGGCAGAAGGGCTGGCGGAGGCGGTCCTTGAGGGCGCCCTAGACGATTTCACGAACTCGGACCTGACGCATGCCAGCCTTGTCGATGCCGACCTGGCCGGAGTGCGCTGGTCGCTCTCGGGAACCAGCTGGCCTCCTGGAACCGACGTCAAGGCGCTCTTGGCCCGGTCAGAAAAGGTCCAGCCTGGCAGCGGCGTTCTCGTGTTCACGCGCCGGGGCATGATGTGGCAGCCAGCATGGCGAGCGACCTAGCCCAGCCCGCCAGGCAGTGTGGGGGCGCTCGTGCCCGCCTAATGGCACGCGCTAATGGCACGAAGCCCGCCGGGCCGCAAAACGCTGAAAGGCCAGTGTTCGGAAACAGGTTCCGACCTGGCCTTTGTCGTTGGAGCGGATGACGGGAATCGAACCCGCACTGTCAGCTTGGGAATCTGCACCGTTTGGGCCTATGTGTCGGCTGACCTGCGGCGTGACCAGTCCGCGAGTGACCAGCGCCAAGGCACCTCCGGAGGGTTCAGCCTCCTTCTGATCACTGCCTGGATCTCGGCCCCGATCGGAAAGTCATGGGGACGAGGACTTCCCCTGTCTGGCCCTGCGATGTCGTGGTAGTCGATCGACGCCCCGACTCCATCGTGTCCGACGATCTCCACTGCCAAGCCCCAAGGCTGGTGACTGCGAACCCTGACCCTCACCTGCTGCCCGGACCGCAGGACTCCGGTGCCATCCGCATCTCCCATGAGTGGAGTTTGGCAGTCGACTCACTCCCTGCCTACCCCGCCTTAGCGCAGAGCGTTCCAGCTTAGCGCTTTATGGGCGCTGACCTGCGGTCTGATCTGGTGCGGCCCTAGCGACTCCCCCCGGTTTACCCCGCTTGCCCCGACCACCCTAGGGTCACTGTAGGGCTGGCCCTAGGGCCACGAGCGCCCAGTAATAAGGCCAAGCGCGCTACCGCACGTGCCTCCTCCGGCTGGTCATCGCACGCGCGCTTCCGGTGGGATCATGGCGCGATGGACCTAGACGAGCTTGACCGGGAGGTTGCCGCCCGCGTCTCCCATTGGCAGGCGGCCGGTGCGCGATGGGAGGTCAAACGAGGGCGATTCACGAGCAAGCCGTCCACATCGCTCTGCCTGGAGGCGGGAGGCGTCCTGGTCGAGCTGGTCTTGTGGGTCTCTGGTGAAGCCGAGCTGATGCACGTGCGAGTAGCTGACGGCGAGATCGTGATCGAGCACTACGAAATCACAACCCTATCGGGCCTTCGAGGCTGCCTCGATAACTTGGAGGCATACACCGGCCTGCAGATGCCACCTTTTGATCCGTAGTCTCTGGCAGTTCCGGTCACGGGCTGCCCGGTAGGCGTCGGACGGATTCTGTCAAGTGTGGCCGCAGGCCATCCCGGAGGGACGCAAAGCGCTCTTGACAGACATCCCAGGAGCTTAGATGTCAAGCTGCGACGTTGGATTGTGGGATCTTCTCTCGATGTGACCAGGCAGTTGCCTCGTCGTAGAGGGTGCGGCTTTTCAGGCATCCGTGCAGGATTCCGACGAGGCGGTTGGCGAGGCGGCGGAGTGCGTCGTTGTGCTCGATGCCGCGGGCGCGGAGCTCGTCGTAGAGGACGCGTGCGCCGGGCGAGCCTTTCAGGGATGCGAAGGCCTAGGCGTTGAGCGCGTCCACGAGCCGGGCGCCCTGGTCTTCCCTGGCGTGCGGGGCGGGCCGATCCGGCGCTGCAACTTCAACAGGATGTCCGCTTGGCCGCAAGCGGTGGCATCCATCGGCATGCCAGGCCTGCACTTCCACGACCTTCGCCACACGGGCAACCAGTTCGCGGCCAACAGCGGCGCCGGGCTGCGCGACCTGATGGCGCGCATGGGCCATGACTCCGAGCGGGCAGCGATGATCTACCAGCACGAGGCGCGCGGCGCGGACAAGGCGATCACCGACGCCATCGACACCCACGTGGAAGATGAGAAGCGCCGGAACGCCGACGCGGGCGGCGCGACTGGAACCGTGAGCTAATGGCCCGCTAATGGCCCGACGCCAGATTCAGCCTCAGGAAGTTCGAAGGTCCAGCGTTCGGAATCTGCTTCCGACCTGGCCTTTACGTTGGAGCGGATGACGGGAATCGAACCCGCACTGTCAGCTTGGGAAGCTGATGTTCTGCCATTGAACTACATCCGCAGGTGCGACCGCAGTCGCGCGCAGGGCTACGCGCCTTGACTCGCACATCCTACCGGAACGGCGGCTAGCTCGCGCCCCCTGCGCTGATGTCTGCCCGCGAGTCCGGCACTGCCGCGAGACCGGCGCGCGTCCGCGTGTCGCTAGGACGCCCCGACGTCGTACTCGCCGCGGCTCGCGCGGTCAAGGAAGGCACGCCATGCCTGGGTGGAACACCGGACCGCCGATGCCAGGCGGTTCGCAGAGTCACGGATCACGACCTGGTTCAAGTCGACGGCAACTTCCACGCAATTGCCGTTGTTCATGCTGTGGCGGGACGTGCGCCAAGGAGACCTCTGTTGCGGCAACCCGCCGCTCATATCCGGTTGGCTTGACATGTTGATCACCCCGTTCAGTTTCGAGGGAAACTCTAGCTTAACAGAGGGGAGTCAACGCACAAAAGAAAATAGCAGGGCCGAGAGGTGAACAGAGATCCATACCGGAAAACGGCCGGAAGCGGCCTGAAGATACATCAAGCCGTTCAGGTCCTACGCGTATCACGGAGAGAACCGAACGGCCTGATGTTAAAGCACTATGTCGAAAGCACCCTGTCGCGTCGTCGCGATAAACGGCAGCCAGGAACTCGCGGGATAGCGAACTACCTGTCCGCCGGGATTCATCGAGTCACGTACAAAAATAATTCCACTGGCTGCGGCAACTTCCACACAGGCCCCATTATTCATGCTTCTGGCCGCCTTCCGCCAGGGAAGACGGTCGCTTTCAACAGAGTCGATAGCCATTATCCCTCCCTTCATGCTGATAGCCTGGCACCCGAGAATGCCAGGCTTCCTGGTACTTATCCTGCATCCTCGCACGGTGTTCCGCGTTCAAGGATTCATGACTGTTAAATCGGCCGAACCGTACTCGACAGCGATCTCAGACAGCAGCGCTATTGTCTCTTGTGGATCCAATGCGATATTTTGCAGATATTCGAATATTTGCTGGTATCGAGCGACTTCAGACTCACGCTCGATGTACAGCCAGCCCATCAAGCCCTCTACATATACCACAGGCGGCACCACGTCGAACTCGAGGATGTTAAACATGTTATCCATTGCCGGGTGCGCGCCTGCGGCGTACGGGAGGACCTGGAGCGTGACGCTGGGCCGGCTTGCCACCGCCTTGAGATGCCGCAGTTGCCCGGCCATCGTTGCTCCCCCGCCGATGACCCGGTGCAGAACAGCCTCATCCAGAATCGTGTGCAACGGCAGGGGCGTCTCCCTGGTAAGTATCTCCTGCCTCCTGAACCGGACGGTCATTAGCTCGTCCGCTCTTTCCGGCGTAATCTCCCCTGGCAGGCCGCCCGAGTACATCGCCCGCATGTAGCCGACTGTCTGCAGCAGGCCAGGAACGATCGATGACTGGTAATAACTGGTGGCCATAGCGGCCTGCTCCAGGTCGACGTAGGCCGCAAAGTCCAGGTCGTGAGACTGCCACCAGCCCTGTTGCTTGCCTTCCTTGGCGAGCTCCGTCATATAGGCGACCTGCGCCTGATCGGTAACGCCATATATGCCACTCAGGTCACGAATATCTCGCGGTGTCGCACCGCGCTGCCCGGTCTCCATTCTGCTCACCTTCGAGGGCGAGCACAGTAGCAACTCGGCGACTTGGTCAACCGTTAGCCCTTTCTCGAGGCGAAGGGCGCGAAGCCGGGCACCGAGTTCACGACGGCGGAGCGTGGGACTGCGCACGTCTGACACTGAAGCTCCCTGCCTTCCACGCCAGGAGGAGCACTACGGGACACGTACCAAGAAAGCCCAGGTAAGCATGGTCTCCCGCTCCATGCCGATGGCACATGAGTATGTCACTTTGCTTTGGCACTTGCCAACAGCACATGCGGGATGCACCATGAAATTAGTCCGCAGAAGGCATCCTCAAGCGACCCGCCGACAACGGGGTCGAGCGGTGACCCAAAGGGTTACCGATCCAAGATCGCTAGCCAAAGGGCGTCGCGCGAGCCGGCGATTTTGAGATGGAGGCAATGCCATCGCTGCTCATTCCGTGCGTCCGCTTCCACTATGTGCGAGCGCGCGTGCCCCGGCCAGGCAACGCAGGTCGAAGGCCCAGGATCCAAGACCGCAACCAGTCCTGCACTGCGGTGCGAGCCAGGTGAAGGACGAGATGCCCTGGAAATGCCGCTGGGCCGGTGCTGCCACACCGACCCAGCAAAGCACCACCCGTCCTCAGGAACCACCGAGAAGGGCTAGTGACGTGTTCTACGGTAGCAACCTGTACAGAAATGACAAGCCCCATTGGCCTATTAGTAACGCAACGGAAACACCGGAAGTTCCAGCAGCCGGCCCGGGACTGATCGCGGCTGCCGTCTGCATGTGGGACCACTCCTGCGCGACCCAGGTGACCGGGGGGAGCGGGCTGGCCGCCCGGGTCGGTAACCGGGTTCGGTTCGCCTGCGGGAGCTGCGCGGCCTGGCTGGTCGGGCTACCGCGCCGCGCTGGCGCAAGGCTCTACGCAATGACCGATGCCGAGGCTCGCTGGTGGTACTGGCACGTCACCGAACGGTGCGGCGGGCTTGTCCATCAGTACCGGGACTCACGATTCGAGCTGCTGCGGTACGACGCCACCGTCCGCCGCGAAGAGCCCCGCGCCGAACTGCCCAGCCCGGAGGCTTCGCCGCCCGACTGCCCGTGTGCCGGGGGCCGGTGACCGGCGAAGCCCGCCTGCGTTCGCGCTGACTGCTTGCCTTCTCTTACGCTTCGGCCCCGTCCCCCTGCACCGCTCCCTCGCGGAGCTTGACGGCGCGGACCAGGAGCTGGGCGACGTCGATGACCTCGAGGGTCTGCTTGGCCTGGCCGGCTGCCTTCTTGGCGTTGACGGCGTCGCCGAGCATGACCATGCAGTAGGGGCAGGCGGTGGAGATGGTGTCGGGGTCCAGGGCGAGGGCCTCGTCGATCCGTTCCTCGTTGATCCTCTTGCCGGTTCTCTCCTCGAGCCACATGCGGGCGCCGCCGGCGCCGCAGCAGAAGCCTTTGCCCTTGCACCGGTGCATCTCCTCGGCCCGGGTGCCGGGGACGGCGTCGATGATCTCCCGCGGCGGCGTGTAGACCTTGTTGTGCCGGCCAAGGAAGCACGGGTCGTGGTAGGTGATCTTCTCCTCCACCGGGTTGACCGGGGTGAGCTTGCCCTCCTCGACGAGCCGGGCGAGCAGCTGGGTGTGGTGTATCACCTCGTAGTTGCCGCCGAGCTGCGGGTACTCGCGGCTGATGGTGTTGAAGCAGTGCGGGCAGGAGGCGATGACCTTCTTGCCCGTCCCCGCGCCCACGCCGGCGTCGTTGAGTGTCTCGATGTTCTGCTGGGCGAGCATGTTGAACACGAACTCGTTGCCCAGGCGGCGGGCCGGGTCGCCGGTGCACGCCTCCATCGGGCCGAGCACGGCGAACTTCACCCCGGCCACGTGCAGCAGTTCCGCGATCGCCTTGGTGGCCTTCTTCGCCCGGTCCTCAAGCGCCCCGGCGCAGCCGACCCAGTACAGGTACTCCACGTCGGCGGGGATGACACCGTCGAGGACGGGGACCTCGAAGTCAAGCTCGGTGATCCACTCAAGCCGCTTGTCCTCGGCCATGCCCCACGGGTTACCGCGGCGCTCCAGGTTGTTCAGCATCGTGGTCGCCTCGGTGGGGAAGGCGGACTCGATGAGCACCTGGTGGCGGCGCATCCCGTTGATGTGGTCGATGTGCTCGATGTCGACCGGGCACTCGTTCACGCACGCGCCGCAGTTGGTGCACGCCCAGATCACCTCGGGATCGATGACCCCGTTGTCCGCCTCGGGGCCGACCAGCGGGCGGGACGCCTCGGCCTTGATCAGGTCGGACAGGCTTTCCCGCTGCTCCTCGCTGGCCAGCAGGTACGGGGCCTTGGCGAACGCGTGGTCGCGCAGGTCGAGGATCAGCTGCTTGGGGCTCAATGGCTTGCCGGTCACCCAGGCGGGGCACTGCGACTGGCAGCGGCCGCACTCGGTGCAGGTGCCCAGGTCGAGCATGCCCTTCCAGGTCAGGTCCTCGACCTTGCCGATGCCGAACACGTCGGTGTCCGGGTCGGCTTCCTCGAAGTCGAGCACCTTCCCGCCCGAGCGCATCGGCTCAAGCGGCCCCAGGGCGTCCGGGCGGCGGGAGAACATGACGTTCACCGGGGCGAGGAAGATGTGCAGGTGCTTGGAGTAGGTCACGATCACCAGGAAGGCGAGGACCACGGCCAGCTGCAGCAGGATGAAGACGACCTCGAGCACCGAGTTGACCCCGTACCCGAGCGGGTGCAGGATCTGGGCCACGACCCAGGACGCGAACGCCCAGGCGTGCGGGTAGGGGAACACGCCGGTGTTCTGCTGCGCGCCCCGGTAGATCAGCAGCGTGATGATGACCGAGGCGATCATGCCGAGCACGACCCAGGCGGCCCTGGTGTGCGAGCCGAAGAACCGTGACTTGCGGCCTTCCTTATGCGGGTCGTTGCGCAGCCGGATGACCGTGAACGTGGCGATGCCGCAGAGCACCCCGACGGCGAACAGGTCCTCGATGAACCCGACAACCGCCCAGTGCCCGATCCACGGGATCGAGAACGTCCGCTGGAACAGCGACCCGTAGGCCTCCAGGATCGTCAGCATCAGCACGAGGAAGCCCCAGAACGTGGCGGCGTGCGCCATCCCGGGAACTGTCCACTTCAGCAGCTTCCGCTGCCCGATCACCTCGGTCAGCTGCGTTTCCGCCTCACCCCCCGGGTGCGACTTCGCGTACTCCAGCCGCTCCGGCGCGGGCTGGCCGCTGAACGCCAGCCGCTTCAGCCACCACACCCGCTGCCCGGCCACGGCAAACGCCGCCGCGGTCAGCACCAGGCCGACGATCATCCGCAGGACCACGCGCAACCTCCTTGTATGCCTGATGACCCAGCCTAACGGCGTGGCCTGTGATGCCCAAGATCCGGTGCCGCAGGGCGGACCGCAGCCAATCCCTACTGATGAGTAACTTAGCAGGAAATTCTTTCGGCGGGCGGGAATGATCCGCGGAGCAGAAAAGTTGAGCGTAAGTGACTCAAGTCATTTGACAGCCGGGCAACCCTCGGGCAGGCTTGAGCCCGGAAGACTCAACTTCACACACACTACAAGGACTGCTCATGGCACGTGCGGTAGGTATTGACCTCGGGACGACCAACTCTGTTGTCGCTGTCCTCGAAGGCGGGGAGCCGACGGTCATCGCAAACGCGGAGGGCTCACGGACTACGCCGTCCGTCGTCGCGTTCGCAAAGAACGCTGAGGTGCTTGTCGGCGAGGTCGCGAAGCGGCAGGCCGTCACCAACGTGGACCGGACGATCCGTTCGGTCAAGCGGCACATGGGGACCGACTGGTCCGTCACCATCGACGGCAAGAAGTTCAACCCCCAGCAGATCAGCGCGTTCATCCTGCAGAAGCTCAAGCGGGACGCCGAGGCGTACCTGGGCGAGAAGATCACCGACGCGGTGATCACCGTCCCCGCGTACTTCAGCGACGCGCAGCGGCAGGCGACCAAGGAGGCCGGCGCCATCGCGGGCCTCAACGTCCTGCGGATCATCAACGAGCCGACCTCTGCGGCTCTCGCCTACCACCTGGAGAAGGAAGGGTCGGCCAAGATCCTGGTCTTCGACCTGGGCGGCGGCACCTTCGACGTCTCGCTGCTCGATGTCGGCGACGGCGTGGTCGAGGTCGAGGCGACCAGCGGCGACAACCACCTCGGTGGCGACGACTGGGACCAGCGGATCGTCGACTGGCTGGTGCAGGACTTCAAGTCCGGCTACGGCCTTGACTTGTCCAAGGACAAGATGGCGCTGCAGCGGCTGCGCGAGGCGGCGGAGAAGGCCAAGATCGAGCTGTCGCAGTCGATGGAGTCGCAGATCAACCTGCCCTACATCAGCCACGGCCCGGACGGCCCCCTGCACCTGGACACCCGGCTCACCCGGGCCGAGTTCCAGCGGATGACCTCCGACCTGCTCGACCGCTGCAAGGGCCCGTTCCAGCAGGTCATCAAGGACGCCAACGCCAAGCTGAGCGAGATCGACCACGTCGTGCTCGTCGGCGGCTCCACCCGGATGCCCGCCGTCGTGGACCTGGTCAAGTCGCTGACCGGCGGCAAGGAGCCCAACAAGGGCGTTAACCCGGACGAGGTCGTCGCCGTTGGCGCCTGCCTGCAGGCCGGCGTGCTCAAGGGCGAGGTCAAGGACATCCTGCTGCTCGACGTGACCCCGCTGTCCCTTGGCATCGAGACCAAGGGCGGTATCTTCACCAAGCTCATCGAGCGCAACACCACGATCCCGACCAAGAAGTCGGAGATCTTCACCACGGCGGACGACAACCAGCCGTCGGTGCAGATCCAGGTGTACCAGGGCGAGCGTGAGATCGCCGCGTACAACAAGAAGCTGGGCATGTTCGACCTGACCGGCATCGCGCCGGCCCCGCGCGGCATCCCGCAGATCGAGGTCGCCTTCGACATCGACGCCAACGGCATCGTGAGCGTGTCCGCCAAGGACCTGGGCACGGGCAAGCAGCAGTCGGTGCAGATCACCGGCGGCTCGGCGCTGAACAAGGACGACATCGAGAAGATGGTCCGCGACGCTGAGCAGTACGCCGAGGAGGACCGCAAGCGCCGCGAGGAGGCCGAGGTCCGCAACCAGGCCGACACGCTCGTCTACTCGACGGAGAAGTTCCTCGCCGAGAACGACGAGAAGGTGCCCGCGGACGTCAAGGCCGAGGTGAAGGACGCCATCGCCGACCTGAAGAAGGCCATCGAGGGCAACGACATCGACGCCATCAAGACGGCGAGCGAGCACGCCGCCACGGTCAGCCAGAAGATGGGCAGCGCCATCTACGCCGCGGCCCAGGCCGAGCGGCAGGCCTCCGGCGAGGCCGGCGGCGCCGGCTCGGAAGCCCCGCAGGACCAGGACGAGGACGTGGTTGACGCCGAGATCGTCGACGAAGGCGAAGGCGGCGCTGCCTGATGACAGCACCTGAGGAACCTGGCACGGGGCCGGTGATCCGCGATAACCGGCGGATCGACCCGGTCACCGGGCAGGCGCGAAGGGGCAAGCACGCGGCTTCCCAGCCGGCCGGCACCATGGGTGCCGGCCGGCCGGGGGGGCCCGGCGCGGCCCGGCACGTCAGGGCGGGCGAGGACGCCAGCTCCCCGGCGGAGGTAGTCACCCCGCCCGAGGGCGGGTCAGCGCCGGCCGCGGGCGCGGGCGGCGGTGCCCAGTCCGCCCCGGCCGAGCTGGCCCAGGTCAGCAAGCTGCAGGGTCAGCTGGCTGAGCGCACCGCCGACCTGCAGCGACTCCAGGCGGAGTACGCCAACTACCGCAAGCGGGTGGACAGGGACCGGGTCACGGTGCGCGAGCACGCGGTCGCCGGGACCCTGCTCGAGCTGCTGCCCGTCCTTGACGCCATCGGCCAGGCCCGCGATCACGGCGAGCTGTCCGGCGGCTTCAAGTCGGTGGCGGACTCGCTCCAGGCGGTGACGGGCAAGCTCGGGCTGGTCAGCTACGGGCAGCGCGGCGACGCCTTCGACCCGAAGATCCACGAGGCGCTGACGCACACCTACTCCGCCGACGTGACCGAGGACACCTGCGTGGAGATCTTCCAGCCGGGCTACAAGGTAGGCGAGCGGATCCTGCGGCCGGCCCGCGTAGCGGTCGCTGCCCCGGCCACCGGGCCGGACGGAAGCGGCAACACCGCCGACTGGCCGACCGGTGAAGACAACAACTAAACAGCCCAGCGAGGCCAGATGAGCGCGAAGGACTACCAGAAGGACTACTACAAGACGCTTGGCGTGCCGAAGACCGCGACGGCCGCCGAGATCAAGAAGTCCTACCGTGAGCTCGCGCGGAAGTGGCATCCCGACGCGAACAAGGGCAGCGCCGACGCCGAGGAGCGCTTCAAGGAGATCACCGAGGCGTACAACGTGCTCTCCGATGAGAAGCAGCGCAAGGAGTACGACGAGGCGCGCTCGATGTTCGGCGGGTTCCGCGTGCCCACGGGGACCAGGCCCGGGCCTGGCGGCACCACGTTCGACCTTGGTGACCTCTTCGGGGGCAGCGACGGGCTCGGTGACGTCCTTGGCGGGATCTTCCGCAACCGCACCGGCACGGCAGGCAGCCGGGCGCGGCGCGGCGCGGACGTGGAGACCGAGACCACGCTGTCCTTCGGCGACGCGATCGACGGCGCTACCGTGTCACTGCGGCTGACCGGCGAGGGCCCCTGCCCGGTCTGCGGCGGCACGGGCGCGAAGTCGGGCACGGTGCCCAAGGTCTGCCCGGACTGCCACGGCACCGGGCAGCAGTCGAGGAACCTGGGCGGCTTCGGGCTCTCCGAGCCCTGCAAGACGTGCCGGGGCCGGGGCCTCGTGGTGGAGGATCCCTGCCAGGCGTGCAGCGGCAGCGGCCGGGCGATGAGCTCGCGGACCATCCCGGTGCGCATCCCGGCCGGCGTGGCCGACGGCCAGCGGATCAAGATCCCCGGCAAGGGGGCTCCCGGCGAGCACGGCGGCAAGGCGGGCGACCTGTACGTACGGGTGCACGTCACCCCGCACGGGGTGTTCGGCCGGAGCGGCGACAACCTGACGGTGTCGGTGCCCGTCACCATCACCGAACTGGCGCTCGGCGCGGATATCAAGGTGCCGACGCACCGCGGCCCCGCGGTCACCGTGCGCATCAAGCCTGGCTCGGCGAACGGGACCGTCATGCGGGTCGCTGGCCGGGGAGTCCGCCGCAAGGACGGGACGATGGGCGACCTGCGCGCCACCCTTGAGGTGACGGTGCCGCAAGACCTCAGCAAGAAGGCCAAGTCGGCGCTTGAGGACCTGCGGATCGCCACGGCCGGCCCTGACCCGCGCGAGGAACTGCTCCGCCGGGCTCGGGAAGAGTAGCAAAGTTCACCCGATCGACCGGGACGGAAGGAAGGAGATGACATGAGCAGCCCCTACCAGCTGTCCGATGACATGCCCGTGTACGTCATCTCCGTGGCCGCGAGCCTGTCCGGCATGCATCCGCAGACGCTGCGTGGCTATGAGAGGGTCGGCCTGGTGACGCCACGGCGCACCTCAGGCGGTGGCCGCCGCTACTCGATGCGGGACATCCTGGCGCTCCGGGAGATCCAGCGGCTCTCCCAGGACGAGGGCATCAATCTCTCCGGCATCAAGCGCATCCTCGATCTCGAGCGGGAGCTTGAGCAGACCAGGCTGATGGCGGCCGAGTTGCACGCCGAGCTGTCTGTGCTGCGCAACGAGCTGGAATCAACCCGCGCGGTGGCCGCGCGGCTCGCCGAGCTGCGGCGCTCGCAGACCGTCGACCCGGCGGCCGCGCTCGTGCCGGTCCGGCCCTCGACCAGGATGACCTTCTGGCAGGGCGGTCCGAAGCAGGGCGGTCAGCGCGGCGCGGCCGAGTAGTGAACAAGTTAATAGCGATCCAGGGGGATCAGACTCATGGCTTACAAGAGAACCACCAAGAGCGAGGAAGCGATCGGCGCGGCCATCCAGCAGGCGACTGCGGACGGTAACCCCCAGGTCGAGCCGGTGCACCTGCTTCTCTCGCTGCTGCAGCAGCCGGATGGCATGATCCAGCCGGTGTTCGAAAGGGTCGGCGCGGACCTGGCCAAGGTGCGCGGGGAGGCGGCGGCGCTACGGCAGAAGCTCCCGCAGACCCACGGCGCGGCGGCGAGCCGTCCCGACGGGTCCCGCCAGCTGCTGTCGGTGCTCAACACCGCCGAGGAACTGGCCAGGGAGATGGGCGATGACTACCTCTCCACCGAGCACCTGCTCGTAGGCCTGGCGACCGGCAACGGGCCGCTGGCCAGGGCCCTGCAGCAGGCCGGCGCCACCCCGGAGGCGCTGACCGACGCCATCAAGCAGCTGCGGGGCGGCGCCCGGGTCACCACACCGGACCCGGAGACCACCTTCCAGGCGCTTGAGAAGTTCGGCGTCGACTTCACCCAGCTGGCGCGGGACGGCAAGCTTGACCCGGTGATCGGCCGCGACTCCGAGATCCGTCGCGTGGTCCAGGTGCTGTCCAGGCGGACGAAGAACAACCCGGTGCTCATCGGCGAGCCCGGCGTCGGCAAGACGGCCGTCGTGGAAGGCCTCGCCCAGCGCATCGTGGCGGGCGACGTGCCCGAGTCGCTGCGCGGCAAGCGACTGATCTCGCTTGACCTTGGCAGCATGGTCGCCGGCGCGAAGTACCGCGGCGAGTTCGAGGAGCGGCTCAAGGCCGTGCTCAACGAGATCAAGGCGAGCGACGGCCAGGTGATCACGTTCATCGACGAGCTGCACACGGTCGTCGGGGCCGGCCGGGCCGACGGGGCGATGGACGCGGGCAACATGCTCAAGCCGATGCTCGCCCGCGGCGAGCTGCGCATGGTCGGCGCCACTACGCTTGATGAGTACCGCGAGCGGATCGAGAAGGACCCGGCGCTCGAGCGCCGGTTCCAGCAGGTCCTGGTGGGCGAGCCGTCCGTCGAGGACACGATCGCGATCCTGCGCGGGCTCAAGGGCCGGTACGAGGCGCATCACCAGGTGCAGATCTCCGATGCGGCGCTGGTCGCGGCGGCGGCGCTGTCCGACCGCTACATCACCGCCAGGTTCCTGCCAGACAAGGCCATCGACCTGGTGGACGAGGCCGCCTCCCGGCTGCGGATGGAGATCGACTCCTCCCCCGTGGAAGTTGACGAGCTGCGCCGCACGGTCGACCGGATGAAGATGGAGGAGCTCGCGCTCTCCCGTGAGTCCGACGCGGCGAGCAAGGACCGCCTGGAGAAGCTGCGCGCCGACCTAGCGGACCGGCAGGAGCAGCTCACCGCGCTGACCGCGCGCTGGGAGCAGGAGAAGTCCGGGCTGAACCGGGTCGGCGAGCTCAAGAAGAGGCTCGACGACCTCAAGGGCCAGTCCGAGCGGGCCAAGCGCGACGGGGACCTCGAGGCTGCCTCCAGGCTGGACTACGGCGAGATCCCGGCGCTGGAGAAGGAGATCGCCAAGGCAGCGGCGAGCGACAAGCCTGCCGAGGCCGCGGTGCCCGCTGCGCCGCCCATGGTGAAGGAAGAGGTCGGACCGGACGACGTGGCCGACGTCGTGTCCGCGTGGACCGGAATCCCCGCCGGGCGGCTGCTCGAGGGCGAGACTGGCAAGCTGCTGCGCATGGAGGACGAGCTCGGGTCCCGGGTAATCGGCCAGGCGAGCGCCGTGCAGGCGGTGTCCGACGCG
>Ga0265334_10000676_pt1 | contig 17067 bp, 15 predicted proteins | sample 42023metaG_FD_192442 | JGI IMG/M metagenome (GOLD analysis project Ga0265334, IMG submission 192442) | Rhizosphere microbial communities from Carex aquatilis grown in University of Washington, Seatle, WA, United States - 4-20-23 metaG | ecosystem: Host-associated > Plants > Roots > Rhizosphere... | reverse complement strand
CATAGAGGCTGACCCCCTGAACGGCAAAGTCAGCGACGAATCACCGATTGGCAAAGCCTTGCTGGGCAAAAAAGTCGGCGATAAGCTAGAGCTTAAGACTCCCACCGAAACCGCTATCTACAAAATCATCTCCATCAGCTAGTTCTATCGTCTATAATCTATCTTATGCAGTGGCTTAATAAGGTTGTGGACGAGGTTATCGCCCGGCATCCGGAGGGCGAGATTTTGATTGAATCCGGCAGTTCTCCTTCGGGTACTTATCATTTAGGCCACCTTCGCGAGCTAATAACTTGTGACGCTATACTTTTGGAGCTCCGTCGCCGTGGGCGTGAAGCAAAACATATCGCCTATGTGGATGATTTGGATGGGCTCAGAAAAATTCCGGGGAACATTCCTTCGGATTACGAAAAATACCTGGGCCGGTCTCTCTGCGATATTCCGGCCCCTGGCGACCCCGGCCAATCTTATGCCGACTATTTCTTGCAGGGATTAATCCGGCCAAGCAAAGTGCTGGGCATGGATGTGGAGTTTATGCTTTCGCATCAGAAGTATCGCTCCGGCTTTTTTACCGAAGCAATAGAAAAAGCTCTAGAAAAAGCCGATTTAATTCGCCAATCTTTAGAAACTATCTCTGGCCATAAGCTAGGCGAAGAGTGGTCGCCAATCCAGATTAACGAGGATGGCTATCTCAAAAAACGGCGTTTTTTGAGCATAGATAAAGAGGCTAAAAAAGTTAGCTATGAAGATAAAGACGGCCAAGAACGATCCATAAATTACACAAAGGGCGGAGTTAAGCTGGATTGGCGGATTGACTGGCCGGCGCGTTGGGCGCTGCTACCTGTTAACGTAGAGCCGTTTGGCCGCGACCACGCCACCAGAGGCGGCAGTTACGATACCGGAGCGGCTATCATCAAACAGGTTTTTGCGGCCGAGCCGCCACTGCCGGTGCCCTATGATTTTGTGAACATGGCCGGCGATACTAAAAAAATGAGCGCCAGCAAGGGCACCGGCTTGGATGCCGAAGGCGTCGTTAAGGTGCTGCCGCCAGAAATCGTGCGCTTCTTTATGCTGCGCTATCCGCCAAGCAAACGCCTGTACTTTGACCCCATTGACGGCGTATCCCAGTTAATTGATGATTTTGCTGCTCTGCTGGCTAAACCTGATAAAACTGCCGATGAGAAGCAGCTAGTAGAGATTTGCGGCCATTCAATCGAACCGACAGTCAGCTCAATAGCGTTTTCGCATCTGCTGGCAAGCTATCAATCGGCACTAAAAGACCCAGGTAAAACACTGGAAATTATCAGCCGCACCGAGCACGGCGGCACCGTCGGAAAGCAGCAAGAAATTATCAAAAAAGAGCTGGCATTTATTGGCGAGTGGCTCAAAAAATGGGCGCCGGAAGAGGTTAAGTTTGAATTGGCCGAAAAAGTAGACGCCGGCCGATTTACTGATGAGCAAAAAGCATTTTTAGCCCGGTTGGCTGATAAAATTGCCGGCGCGCCGGCTGATGCCGACGGCGAATGGTTCCACAAAGCCATCTATGAACTTAAAGAGGCTGGTAACCTTACGCCCGAACAAGTTTTTGCACCACTTTATCAGGCGCTCATCGGCAAAAACTCCGGCCCGCGCGCCGGCTGGTTTCTCAGCATATTGCCCCGTGACTGGCTGATTAAGCGCCTAAGACTTGAAGTATAATAGAATCCAAATGGACTCAATGATACATACTGATGGGTTGACCAAAAAATATGGTGACTTTGCAGCTCTTGACCATCTTGATTTGGACGTCCAAAAGGGTGAGATTCTTGGTTATTTAGGGCCGAATGGCGCCGGCAAGACTACAACTATCCGCTTGCTGCTGGGGCTAATAAAACCAACCGGCGGCCAAGCGCATATCTTTGGCCTGGACAGCCAGAAAGACAAAATCAAAATCCATAAAAGGCTGGCTTACGTGCCGGGTGAAGCAGCTTTGTGGCCAAACCTGACCGGCGAAGAAACATTTTATCTGCTGGGCAAGATTCACGGCCAGATGGATGTTGGCTATCTTAAAGAGCTCACCAAGAGATTCAACTTTGAACCCAAGAAAAAGGTCCGGACTTATTCCAAGGGCAACCGCCAAAAAATCAATCTTATAGCCGCACTGTCTACCCGCGCGGAATTACTGATAATGGACGAGCCTACCAGTGGCCTTGACCCGATAATGGAGCAGGCGTTTAAGGAATGCGCTTTGGAAGCAAAAGCCAACGGCCAAACCATCTTTTTGTCATCACACGTCTTAGAAGAAGTAGAAGCACTTTGCGACCGTCTGGCGATATTGCGTTCTGGTAAATTAGTTGAGCTCGGCACTCTAGAGGAGATGCGTCATCTGTCAGCCGTAACAGTTACCGCAACTTTTGCCGGCCACCCGCCAAAACTTAATCATCTTAAGGATGTTAAGAATATCCACACAACCGGCCATCAGGTAACCTGCCAGGTCCAGGGCGACATCGCTCCACTGCTGGCGATTTTGTCAGCTGCCAAACCCCAAACCTTGCTCAGCCGTGAACCTTCGCTAGAAGAACTTTTCTTATCGCTTTACGGCGAAGAGAAAATAAATCGTGCCAAGGGTTAACGATGATTGCGGTAGCAACTGCTAATCACTTTAAGCGCTTCCGCTGGCCGAAACTTGTGGTCTCGCGGTTTACAGCCACGCGTTCCAACCGTAGTGCCGCAATCTGGGGTTATGTTTTCGCAGCTTCATCTGCCAGCTCAATCATCGGCTATGTCAGCCTATACAAAACGCCGGCGGCACGTGAGCAATTAGTCCACACCCTGGGTAGTAATAGTGGAATCAACGCTCTTTTAGGCATGCCGCACCGAATAGACACTGTTGGCGGCTTCACTGCTTGGCGCACGCTGGGCATAGCAATGATAATCGGCTCTATCTGGGGGCTTTTACTCTCGACTAAGACCTTTAGGGGCGAAGAAGAAAGCGGGCGTTGGGAAATGTTTCTCACCGGCCAAACCACAGCTCGCAAAGGAGCGGCTAATGCATTGATTGGTCTGCTGGCAGCTTTGGGTGTCCTTTTTATCATTACCTCAGCGGCAACGTTTGCCGCCGGCCAGACACACCATTTGCATTTCACTCTGTCCGAAAGTTGTTTTTTTGGCCTGGCTCTGGCCGCTACTGCCGCTGAATTCATGGCCGTTGGCGCTCTGACCAGCCAATTAGCCCCCATCCGCCGCCGGGCATCAATGTATGCCGCCTTGGTGTTTGGTGTCAGCTTCCTGGCCCGGGCGGCGTCTGACGCCAGCAGTAGCCTGGGCTGGCTGATAAATCTGTCACCGCTTGGCTGGATAGAGAAATTACACCCACTAAGAGATAGTTCGCCCATCTGGTTAGTCCCGATAGCCATCTTCTGCTTGGTTTTCAGCCTGGCAGCGGTCTACTTAGCGGGAAGGCGTGACTTGGGCGCCAGCTTGCTGGCAGACAAAGATACGGCCAAAGCCCGCCGCCGACTCTTGGGCAGTCCTCTGGGCCTGGCATTCAGGCTGGAAAAAAATACTGTGATTGGTTGGACTTTGGGAGCGGCTTTTGTCGGTCTAGCATACGGTTATATCGCTAAATCAGCTACCCAGATAATCAAAGATTCGGCTGGGGCAGGCAAGGTGGTAAGCAAAATAGCCGGCGAGGCTCAGCTCGCCGGCGCAAAGACTTTTCTTGGGATTTTGTTCCTGCTAGCAACAATCTTGATTATGGCCGAAGCGACCAGCTTGGTGGGGTCGATGCGCAACGAAGAGTCACAGGGCTATTTGGATAATTTTCTGGTCCGCCAAACATCACGGCTGCGCTGGCTCAGTGGCCGGTTGGGCGTAATCTACATTGCCTTGACCTTCTCGGTTATTGCCGCGGCAGTTTTTGGCTGGCTGGGCGAGGCTAGCCAACACACCGGTGTGAGCTTCCACGAGATGTTTACGGCTGGCTTAAACATTTTACCGGCAGAGATTTTTATCGCCGGAATTGGAATTCTGACCTTTGGTTTTAAGCCCCGGCTGACATCTTCAGTCATGTACGGCGCGATTGCCTGGTCATTCTTGCTGGAAATGGTTGGCTCCGCTATTAACCTGAACCATTACATTTTAGACACCTCGATTATCCATCACATCGCCTTAGCTCCAGCGGTATCACCAAACTGGACAACAGGCAAAATATATATAGCCGCCGGCGTCATTATGATGTTGCTAGGTTCAGCAAGATTTAATAGCAGGGACCTACAAAATGAGTAAGAAGAAAACAATTGTCATCTGTTGCAGCGGTTCGTTCTACAGGCATGCGAATGAAGTGGCTGATCAGTTAGAACTAAGCGGTTATAGTGCAGAGGTGCCGATGACTGCTGAGGACATGAAAAAAAGCGGCGATTATAATATAGAGGCCGTAAAGAGTTGGTATGGTAACCCTGATGATTTCCATGTTAAGACAGGCAAAATGCGCGGCCATTTTGACAAGGTGGCCGCCGGCGACGCCATTTTAGTAATTAACGACACAAAAAACGGCCAAGAAAGTTATATTGGCCCAAACGCTCTTATGGAGATCGGTTTGGCTTTTTACTTGAACAAACCGATTTATATCTTGAATAAAGTCCCCAAGCTCGACAAAATTCCCAAACTGGCCTCGGTGTACGAGGAAATTTATGGATTGGGCGCCAAATTTCTGGACGGCGATCTTGCTAAAATAAAGTTATGAAAAATGAAACAGCAATCTTTGGGGCAGGATGTTTTTGGGGCGGCCAGTTTTACTTTGATGAAGTCCCGGGTGTGCTAGAAACAGAGGTGGGATATATCGGCGGCCACGTGGATAACCCAAGTTACGAGCTGGTGTGCACGCATACTACCGGCCACGCCGAAGCCACCAAAATCGTCTACGACCCGGCTAAAATCAGCTACACAACCCTACTGAAGCATTTCTTTCGGATGCATGACCCGACACAGCTGAACCGGCAGGGTCCAGATGTGGGCGATAGCTACCGCAGCGCCATTTTTTATCTGGACGAGGGCCAAAAGGCGGCCGCCCAAAAAATGATAAACGAGCTCAATAAAACCCAGTTCAACGGCAAAATCGTCACGACGCTAGAAAAAGCCGGTAAATTTTGGCCGGCCGAAGCTTATCACCAAAAGTACTCGCAGCGAACCGGCATGGGCATCTGTCACGTGCCATACGCCCCGGTCTAAACGAACTATTAGCTGGCCACTAAAAAGGCTTGGACGGTGGCGGTAGTAATGGCTGCAAAAATTTGATGGCCTTCGGTGTTGTCGTAATCGCCGTCGTCATCCATCTTGGTAAAAATCACCAGCACGTAAGGATGCTTGCCGTTATCGATGATGGCTGCATCGTGCACCCGGTCGTCCAAAAAGCCGATTTTATGGTAGACCTTTACGCCCGTAGGTACCGAGGCTACGATGTAGCCGTCGTAGTTGGCGTCGTGCATGTAGGTCATCAACAACTTGGTGTCGGCCGTATTCAAAAGCTCGTTTTTGTAAAGTTTGCCCAGCAGTAAGGAGATATCGGACGCCGTTAGGGTGTTTTGGTCAGAGTCGTAACTGGTCAGACCGATTTGCTGGGCGTAAGCTAATAGGCCGTCGTGGGTCAGCAAATCGTTGAGGTTGGCCCAGGCGTCGTCGTCGCTGACTTCGATAAGCTGTTGCAGTTCATATTGCGCCGTATAGCCGCCAACGTCTTCCGAAAGCGTTTGCTGGCCATTCTCTACCTCGTGCAAAAACAACGTGGCCGTCAGAATCTTGGAAATACTGGCGGCAATAAACGGATCAGAAATACCATATTTGTAAGGTTTATCGTTATTTAAGTCCTCTATGGCCACGCCGATATCCATGTCCGGGTGCGCGGTAATTATATCGTTAATTTGGGTGGCCATAGCTGCCGCTTGGCTACTATCCAGCGTTGGTTTAACGACCCCGGCAACCTTGGTGGTATTTTTGGAGGGACTACTTCTGTTAAACGGCAGGCCATACAGCCAGGAGTAATGAAAAGCGCCAAAAACCAATACCGCCAGCGCTATCAGGCCTAGGAGCCATTTGCTTAGTGATTTTCCGGGGCGCTTGACCGGCCGTTGCCGGTGCGGTTGCCGGCGTTGTGGGTGATTACGGGGGCCGGAGGTGGACATCTTGATTTTAGCTTAGTAGCCTAATCTTAGAGCAGGCTGAGCTGATAGTTGGCGCCAGATTGTAGAGATTGCAAATTTTACTACAGCTGGAGTCAGAATTTAAGGAGTTAGTTAGCATAAGCAAAATGTAGTAAAAAATACTTGACAGTACTATGGCCATAGCTTATATTAGTACTTAGTCATCGTGAGGTGATTTCGGAAAGTTCAGCAATGAACTTTTCGGGCGGTAATGAACCTTCGGGCGAGTTATCGCACAAAAAAGAGACCCTTGTGGCCTCTTTTTTGTTTGTATAATGCATAGACTATGATTGAAATCAGCGAAGAGGAGTTTGGTAGATTTATAGAAGAGGGCATTGCGGCTATCCCGCCGCTGTATCAAAAACACCTGCAAAACGTAGCTTTTATCGTAGAGGACAATCCTAGCCCGGCGCAGCGCGAAAAACTCGGCTTAGCCTGTAACCAAACGCTTTTTGGTTTGTACGAGGGCGTACCGTTGCCGCAGCGCGGCGGCGCTACCAAACTGCTGCCCGATAAAATCACCATTTTTAAAAATCCTATTTTAACCGCCAGTCCGTCAACCAAAGCGGTCAAAGAACAGGTCCGCCATACCATTTGGCACGAGGTCGCTCACTATTACGGTCTTGACCACCAGCGCATTCACCAACTGGACGGTACGTTGTCAAAAACAAGCCACGGATAAAACTTTGCTAAGCGCGCAAATTCCTGTGGATAATGCTTGAAAAGTTGCTTAAACAGGCATAACATGAGGCTATTAATAACTAAGGAGGAAAGCATGCAGTATTCTCACAAACAAATGGTCACCTGGATGGTACATTTTTTCGTGGGAACGGCAGAACTACTTCTAGCATTGCGCGTGGTGCTCAGATTCTTTAACGGGAATCCCAGCGCTTCGTTTGTGCACTGGTGCTACGTTAGCACCAACACGCTGCTAGAGCCTTTCCGCGCGGTATACACATCAACTGGTGTGATTACTCGCGGTTGGGTCGTAGACTATGTGGCGTTGTTCGCCATGGCCGTGTACGCTGTTGCGGGTTATGTGGTTCTATCACTGGCCTACAACTGGGCTAAAAAAGCCAAGTAAAGACCGACTTAAATAAAAACTCGCAAAATAGGGAGCCCGCGGCTTTTTGCCCGCGGGCTCTTTTTGTTGTTATGATTTATATAATATGCAACCGCCAAATTTCAAAAGCACACCGGCCCTAGTGATAATAATCGCTGTTGTTCTGGCATTTCTGTCTTGGATTGCCGTTCACCTAGCAGGCTAACTGCTACAATAGTGGCACATGGTTTATGAGAGAATTCCGACCTACAAGCCGGGCCAAAAAGAAGTTTATAAGCTCAGTCGCAGCCGGATTGAGAATTTTGTGCGCTGCCCGCGCTGCTTTTGGCTGGCCCAACGCCTCAAAATTAACCAGCCCAGCTCGCCGCCGTTTTTGATTAACAGCGCCGTAGATACGCTGCTTAAAGCCGAGTTTGATACCTACCGCGCCAAGGGCGAACAGCACCCCTGGCAAATAGAATTCAAGGTAGACGCCAAGCCGTTTGCCCATAAGGACCTGGAAAGATGGCGCTACGTTTTTAAAGGTGTTGAGCACCTGGACAAAACCACTAACTTGCTAATTTTTGGTGGAGTAGACGACGTGTGGGTTAACTCCAAGGGCGAGTTAGTGGTCGTGGACTACAAAGCCACCGCCAAAGACAAAGAAATTACTAATCTGGAAGATTCCAAATGGCACGACAGCTACCGCCGTCAAATGGAAGTTTACCAGTGGCTGCTGCGCGGTGAGGGCCATAAAGTTAGCAACACCGGCTATTTTGTTTATGCCAACGGCATCGCCAAGGGCAACGGCTTTTTCAATAAAGTTGAGTTTCGGACCAATGTCTTTCCGTATAAAGGTAGTGACAAATGGGTGGAGCCAACACTAGCCAAGATCAAACAGACGCTAGAGGGCGACATGCCCAAAGAAGCCGCCGACTGCGAATACTGCGCCTACGCCCGCAGCCGCACGCAGCTAACTATGGACGCGCTAACCAAGAAGAAATAGAATAGTCTTATGCTAGATATCCGATTTATCCGGGAGAACGCCGAGCAGGTAGCGGAAAAGTCCAAACAAAAGGGCTACAACGTTGATATTAGTAAGCTTTTAGAATTGGATGAGCAGCGCCGCCAGCTAATATCGAATATAGAGACAGTCCAAGCCGAGCGTAATAAAGTATCTACGTTCGTACATGGCGAACAGCCCTCGCCTAGCAAGATAGAAGCGGGCAGGGAGCTAAAAGAAAAGCAATTTAAAATCGAACAAGATTTCATTCGTGTTGATGAGGAATACTGGAAATTATTAAAAGCCGTACCAAACATGCCGACCGACGATGTGCCTGTGGGCGCTAGTGAAACCGAGAATAAAGATGTCAAACACTGGCCAAAAGACGATAAGAAACCGCAATTCGATTTTAAACCCAAAACCCATTGGGAAATCGGTGAAAACCGGGGTTGGATTGACAAAGAACGCGCCGCCAAAGTTGCCGGTAGCCGCTTTGCCTACCTAAAGGGCGACTTAGTAAAGCTGCAATTTGCGCTTATTCAATTTGTGATTGATACGCTGACCAATGAGGAAACGCTCAAAAAAATTATTCAGGATTCAGGCTTGAAAAACGTATCTTCCAACCCGTTCATCCCAGTGCTACCACCACTGATGATCCGGACAGAAGTCTTTGATGCTATGGATAGGCTGGAGCCGCGTGAGGAGCGCTACGAAGTAGGTTCAGACGAGGACAATCTTTGGCTTCAAGGCAGTGCCGAGCACACACTTGGATCCATGCACATGGGCGAGCTGCTGCCCTTGGACGATATGCCGGTACGTTACTTGGGTTACGCAACCAGTTTTCGCCGAGAGGCTGGTACTTACGGCAAAGACACTGAGGGTATTATTCGCATGCATCAATTCGACAAACTTGAGATGGAGAGTTTTACAATCCCCCAGGCTGGTTTAAGCGAACACTTATTCATGATCGCTATCCAGGAATATATACTCCAGGCGCTTGAAATCCCTTATCGGGTACTCCTAAAGTGCACTGCAGATATCGGTAAACCAAATGCGAGAGGCGTTGACCTGGAGGCTTGGCTACCTGGTAATGATAGGTATTTGGAGACTCATACCGCTGACTACATGACCGACTATCAGGCTCGAAGATTGAATACAAAATTCAAACGAGTTCCACCCCCGGGAGTTATGCTTACCTACGACACAAATAATCCACCCACTGATTTTGCGCACACCAACGATGCTACGGCACTCGCAATGGGCCGGACTATGGTGGCGATTATTGAGAATTTTCAGAGCGCCGACGGCAAAGTAGCGGTGCCAAAAGCCCTGCAAAGCTACATGCACGGCCAAACCACCCTGTAGAGGAGCGGGGAATACTTAACATGTTAAGTATTTTTTACTAGGGTTATTGTTCTGTAAAGTTGCCGCTTGAGGTACAATATACAGACAGCCGAAAGCTTATAGCTAAAAGCTAAAAGCAGAAAAAGGAGCGGCTTTAAGGAGTTTCACCAAAAGCTATTGGCTATCAGCCATAAGCTTACAGCTAATTTTTATGGTCAAATTTATAAATAAGAAAATTTTAAAACGCGCACTAGGCGACCCGCAGGCCGCGACTATTAAGCGCATGCGCAAAAAGGTCAAAGTCATCAACGCCCTTGGCGACAAGTACAAAAAGATGACCGATGCCCAGCTAAGAGCCCAGACCGATGAGTTTAAAAAACGCCTGGAAAAGGGCGAAACGCTGGACCAACTGCTCCCCGAAGCGTTTGCCGTGGTGCGCGAAGCCTCTACCCGCACGCTTAAGCAGCGCCACTTTGACGTACAGCTTATCGGCGGCATGGTGTTGCACGAAGGCTCGGTGGCCGAAATGAAAACCGGCGAAGGCAAAACCCTGGTGGCTACGCTAGCAATTTATCTCAACGCGCTGCAAGGCAAGGGCGCCCATTTGGTGACCGTCAACGACTACCTGGCGCAGCGCGACGCCGGCTGGATGGGCCAAATCTATAATTTCCTGGGCATGATTGTGGGCGTGGTCATCCCCGACGAATCTTTTGTCTACGATGCCAGCTACGATAACAAAGATCACTTTGACGAGCGCTTGCACCACCTAAAACCGGCCACCCGCCAGGAAGCCTACCAAGCCGATATAACTTACGGCACTAACAACGAATTCGGCTTTGATTACCTGCGCGACAACATGGTGCGCGAGGTTGACCAATTGCGCCAGCGCGACCTGCACTTTGCCATCGTGGACGAAGTAGACAGCATCTTGATTGACGAAGCCCGCACACCGCTGATTATCAGCGCGCCGTCCACCGCCAGCGGTGCGGCTTACAGCCAGTTCGCCAAAGTTGTCCGCTCGCTGAAAGAGACCGAACACTACGAAAAAGACGAAAAGCGCAAAAGTGTAATTTTGGTAGATGCCGGCGTGGAGCTGGTAGAAAAAATCCTGGGCATCACTAGCCTTTATGCTACCGAAAATTTGCGTACCATCTATCACCTGGAACAAGCCCTAAAAGCCCAAACACTATTTCACCGCGACAAAGACTATGTGGTCACCAAAGAGGGTGAAATCGTCATCGTGGATGACTTTACCGGGCGTTTGCTGCGCGGCCGGCGCTACAACGAAGGCCTGCACCAGGCGATTGAAGCCAAGGAAGGCGTGGAAGTCCAGGAAGAATCCATGACCCTAGCTACAATTTCTTTCCAAAACTACTTCCGCCTGTACAAAAAACTCTCTGGCATGACCGGTACGGCCATGACCGAAAGCGAAGAGTTCCACCAAATTTACAAGCTCAACACCGTAGAAGTACCGGCCAACCGCCAGCTTATCCGCGACGATTTATCCGATAGGATTTATAAAACAGAACAAGGAAAGATGCACTCCATCGTTAAAGACGTAGGCGAACTGCACAAAAAAGGCCAGCCGGTGCTGCTGGGCACGGTCAGTATTGAAAAGAACGAAATGCTCAGTGCCATGCTCAAAGCCGCCAACGTGCCACATGAGGTTTTAAACGCCAAGAATAACGAAAAAGAAGCCGCCATTGTGGCCAAAGCCGGCCAGCGCGGCTCGGTTACCTTGGCCACCAACATTGCCGGCCGCGGCACCGACATCGTGCTGGGCGAAGGCATAACCGAACTGGGCGGCCTGTTTGTGCTGGGTAGCGAGCGCCACGAATCACGGCGCATTGATAACCAGTTACGCGGCCGCGCCGGCCGGCAGGGCGACCCGGGCAAAACTCAATTTTACGTAAGCTGCCAGGATGACCTAATGCGCATTTACGGCGGCGACCGCATCGCCGGCATCATGGACAAACTCAAAGTAGACGACGAAACACCAATAGAAAGCCGCATGATTACCAAAAGCCTGGAGGGCGCCCAAAAGAAGGTAGAAGGCTTTAACTTTGACCAGCGCAAAAACGTCGTACAGTACGACGACGTCATGAACCGCCACCGCAAAGCCATCTACGCCATGCGCCGCGAAATTTTGCGCGCCGAAGACATCAGCCCGCGCGTCAAAAAGCTCATAGCCGACGAAGTAGAATGGCTGACCAAGCACCCCGAATCCACCAGCGAAAACTACGAAACAATCTTGTCCGAAACCTTCCCGTTTGACGATCAAACCATGGATAAGTTGTTTGATACCACGGCCGACAAGTTCCAGGCCGAGCTGGACAAATCCGCCGTAGCGCTCTACAAAGACCAGGAAAGCCGCTTTACGCCCGAAGTGATGCGCAAGGTTGAGCGCGACGTGTACCTGCAGGTTTTGGACAATCTGTGGATGCAGCACCTGGAAAACATGGATCACCTGCGCGAGGGCATCCACTGGATTTCCGTGGGCCAGCGCGACCCGCTGGTAGAATACCGCCGCCAAGGCCAGAAGATTTTTGACGAGTTTCAGGCCACACTGCGCCACGACATTGTGCGCGCCATCATGTTTGCCCAGCCGCTCAGCGAACAAGAGCAAAACCGCGCCGTAGAAACCGAATTGACACTGGCCGCCCGCGGTTCGGTAGATAACGCCAGCCAAGTCACCACCGCCGAGGTTTTTGAAGAAACCGACTTTACGCCGGAAAAGGACGAGCTGGCCAAAGAGGCCAAACTGCACGCGGAGCGTAAAAAGGCTCGTAAAGCCGAGCGCCAGCGCAAGAAAAAAGGCCGCAGGAAGAAGTAGCATGAAACACTCTGTCACCGAAGTTAAGCTTAAAAACGGCGCCAAGGGCCTGTTTATTGACGTGCCGGGTGCCAGCGTGACCAGCTACGAACTGAATTTCCGCGCCGGCGAATATCTGCTCAAAACCAAAAACAAGTGGGAAGCGCCGCACATTATGGAGCACGTTATTTTGGGCGCCAACGAGGAATATCCCGACACCCAGGGCTTCCAGGCCGAATTCAACAAAAACGGCGCCTTCACCAACGCCTTTACCAGCTATTACTACATCAATTACGTGGGCGAAACGGCTGATTTTGAGTGGGAGCGGGTGCTGCGCCTGCAGTTGATGGCCCTAGCCAAGCCGCTATTTTTAGAAAACGAATTCATGGCTGAGGTAGGTAATATCCGCGATGAGCTGGTCAGCTACTCCAACAACTATTTCCGGGTTTTGGGCAGCCAGATGAGCAAAGATTTTGGTTTTAAGATCAAAACCGACAAAGAGCGCGCCAAGCTGGTGGATAACGTTACCCGCCAAGACGTAATCGACCACTATAAACGCACGCATTTTAGCCGCAATATGCGTTTTGTTATTGCCGGCAATCTGCGCGGCCGCCGCCCGGCTTTAAGAAAGCTTTTGGAATCGCTGGAACTGCCGGTTGGCCCGGCAGGCTTTAAGCTGCCAAACGAGCGGGCCAAAAAGCCGCCAAAAGCAACGTTTATACCTAACAAAACCGTGGATAACATTTATCTGACCATCAGCACCTATTTAAACGACATGCTCAGCATCCGCGAGGACGACGCCCTGGGGCTGGCGCGTATCATGCTAACGGATACGCTTTATTCTAAAATCTTCGGCCAGGCGCGCGAAAAGGGTTTGGTGTACGGCGTTTACTCCGGCCACAGCCAAATGAGCAAAACCGCCGAATGGTGGCTCAGTGCCCAGGTCTTGCCGCAAAACGCTTCGGCGCTGTGCGACATTGTGCTATCGGAGATCAAAAAAGTGCAAAACGGCCTGATTGACGAGGCCAGCCTGGAGGCCGCCAAGCAGTACGCCCTGGGTTCTTTCCAGCGTTCCATGCAGACTGTCGGTTCGGTGGCCGGAGCCTACGGCCGCTACTTTTTTGACGGCTACATAGAAGATATGAAATCCATTCCGGAACGCATCAAAGCCGTAAGCAAGGAAGATATGGCGGCGGCTATGGGTCGGATGTTCAGCGAGGATGTTAGCGGCGTAGGGGTTTTAGGTGGCTCTGATGCGACCATCGCGCCAAAACTTGATGAGCAACTCCGCCCGCTGTGGAGGTGACTGGTGGATCCCGTTAGACCTCAAAGACTATCAAGTTTCAGCTTTTCGTTTGAAACATGCGAGCGATTCAAGACGCCATTAATGGTACGGAGGGTAAGTGAGGTCTAACGGGATGGAAGAGCTAAAAAAACGTGTTAAACAGCTTGGGGATGATGTTTCCGGGGCCGTCAAACGGATAAAGTTATCAGAACTTGAAGCTGAGTTGGCAGGCTTGCGCGCTCAGATGCAGCAGGCGGATTTTTGGCAGGACAGCAAAACCGCCGGCGAAATTTCCAAGCAAGAGGCCGACCTGGTTCGCCGCGTAGAGCCCTGGCAAAACTTGCAAAAATCCGCCAAAGACCTGGCCGAACTGGTGGCTTTGAACGATGCCAGTATGTCCGGGGAACTAACCACCCAGTTGGAGCAGGCGGAAAGCCAGCTGGCTGAGCTAAAAGAACAACTGCGTTTTACGGGGCGGTACGACGACCACGATGTAATTCTTGGCATCTACGCCGGGGCAGGTGGAACTGACGCCCAGGACTGGGCGCAGATGCTGCTGCGCATGTATTTACGATGGGCTGAAACTCAAAAACTCAAAGCCGAGGTTATTGACCAGTCCGTTGGCGAGGAAGCCGGGACTAAAAGCGCCACGGTTAAGTTTTCCGGCGGCAGTTTTTTGTATGGCCGGCTGGCGGGCGAGCACGGCGTACACCGGCTGGTGCGCATCAGCCCGTTCAATTCTGCCGGTTCGCGCGAAACCAGCTTTGCCAAAGTGGATATCCTACCGCTGGTCAATAAGCCGGACGAAGTCCAACTGGACGAAAAAGACTTAAAAATTGATGTGTACCGCGCCGGCGGCCACGGCGGCCAGTCGGTCAATACCACCGACTCGGCGGTGCGGGTTACGCACTTGCCAACAGGGGTGACAGTTAGTATCCAGAATGAGCGCAGCCAGCTGCAGAATAAAGAAACTGCCTTAGCAATTTTGCGCTCAAAACTTGTGCAACTGCAGGCCGAGCAACACGCCCAAAACCTGGCGGACATCAAAGGCCCAAACCAATCGGCGGAGTGGGGCAACCAGATCCGCAGCTATGTTCTGCACCCGTATAAGCAGGTCAAAGACCTGCGCACCGGTTACGAAACTTCCGATCCCGACAAAGTGCTAAACGGCGGCCTGGAACCTCTCATCGCCGCCTGGTTGGAATACAAACCCGCGGGCTAAAACCGCATTAGACATTTCAACTTTCTTATGCTAAAATAGAAGTATTGTTCAAGTTGAATCCGGGTTTATTTATATTTTTTACTCAGGCTTCACCCGCGACAACGAGTAATTAAATAAACCAAAGGATTCTTTTTTAATGTATAAAAACACTTACAGCCGCAGCCCGCGCCGCCCAGGCACGCGCCATTTTGGCCCCGATACCCGCCCTAAACGCGGTGGCGGTGGCACGCGCCAAAATATCAATCCCAGCCGCTTTATCAAAAAAGCCGAACCCGGTCCGGGTGGCGATTACAAAGCCGGGCATGCCTTTGCCGATTTTGCCATCCACCCGATCTTAAAGAGTAATGTGGCCGTCAAAGGCTATTTGCTGCCTTCGGAAATCCAGGAAAAAACCATCCCGCTAGGCCTGGCTGGCCGCGACGTGGTGGGCGTAGCCAATACCGGTACTGGCAAGACCGCCGCCTTTGCGCTGCCGATTCTTAATAAACTATTGCACGAGCGCAGCGCCATGGGGTTGATTATCACCCCGACTCGCGAACTAGCCATCCAAATAGAGGACCAGTGCCGGCAGTTTGCCAAAAACAGCGGCCTGGCTGGCGCGCTGCTAATCGGCGGGCTGCCTATGGGCCGCCAAGTTACGGCGTTAAAGCACAACCCGCGCATTATTATCGGCACGCCGGGACGCATTAAAGACCATGTTAACCGCGGCACGCTCAATCTGGGCAACTGCACCATGGTGGTATTGGACGAAGTTGACCGAATGCTGGACATGGGCTTTATTAACGATGTGCGTTTTTTGCTGAACAAGCTATCACCGCAGCGCCAGTCGTTCTTTTTCTCGGCCACGCTCGGTCCGGAAGTTACCAGCTTGATCCAGAGCTTTACGCGCGACCCCGTAACAATCAACGTTAAAGTCAGCGAGACCAGCAACAACGTCCACCAAGACATAGTGAATTACAGTGGTAAAATCCAACGCTTAGATAAACTGCACGACATCCTGATTCGTGAAGCCGTAGACAAAGTGCTGATTTTTGGCGAAACCAAATACGGCGTGGAACGGCTGGCCAAAGAACTGGACACTCGTGGCTTTAAAGTTGCGGCGCTGCACGGCGGCAAAAGCCAGGGCCAGCGCCAGCGCGCGTTGGACAGTTTCCGCGACAACCGCATTAAAGTCTTGGTCGCCACTGATGTGGCCGCCCGCGGCATTGATGTCATAGACATCACTCACGTTATAAACTTTGACGTGCCCAAGACTTACGACGATTACACCCACCGCATCGGCCGCGCCGGCCGCGCCGGCAGAACCGGCCACGCCCTGACCTTTGTGGAAGGCGCCAGCCAGGCCGCAGCCGCCGTGCCGACCCACCCCTACCGCGTCCGCCGTTAACCTCGGCCGCAGCTTTAAGCTCTAGCAGTCTTTGCTATACTTATATAGATGATTCTACTAGACAGGGTGTCCAAAACTTATAATCGTAAGGGGTCGGCTCTAGAGCGCGTATCACTACATATTGAACCCAAAGAATTCGTGATTATCGTTGGGCAGAGCGGCGCCGGCAAGACCACACTCTTTAGATTGCTGACCCGCGAAGAAAAACCGACAAGTGGCAAAATTGTGGTGGGGGGTATAGATTATGACAAGCTCAAAGATAAAGATTTGCCGATGCTGCGCCGCAAAATCGGCGTGGTTTTCCAGGACTTCAAACTTTTACCGGGAAAAACTGTCTATGAAAACGTAGCTTTTGCCCTGGAAATAGCCGCGCTGAGTAATTCCGAAATCAAACACACCATTCCTAAGGTTTTAGACCTGGTTGGCCTGAAGGGCAAAGAGAAAAACTACCCGCTGGAGCTGTCCGGCGGCGAGCGCCAACGGGTGGCCATCGCCCGGGCCGTGGTGCGCCAACCCAAGATTTTGATAGCCGATGAGCCTACCGGCAACCTGGACCCCAAGCACGCCTGGGACGTTATAAAAGTGCTGGAAAAAATTAACAAGTTCGGCACCACGGTGTTGCTAACTACTCACAACCAGGACATCGTTAACACCCTGCGCCGGCGCGTGGTGACCATTAAAGACGGCAAAATTGTATCCGACAGGGCAGTGGGGCAGTACAAGTCGCAATGAAATTGCTCCAATTACCAATTACCAATTACCAATTCACATTGAATGCCCAATGTCCAATGCCCAATGA
>Ga0265334_10000675_pt1 | contig 17103 bp, 16 predicted proteins | sample 42023metaG_FD_192442 | JGI IMG/M metagenome (GOLD analysis project Ga0265334, IMG submission 192442) | Rhizosphere microbial communities from Carex aquatilis grown in University of Washington, Seatle, WA, United States - 4-20-23 metaG | ecosystem: Host-associated > Plants > Roots > Rhizosphere... | reverse complement strand
TGTTTGCCTCCGCCTCGACCTACCCCGAAGGGAGCCCTGGGCCCACCGGGGTGGGAGGAAGGGCATTTGGTACCGGCGTGAGAGATGGGCCCCGAGGGGCCTTTAAAGCTCGAGAGTTATAGCATAGGGGGTGCCCCGGGGCAAGGAATGGGGGGGTAAACAACTGCGGAAATGGGCGCATTTAAACCGAAAACCGACCGATTTGTCGGCCTTTCACCCTATCCAATTATCCTTTTCGTTCAAATACTCGAAAAGCATCTTCATCCGTTCGGATACCAGCCTTTAGTGCGTAAGGTCGGATGCGTCTGCAAATAGCCTCAAACCTTCGAAGCCTTAGGTATATTTTGAGCTTATTCACCACCAGACGACGGATCTCCGCTTCCTCTTTACGTTTAAGTTTCCCAATGCCCTTCTGGATTTTCATCGGTATTTGAATTTTGAGCGTGGCTTTCACGGCCGCTCCTTTGCAACCTTATATGTATAGTGGTATTATACATTTTCGGAGGCGATCATGGACGCCAATATTGTCGATTTGCGTTACAAGATGAAGGACGTGCTCAAGGCCCTTGAGGCCCGCGAAACCGTGGACATTTATTACCATGGCAAGTTGAAGGGAACGATTATTCCCGCAGCCCCCAAGAAGAAAAAGATGAAGGTTGAGGACCATCCTTTTTTTGGGTCCGACAAAAGCAAAAAGCCCGTTGAGGAAGTGATCCGGGACCTTCGAAAGTTCCGTTACCATGATCTTTGATTCGGATGTCTTGATTCATATCCAGCGTGGACATCCCAAAGCGGCCGCCCTTTTCAACCGACAGGACGAATACTTCATTTCAGTCCAAACTTATCTCGAATTGATGCAAAACGCCCTCAACAAAGAACACCTACTCAAAACCAAGAAACTACTCCTTGAATACGATATCCAAGTCCTGCCCTTAACCGGGAACATCGGCCACCGGGCCATGATCTATGTTGATCAATATGGGCTTTCTCACGGTCTGGAGGCGGGCGACGCGTTGATCGCCGCCACCGCCGTCGAGAACGACATGCTCCTCGCCAGCGGCAACTACAAGCACTTCAAAGCCATCAAAGAATTGAAACTTGTGGTTTTCAAGCCCTGATTTAAAACAGCAGAAACACTACCACTCATCTTATTTCAAGGTTTCGGGTACTGTTGCGGCCAAAACCGGAAGCTGTGTTCCCATTCTTTTTTATCTTTAAACGATTCCCAGAATTTCTTGCAAGAACCCTTATATTCCACGATTTCAAGGTCATCTATATTCCAAGCTAAAATTACAGTTAAAGCCTTACCTAACCAGTCAGTCAACTTCACTTCAGAAATATGGCCATCAATGAAGTCCGTATTTTTCCAATACATGCTAAACGTTTCATATTCATGGGTGGCCCAAGAACCAGACACTCGAACATTTTCCCCATCGGACAAACCAATAAAAATCGTTAGCCACCCTCCTTTGGGATGTTTAGCTCCCAAATCCCACGTGGACGACCCCCGAGTGAATTCATCAATTCTAAGATCGTGTTCCGAGGCAAAAGCCCGAATCTCAGTTTCATTCAGCACAAAATACAAACGAACTGCGCTTTCGTACTTACGCATTTTTTCTTCGTGTTCTGGCATTTCCCAGTCATTGCTCACAGCTAACCATCCATACTCGTTGTACAGCCTATATTAAAACATCCCGAGTTGAAGTTTTGCGGCGTCGGTCATCATGGACCGGTCCCAAGGCGGTTCGAACACCACATCCACGTTGGAATTGGCCACACCCGGCAGGTCCATGATCTTCTTCTCAATCTCGACCTTCAGGACATCCGCCATGCCGCAGCCGGGTGCCGTCAGGGTCATGACAATGTCCACCGAGTCGCCGCCCTCGGGGTGGGTCGCCACCCGACAGGCGTACACCAGGCCAAGTTCCACGATGTTGACCGGGATCTCGGGGTCGTAGCAGGTCTTGAGGACGTCCCACACCGTGGACTCCTCCACGTGGCCCGTGGCGCTGAGCTTGGCGTTCTTGGCGAGGTTGGCCTCGGCCGGCACATCCTTTCCCAGGGCGTCGGCGTCCTTGCCTTCCACCCTCACCAACTGGCCGCTGTCGCGCTGGACCGTGAAGCTCCCGCCCAGGGTCTGCATGAGATAGACCTTTTCCTTCTCATAGAGCTGGGTGGGCGTGCCTTGGGGGATGGACACCGCCGGCGCGTCGCGCTTGAGTTCGAGCAATTCTTCGTATGCCAAGGCAAACACCTCTCACCACAGGGTCACAGGGACGCAGAACTAATTTATTCTTTTCAATCACAACCGAATCCACATGATTTGTGTCTCAGCAGTCAAACTCAATTTCGTTTTCAAGACCCATCAAATCTCTGTGTCCCTGTGTCTCTGTGGTGGATTCGGGTTTACTCCGTCGAGATGACCGCGCCGTCCGTCGAACTCTCCAGGGCCGCCTTCAAGGTGTGCCAAGCCAGGGACGCGCACTTCACCCGGGCCGGGTATTCCCTCACACCCGCCAACACCGCCAGCTTACCCAAGTCCGTCAGGTCCTCCCCCTCCGGTAACTTGCCCATCACCAGGTCGTGGAACCGCTCGAACAGGTGTTCAGCCTCGGCGGCGGTCTTGCCCTTGACCGCGCCGGTCATGAGGGAGGCCGAGGCCTTGGAGATGGCGCAACCCTGGCCTTGGAACTTCACGTCCTGGATCACGCCCGCCCCGTCCATCACGAGTCCCACCACCAGCTTGTCACCGCACAGGGGATTGAACCCGTTCGCGTGGTGGTTGGCATTCGGCAACTCACCAAAATTCCTGGGTTTCTTGCTGTGCTCAATGATTTGTTCACTGTAAAGGTCATCGAAATCCGACACGGCAAACTCCCTAAAACGCGGTTAGCGGATAGCGGTTGGCCAAACTATCCGAAAATCTCAACAACCTTTCTCACGGCCTCACCCAGCTTATCCAGTTCCTCGTGGGTGTTGTACATGGCCAGGGACGCTCGGGCCGTCGCCGGGATGCCGAGGCGGTCCATGATGGGCTGGGCGCAATGGTGTCCCGCCCGGATGGCCACGCCTTGTTTGTCCAGGATGGTCCCGATGTCGTGGGGGTGGGCCCCCTCGATCACGAAGGACAGGACCGCCGCCTTGTGTTTCGCGGTCCCGACCAGCCGGACGGCCGGGATCGCCGAAAGGACTTTCGTCCCGTAGGCCAATAGGTCCGCCTCATGGGCCGCGATGGCCGACAGGCCGACGGAAGCCACGTAGTCCAAAGCCGCGCCGAAGGCGACAACCCCGGCCACGTTGGGGGTGCCGGCCTCGAACCGCCCGGGGGCCTTCTTGTATTCAGTCTTCTCGAAGGTCACGTTGAGGATCATGTCTCCGCCGCCTTGGTAAGGAGGCATGGCGTTCAATAGGTCTTCCCGACCCCAAATGACCCCTACCCCGGTGGGACCGTAGAGCTTGTGGGCGGACAGCACGAAGAAGTCGGCCCCCAAGGCCCGGACATCCACCGCCATATGGGAGACCGATTGGGCCCCGTCCACCAAAACCTTGGCGCCCACGGCATGGGCCTGGCGGGCGATTTCTATGACGGGGTTGATGGTCCCCAGGGCGTTGGACACCTGGTTGACCGCCACAAGACGGGTTTTGGAATTGAGGAGTTTAGGCAATTCCTCCATCAACAATTCCCCGGCGTCGTTCATCGGGAGCACCACCAGCTTGGCGCCCTTCTCTTCACAGAGCATCTGCCAGGGCACGATGTTCGAGTGGTGTTCCAGGGCGGAGACCAGGATCTCGTCGCCGGCCTTCACGTTCGCCCGGCCCCAGGAGGAGGCCACCAGGTTGATGCCGTCCGTGGTGCCGCGGGTGAAGATGACTTCATTCTCGGAGAAGGCGTTGAGGAATTTGGCCGCCTCGACCCGCACCGCCTCGAATTGATCCGTGGACTTTTGCGACAACAGGTGCACGCCCCGGTGGATGTTGGCGTTCCATTCCCGGTAATAAGCGGCCTCCGCCTCGATGACCTGGTTCGGTCGCTGGGTCGTGGCGGCGTTGTCCAGGTACACCAACGGCTTGCCGTGGACCTGGCGGGTCAGGATGGGGAAATCCCGGCGGATCGTGGCGAGGTCATAGTCCGTTTTCGGTTCGGTCATCGCGTTCATGCTGTCATCTTCCCTTCAGCGTCGAATGCGGAATTCGAAATGTTGAATTTGCCTGAACATTCCAAATTCCGAATTGGTTTTAGGAGTCTTTCTCGTTCATGTCCTCGGGACGGATCAGCCAGTCCCTCGTGCGGCGCTTCAGGGCTTCCACCCAAGCCTCGGGCTTGAACCGGTCCAGCACCTCCCCGACGAACCCCCGCACCAGGGTTCGCCGGGCGTCCGGCAGGTTGATGCCCCTCGACCGGAGGTAAAAGAGCGCGTTGGGGTCCACCGGGCCGGTGGCCGAACCATGTGCGCATTTCACGTCGTTGGCGTAGATCTCGAGCTGGGGCTTGGAGTAGGCCACGGCCTCCTGGCTCATGAGCAGGTTCTTGTTGGACTGGCGGGCGTCGGTCTGTTGGGCGTTCTCGCGCACCAGGATTCGGCCCTCGAACACGCCGGTCGAGCGCCCGTCGAGCACGCCCTTATAGTCTTGGCGGGACTTGCAGCCCGGCACCGCGTGGTCCACGAAGGTGCGGCAGTCCACGTGCTGCATGCAACGGGACAGGAAGGTCCCGTCCAATTCACATTCCGCTCCCGGAGCGAGGAACCGCACCACCGCCTCAGCCCGGACCTTGTGCCCCCCGAGGGAGGCCAAGCCGGACCAGAGATGGCTGTCCTTGTCCAACCGCGCGGCCAAGGCGCCGATCGAGTAACCCGTGAAGAGGCTCTCTTCCTGGATCCGGGAATGGTTCAGGACCGCTCCCGGGCCCAGGGACGCCTGGGTGAGGGTGTTGGTGAAATGCTGGTTCGGCCCGCCCAAGTGGCTCTCCACCACGGTGGCCTGGGAGCCCTCCTCCATCCGGATGAAGTTGCGGGTGTGGGACTCGCTGGGGATGCCCTTGTTGGTCGAGAGGAAGACCAGGTGGATCGGCTCCTCCACCACGACGCCCCGATCGACCTGGACCAACGCCCCGTCCTCGAAGAGGGCCTGGTTGAGGTCGCTGAAGGCCCGGCCGAGGGACGACTGCTCCCAATCCGTCTCGGAGGGGGTGAAGCCGTTCCTTAGGGCGGAGGCTAGGTTCTCGAGCCTCAGGCCTTTTTTCGCCGCGCCGGGGGCCGAGTGTTCGCCTTGGTAACGGCCGTTCACGAAGACCATCCGCCGGGCGCCCGGCACTTCCAGCACTTCCTTCAATAAGGAAGCGACCATCTTGGGGTCGGTCTCCACATCGGGCTTGAAGGGGATCGACAAGAGAGGGGTCAGGTCCGTGTAGCGCCAAAGTTCCTCGCGCTCCGTGGGAAAACCGGTGGCCAAAAAGCGGCCCGCCGCCTCCTGCCGGGACTCGGTCAGCCAGACGGGTTCGCCGGCCCTCGTCTTCATGACCCGGCCCGCGTAGCGGCCGACGGCCTCCTGGAAGGTTTCGATGGAGTTCATGCTCAGCCCTTCCCCCCGGCGGAAACCGGCACCCCGGGGATCCAGCCGTAGCCCTTTTCCTCCAGCTCCAGGGCCAGGTCCTTGCCCCCGGACTTCACAATGCGGCCCCCGGCCAGGACATGGACGAAATCCGGCACGATGTAGTCGAGCAGGCGCTGGTAGTGGGTGATCAGGAGCACCGACCGGTCCTTCGCCTTAAGGGCGTTCACGCCCCCCGACACGATGCGGAGCGCGTCGATGTCGAGGCCGGAGTCGGTCTCATCCAGTACCGCCAGCTTGGGTTCCAGCACCGCCATCTGGAGGATCTCGTTGCGCTTCTTTTCGCCGCCCGAGAAGCCCAGGTTGACCGGGCGCTTCAGGAAGGCCTCGTCCATCTGGAGGATCTTGAGTTTTTCCTTGGCCACCGCCAGGAAATCCACGGCGTCCAGCTCCTCAAGCCCGAGGGCCTTGCGGTGGGCGTTGTAGGCGGCCCGGAGGAAGTAGGCGTTGTTCACGCCGGGGAGCTCGATGGGGTATTGGAAGGCCAAGAATAGCCCCGCGTGGGCCCTTTCCTCAGGTGCCAGGGCCAACAAATCCTTGCCCAAAAAGGTGACGGAGCCTTCGGTCACCTGGTAAGGCTCCCGCCCCGACAGGACATGGGCCAGGGTGCTCTTGCCGGACCCGTTAGGGCCCATGATGGCGTGGATCTCCCCAGGCCCGATCTCGAGGTCGAGACCCTTTAGGATTTCCTTGGTGTCGACGCGGGCTTTGAGGCCTTTGATGCTCAACATGAGAATTCCCCTTAAAGACGCGGATAGCGGCTGGCGGTTGGCGGATGGCCCAGGCTTAAAAGCCTTAGGCTAACCGCTATCCGCCATCCGCTGCAGTTATTAGCCGACGGACCCTTCCAACGTCACGCCCAGGAGTTTCTGCGCCTCAACGGCGAACTCCATGGGCAGTTTGTTGAACACTTCCTTGCAGAACCCGTTCACGATCAGGTTGACCGCGTCCTCGCCCGACAAGCCGCGCTGGCGGCAGTAGAAGATCTGGTCCTCGCCGATCTTGGAGGTGGTGGCCTCGTGCTCGACGTTGGCCGTGGGGTTCTTCACCTCGACGTAGGGCACGGTGTGGGCCCCGCACTTGTCGCCCATCAGGAGGGAATCGCACTGGGTGTAGTTGCGGGCGCCCTCGGCGGCGCCCAGGATCTTCACCATGCCCCGGTAGGTGTTCTGGCCGTGGCCCGCGGAGATGCCCTTGGAGATGATGGTGCTCTTGGAGTTCTTGCCCAGGTGGATCATCTTGGTGCCGGTGTCGGCCTGTTGCCAATGGTTGGCGACCGCCACGGAATAGAACTCACCCACGGACTCCTCCCCCTGAAGGATGCAGGAGGGGTACTTCCAGGTGATGGCGCTGCCCGTCTCCACCTGGGTCCAGGAGATCTTCGACCGGTAGCCACGGCAGGCGCCGCGCTTGGTCACGAAGTTGTACACCCCGCCCTTGCCGTCCTTGTCGCCCGGGTACCAATTCTGCACGGTGGAATACTTGATCTCGGCGCGTTCCATGGAAATGAGTTCCACCACCGCGGCGTGGAGCTGGTTCTCGTCGCGCATGGGGGCCGTGCAGCCCTCCAGGTAGCTCACGAAGGACCCCTCGTCGGCGATCAACAGGGTGCGCTCGAACTGGCCGGTTTTGGCGGCGTTGATGCGGAAGTACGTGGACAGTTCCATGGGGCATCGGACGCCCTTCGGGATGTAGCAGAAGGATCCGTCGGTGAAGACGGCGGAGTTGAGCGCCGCGAAGAAGTTGTCGTTGATGGGCACCACGGTGCCCAGGTACTTGCGCACCAGGTCCGGGTGCTCCTGCACGGCCTCCGAGAAGGAGCAAAAGATGATGCCCATCTCGCCCAGCTTGGCCTTGAAGGTGGTGCCCACCGAGACGGAGTCCAATACCGCGTCCACCGCCACGCCCGACAGGATCTCGCGTTCCTGGAGGGGCACCCCCAGTTTCTCGTACATGGCCAGGATCTCCGGGTCCACCTCCCCCAGGTTCTTGGGTTTGGCCTTGGGCGCCGAGTAATAGCAGATGTCCTGGTAGTCGATGGCCGGGTAATGGACCATGGACCATTTGGGCTCGACCATCTTGAGCCAGAGGCGATAGGCCTTGAGGCGCCAGTCCAACAGCCAGTCGGGTTCATTCTTCTTGTGGGAGATGAACCGGATGATGTCCTCGTTCAGGCCCGGCGGGGCCTCGTCGGCCTCCAGGTCCAGGTTGAACCCGAATTGATAGTCGTTTCGGGTGAGGGTTTCCATCTCGGCGTTCTTGATTTCCGTTTCCATGCTCGGCGACCTTTTCACCCGGGGGGCCCGGTCAGTTCTGGACGATTTCCAACGACCCCTTCACGGGGGAATTCTTGATCCAAATCTCCATCATGCGGGCCGGGTCCTGCAGGTCCGACAGCCGGTACTGGGCCAACAAGCCGTTGAGGAAGAACTCCAGGCCGTTCCAGAGCGACCTCACCGAGCAGTCCGTGGTGTGGACGCATTCGTCGTGGTTGCCCGAGTGTTTGCCGCAAAAGTCCGTGGTATAGAGCTTGCCGCCCATCACGTTCATGATGTCGTGGACCGTGATTTGGTCGGCGCTCCGGGCCAGTTGGTAGCCGCCGGCTTGGCCCCTCAGGCTGGTCACCAGCCCCCCTTTGCGGAGCAAGGCCAGGGTCTTGGCGGCGTAAGCCGGGGTCAGGGCCTCCGCTTTGGCGAGCTCCGGGATCGTCCCGGAGCCTCCCGGACCCTTCCGGGCCAATTGAAGGCAAAGCCGGATCCCGTATTCTTCTAATGGGGTTACTTTCATGGATCCCTCGCTAAACTGCGCTCTTGAGTCAATATTCAGCATACTAGACTTATAAGTCAAGTATCAATGCCTTGAAATGGGCCAATAATCAATAAAACAAGGATTTAAAGAAGGTTCATTAAACTGGTGGCTTGGTACCCGACGGGGGGAGCAAAAGTGCCATCGGAGAGGGACTTGGTCTTCACGGTCTCAATTCTCACATCAAATGGCTGTTGGGAACCGTCGGTCCAATCCGCCCCTAGGGGAAAACCCGGGACGCCCGGCCAAGAAACGAGCTTATCCGGGTCCGCGCCAAAAAAGGTCAACCCGCCACCCAGGCTGTCGCGAAGAAGGCCGCAGAAGGACTTCCAGGTTTCCCATTCCCCCTGGCCCAAGGCCAAGTCCTCGGGACGCGCCACCGTAAGGGAGAGGGACTGGCCCGCGTTGGTGTTGGACTCGTACCGGGCCCCGGTCTTCCCCGCCAAACGGACGGACCCAGTCGGGCCCTGGAAATCCGCAGCGAATACCGCCCGGACGGTGTTCCGGAGCTTGGCCCAGGCGTCCCGTTGCTGCTGCGGCGCCTTGTCCAACCGGCTTTCGTAGACCCCCAAACCCACCTGCAGGGTCTTTCCCATGAAATAACGTTTGGCGGCCCCGAATTCCTCGTAGCTTTTGGCGTAATGGTCCACCACGGTCAGCAGGCCGGTCGATCGGTCGTAGAGCAGGGTCCCATCCACGGGAAACGCCTTGAGGTCCAACCTCAGGCGGGTGCCCTGAAGGCTCAATTGGATGTTCGGCCCATTCGGCTTCAAACCTGGGGATTTGAAGGTGGCCGTCACCTGGGTGCCGGCGAAAAGCGGACCAGCCGACAAACCCGCGAGCAGGATCAAGGACCGGAAGGTTTTCATCTTCTCACCCGGATGGACGCGGCCGGGAAAGGTTTGTCCCTTCCGGTCCGCTTCGTTAAAATGGTTTTCAAATTCCGCCACAGGATACCGGCTTGTTCCTCCGAGAGCAATTACCCCGTCTTCGGGACCAGTGGGGCCAACCCTACCACCTCTGGATGACCCAGGAGTTCCAGGACTTTGGCTGGCAATTGGTCCAAAAGACCCTCAGCCAGGACCGGTCCCACGACGTCACCCTTTTCATCCAGGACCCCCAGGGCCGGTTCGCCCTGATGAGCAAGCATTCCTACCCCCCCGGGGTCTTCCGCTCCCCCTCGGGCGGCGTAAAACCGGGCGAGACCTGTGAGGCGGGCGCCCTCCGGGAGGCCAAGGAGGAAACCGGCCTCGATGTCACCCTCCAGCGGTTCCTCCTCCACATCACCCTCGACATCACCCACCGCGACGAGGTCACCCGGTGGGAGTCCTATATCTTCGACGCGTCGGGCGAGGGGCCCGATCTCCCCTTCACGGACCACAAAGAGGTCAAGGACGCCCGTTGGGCCACCCAGGACGAGATGGAGGAGATGGACCGGAGGATGATCGCCTCCGGGAACGGCGGGTTGGAATACCGCGGCCGGTTGGCCGACGCCTACCTTTGGGCCCTGGCCCACCCCCTCTCCATCCGTCCCGCCGCCAAGAAGGACCTTCAGCGCATCTCGGAGTCGCCGGCCGGGGACGACGAGCGGATTGGGTCCATCGATGGGGTGAAGTGGTGGGTGGCGGAGGTGGGCGGTCAATACGCCGGGGCCCTGGCCCTCAAGGCCCGTCCCGAGTGCCTGGAACTGGTGGGGCTGAACGTGGAGTCCCATTTCCGGGGCCGCGGCATCGGCCACGCCTTGACGGAATACGTGGCCGACCAGTCGCGGAAAGAATCGTTTCTGGAGGCCGCCGGTCCGGACGTGGCCAACGCCACCTCCGGCGGACTGTGGTTGTTGACCAAGACCCCGGGGTACTTCATGCCGACCGGGTTCAGCTTCAAGGCGCAGGAGGAACTGCCCGCCTCGTTCAAGGCCGGCCTCAAGCCTTCCCCGCATTACATCCCCACCGCCATGAAATACGAAGGCTGAACCACAAGCACTAATCCGAGAATAGAAAATCGAGAATTGACCGCAATGGCCTATTTTCCATTGTTCCATTGCTCTCGTTGGCGCCTATCGGCGCCAACGGGCGAACCACTTCGTTCCCGCCCAGGTCGCCAACAAGGTCATCAAGGCCACCGGCATGAGGTGCCCCACCATGACGTGGTGCATCTCCCAGGACGGGCAATGGAGCTGGATCACCGCTGTTCCCAAGAGGAAGGACGAGGAGCCGGCCCAAGCCCCGGTCCAGGCCGGGTGGAATGAGGCGTTCCTCGAGAGCAGGAATCCCATCCCGATCCAGGGCACCAGCCCCACGGCGGTACCGATGTAGATGCAGCCGCAGCAGCCGCCCAGTTCGGACCAGAAGCTCCCAGTGCCCTGCGCCATGGGAAAGAAGATGAGCGGAATCGCCAACAACCCCGCCAAGAGGGACCCCACGCCCACCTTGGTCCAAGGCGACAGGCTCCGGCCAGGGAGGCTGACCGCGATGGCGCCCCAGGCCGCCAGGGCGGAGGCCAGGAAAGTCATGCAAAGGAAGGCGCTGTGGGACGTCTCGGCCAGCACGGCCCGGAGCCCATCCTGGGGCCGGAGGAACGTGAGGGCGAGGACGGTCACCCCAACCGCCTGGGCCAGCCAGACCAGCCACTGGACCCAAGCGGGCCAAACCGGGCGGACGGGTTTCAGGCCCCGGGTCAGTTCACCGACGATCGATTGGTGGCGGGTGGGCATCCCGCCCTTCGGGGGGGGCGTCGAGTGGCGTTTCATTCGGTTTCCTTCTCCAGGAGCTTCCGACGCAGTTGGACATATCCCCGGTGCGCCCTCACCTTAATGGCCGAGACGGTGATCCCGATCTCGCGCGCGGCTTCCTCCAGCGAATAGCCCTTGATCTTCAGGAGGACCACCGCGCGGCGGTTGGCCTCGGGCAGGGACCGAAGGGCCATCAGCAAACCGTCGTCCAACCCCAGGTCCTCGGGCTCTTTCGCCCGGTCGGGGAGGTTCTCGGTCGGCAGTTCCCGCTCCACGAATTTCCGGTTCTTTCCCAGGGCGTCCAGGAGTGAATTGCGGGCCACCGTGAAGAGCCAGGGGCCGAAGGGGCGGGAGGGCTCATAGGCGTGGCGGGCCTTGTGGAAGGTCATCAGGACCTCCTGGTAGACGTCGTCCACCAGGGAGGGATTGAACACCCGCTTGCGGGTGAAGGCATAGAGCACCGGCCCGATCTCTTCGAGCAGGACCCGGTAGGCGGTCTCGTCGCCCGCCTGGACCCGGACCATCAACCGGGACCAGGACTCCCATTGCGCGTCGTCGTGGTGCACGGATCCCCTTTGGTATTACGGCGGTGGCGCAAAATAGTTACTTAAACAATTATCCACCACAGAGACACAAAGCCGCAGAGTTTGAAGGGCAACAGTATAAAAACGCGTGTAAAAGACGGGGGCACAGAATACGGGCGATTGGGGAAGACGGCCATCTCCCATCGACACTCCGCATAACCGATCCTTTGGTTTAACCATTCCACTTCCGTGTCCCCGTGACTCTGTCCCGCCCGCTTTCCATGATAGGGAGGCGGGACAGCCCCGCGGTCAATGATGCTTGGAATGAGCGCGGGGCGTGGTGGATTTTGGTTCGGCTTACCCGAGCAGGTCGAGGGCTTCGGTGATCGAGCACTGCTTGCCCATGCGGAATGGGGTGTCCCGCAGGGTGTACTTGGACGCCTTGGTTTCCCGGAGCGCCATCACCAGGTCCAGGAAGTCCTCAGGCAGGTCGCTCTCGAAGGCCACCACGAAGTCCTGGTCGTCCAACCCGAAGGAATAGGTGGTGTTCAGGCGGACGGAAGGGTATTGGTTCCCCACCCGGATATGCTCGTCCATCATCTCCTGGCGCTCTTCCTTGGACAGCAAGTACCACTCGCGGGTCTTCAGGAATGGGTAGATGAAGAGGTACTTGCCGTTGTTGCCTGGGTAGATGTTGAGGCGGTTGCCGTCCTGGCCCGGGTGGCTGTGCTTGTCGATGTAGACACTGCGCTTGGTCATGGCCAAGAAGCTGGAGGGCATACGGAGCCAGGGGCCGAGGGCGCTGCGGTTGAGGGCGCCGGTGTTGTTTTGGATGGCGTCGGCGTCGTACGAGATGCGCCAAAGCATGAAGTCCACGTCGGACCGGAAGCCCGTCATGGCGTAGCAAAGCAGGATTCCGTCCTTGCGGAAGGTTTCGGCGGCTTGGTCGAGGCTCCTCTTGGCGGCCTGGCGTTGGGCCTCGGGTAGGGCCCGGAACGACTCGTCCACCTTGAAGAAAGCGAAGTTGACGTATTGGCGCTTCATCGGGGGGGCGGCGGCGCCGGCTGGGGCGCCTGAGGGGGCGGAAGCTGGACGGCCTGGGGCTGGGGGACCGGACATGGAAAGGCTCCTTGGGTGGTTCTGTTGGATGAGGCGGCATTGTAGGAAAGGACGGCCGGGATTTCCACCCGGCACGGACTATTGGACAGGCTCACAAACCAAGCGTTTTTCCGGGCCCCGCCAGTATCGGAACCAAACTTTCCCGATCACATCCTTCCGTTCCAGCAAACCCCAAGATCGCGAATCCGCGCTATTGTCGCGGTTATCCCCCAACATGAAATAGTGGTTTTCGGTGATGGTCACCGGGCCGTATTGGTCCCTTGTTTTTATGAACATCGGATCAATTTGTTTAACGTAGGATTCTTCCATCTTCTGACCGTTTAAATAAAAGCTCTTGTTTCGGATCTCGACCACATCACCCGGCAAACCAACGCATCGTTTAATGTAACCGACTTTTCGATCTCCGGGATACTTGAAGATAAGCAGTTCCCCGCGATACGGTTGTTGAAGGCCAAAAGGGTCGTTCCGGGCCAAAATGTAATCGCCCGGTTGTAAGGTATCCTCCATAGAGGGTCCGCGATTTGCCCAGGGTTTGAAGAACAAATCCAAGGGTGCCTTGACAGAAACCATCACCAAAAAATAGAGCGCTAGTACCCCAAACGTCCGGAGCGGGTTCAACTTATATGTCGGCTGGTCATACCATAGCGCCGTGACCAATCCCACGAATAATCCAAATACCGCGAGCGGCTTATTAAAAGTGGGGTCCAAGGGTCCAAAAGGACTCATTTTAAGCAAGAGCAACATGATCACTACAGGACCCAAAGTGATTGTCGTAAAACGAGCACTATATTTCAAACGCCCTTCAGGCTTTTTTTGAAGTTTGAAAACCCAAAAGGCAATATAGGCTGATATCAAACTCGGGATAACCGTAAATGCTAACGCTAATATTACTATGACCAGTAGGGCCATTATTTATTCCTCACTTACCGGCTAATCGATTATTCAGCCGGATCAATCTCCACTTCCCCGGCCAGGATGAAGCGACCTTCCAGGGCCCCCGGGCTCGTCACCGGCAAAAGACGGTTCACCTCATCCGGCGATCCCGTGTCGAACCGCATCGTGGAATCCCACGACCCACGCCCCGCCACGCGCCAGGCGGCCTGCCAGGTGCCGTCCCCGTAGAACTCACCCCCCGCCTTGGGAATCGCCGACTTCGGCGGCAAGGGGACTTGGAGTCCCACGGCCACCCGGTATTTACCGGGGGGGAAATTCGAGGGGACGAACAACCAGCGATCATAGGCGTAGGTTTTTCCAGTCTTCATCCGACCCGGGGTCTCCCAGTCATTCAGCCAATCATGGATGTCATGGAGCCAAGGGCCGCCATCCACTTGGGGGTACTTCCCCTCGGAGTCGACCAACAAGACCACGACTTGGAGGTCGGGGGGCAAGGGCGCCCCACCCGTTTTGCGCCATTCATAACGAAGCTTCAGGACCCCACCCGCCTGAATCCGTCCCTGTTCCGGCGCGGCGCCCGCCAAGGCGATGCCCTTCCACCCGCCCACCTGAGGCGGCCGCATCCCTGTGACCGGAATCCATACGGGGGCCCTCGCCACTTGGTAGAGCGGTCCCGTGGGGATGTAAACCCAATCCCGGCCCAACCCCGAGACAAGCTTGGTGACGTAAACCGGCGCCCCGGCCGCGATGGCGTCCCTCAACCGGTCCTGGGTTGGACCGGACAAGTAGACCGGAGAAACGATTTGGACGTCCTTCCGGATCCCGTAACCCTGCTGGACCCCGATCACCGGGAAATAATCGTTGTCCTCCGAGGCGAAATAGAGGGCGCCCGGCTTCATCACCGAAAGGGTGTCCCGGGCGAAATCCTCCGCGGCCCGGTCGGAACGTTTGAGCCACAGGTCCCCCGCGTTGGCGCATTGGAGCAGGACCCAAAGGGACATCAAGGGAAGGCCCCACCGGTCCCAAAACCCCTGGGTGAGGGCACGCCGGCGCAGCCAGGCCAACCCCGCGGCCGCTGGGATCGCCGACACGGCGTAGGGCCAGATCACCTGGTGGCTTTCCAGCATGGGGAATGGAACGGTCAAAACAAGCCCCAAGTCCAACAGCGCCCAGAGGAGGGCCAAAGGGACGAACCAAGGGAGTTTCCGCCAATCCTTCGCGAGGATGAACAACCCCAGGACCGCCAAACCCAACCCGGCCGGGGTCAGTTCTTGTCCCATCTTGGCCACGAAACGGCCCAACATGAGCCATGCGCCGTTCCACCCCGCCCCGCCGAGGTTCTTCGAATAGCTGAGCCCCAAGATGTACTTCACGAGGGGCTGGAAGTGGTTCAACGACGCGAACAGGATCGGCGCTGGGGCGTTTGAGCGGATCGCCAGGTACCAAGCCAGCCGGGACGCCGTGAAAAACGCAAAGGTGAACCAGGCGAAGCGTTTGAGTCGTTCCCCCGGATTCGAGGCGAGGAACAGGAGAGGAAGGGCCAGCCCCCCGACCAGGAAGGTCGGCCGGTAAAGCGCCGCGAGCCCAAGGGCAAAGCCCGTCAAGGGCCAGCGCTTCTCGCCCTCCTGGTCGAAGGCCCAAAGCACGAAGAGGGTGTGGACCAACCCTAAGGCGTAGGTTTCCACGGTCGCGGCTTGGTTCCACCAGGGTTGGCTCAGGCTCCAGGCCATCACCAACAACGCCGACCAGGTGTCGGGAAGGTCCGTGACCCGTCGAATGAGGAAGAACAACAAGACCGACGCTAAGGCCGCCGCCGCCGAGGACATCAACCCGAGGTCCCAGGCGGGAGTCCCAAAAGGTAGGAAGAGAAAGAGTTTTCCCAGGAGGTTGTAGAGGGGCTGGCCGCCCGGGTGGGAAACGCCGAGGCAGGCCGTGGTGGCGAGGAATTCCCCCGAATCCTGCCAACCCAGGAAGGGCGACACCAAGGCGGCGTTCAGGATGAATAACAGGATCCCCAAGGCCCAAGCCATCGCGTGGCCCGAACCGCGCGGGGAAACGGTCGTTGAGGCCTTCCCGCTCATCGCGGCCCCATCATTTGAACGTCACCTCATAGACAAAGGACCGGCCCGAGGAAATCGGGATGGAAATCCCCCCCGGAACGGTTTTGAGGGACAGGGGCTTGCCCGGCACGCCGCCCATCGAAAGCGGCCTCACGGTCACCCGGGAGATCGCCGTTTTCCGTTTCAAGACCACGGTGCCCTCCGCCTGTTGGGCCAAGATCGGGGGAGCGCCGGCTTGGGTGAGGTGCCCGCGGTCCTCCGCGAAGGTCTCCCCGGTCATCTTGACCGGGGTTGTGACCACCAGGTAGGCCGAAGGCGTCTCGTCCAGCGGAACCGATTGGCGCGACACGAGGAACACCGAACCCCACCCGTTCTGGAGTTCCGCCGAAAAGGCGCCGAAGTCGGCCTTGCGGCCTTTCCAGGCGCCTTCGGCCCCTTGGACCCGGTCGGTGGCCACCTCGAAAAACCGGCCCTTGGGGTCCAGGGTCAGTTCGCCGGTCTCACTGCGCATCACTCCCGTCGATGCGTCCACATACTTATGGAAGTCATCCACGTCGCCCACGACCCCCGACCGGGGGGTCATCAACCCCTTGGTGAAGCGGGTCACGAAGGGGATCCAGGGCTGTGCGTTCAGGTAATCGGGATCGGAGGGCATGGAAAGCACCTGGGCCTCGCTCGAGTCCACCTCCACCTGTCCCGGCGCCTCCTTCACGTCCCTGCGGTGGAACAGGGGGGCCGCCACCACCCATTGCGCCAACTCGTCGGGCCAGCGGGAGAGGTCGAAGGCCGAAAGGGGCGTGGCCCCGGCCGTCTCGTGGTCGAAATCGAACTGCAACATGCCGTCCCAGCCCTGGAGGGCGGCGTAGGCCGCCAAGAGGGGCGGACCCTCCAACCGGTACTCGTTCGGGAAACAGTCGTTCCATTCGGTGACCAGGAAGGGCTTTCCCTTCACCTTGGCCTTGGCGAAATGGTCCACCAGGTTGCCGTTCCCCGCCGACAGGAGGCTGGCGTTGTCGATCGGCGCCTCCAGGATGCGGTTCCAATTGTTCTGGATCTTCCAGATCTGGGGGTGGTCCCAATAGCCGTTGAAGATCACCAGGTCCATCCGGGAATTGGCGGCCTGGTCCTCCAGGATGAACTCGGGAAAATTGCTTCCCGCCAGGGGGTACCGGCACCCGGCCTGGCGCAGGGCCCGGGTCATCTCCACGAGGTACTGGGTCTGGAGCGCGTAGAAGAACTTCAACATGGCGTCGCCGTCGCCCGGGCCGTCCACCTTCAAACGGCCATGGTGGTCCCAATCCTGGGCGAAGCGCCCCAGGACCTTATGCTTGTAGGCCGACTTGGCCCAAAGGTTCTCCAG
>Ga0265334_10000674_pt1 | contig 17142 bp, 17 predicted proteins | sample 42023metaG_FD_192442 | JGI IMG/M metagenome (GOLD analysis project Ga0265334, IMG submission 192442) | Rhizosphere microbial communities from Carex aquatilis grown in University of Washington, Seatle, WA, United States - 4-20-23 metaG | ecosystem: Host-associated > Plants > Roots > Rhizosphere... | reverse complement strand
AGCTGGGCAGGCACAGCGCGCAACCGGTGCACTCCGCGCTGATCACCGTGTGCAGGAAGCGCGGGGCGCCAAGGATCGCATCGACGGGACAGACCGGCAGGCAGCGTGCGCAGCCGATGCAGTCCTGGGCGTCGACCTGTGCCACCAGGTCCGCCTCGAGCGGTCCGCACTCCGGGTCCGGGGGCAGTTCCGGTCGCTGCAGCAGCTTGCCTAAGGCCGTGATCAGCGCGGGCCCGCCCGGGGGGCAGCGGTTCAGGGCCACCTCGTCCCGGGCCAGCGCGGCGGCGTAGGGCATGCAGCCCGCAAAGCCGCAGCGGCCGCACTGCGTCTGCGGCAGCAGGGCGTCGATGCGCTCTGCCAGGACTGCCGCCGGCGGTGTGCTCAGTGCTGCGCTCCGTCAGTGCTTCGGTGCGCCGGACAGGATGCCTTCGCGTCCCAGCTCCGGCACCAGCACGCGGCTGATCTCGTCCGTCACGCCGGCGGAGGAGCTCAAGTCCACGCTGCGGGTGATACCGGTCCAGATCAGTTTGCCGCCCGCCGCATCCACGCCGAACACGTCGGTCTGGTAGTCGGCGCGCTGCTGGACATCGACGTAGCCGGGTGAATAGGCCCAGTCCCAGTACCCGAAGTAGCGGTGTCTCCAGCCGAGCCCGAATTGCCCGTAGGCGCCATAGGGCGCGTTCGGGCCATAGCTGCCCCAGTAATAGGACTTGGTCGCTTCGAGGAAATGCGTCGCGAGCACGCCATCGAAGCCTTCGTGCGTCGCCGTGGCAGCCAGTTCATCGGCGCTCGGCGCCTTGTCGGGGAACACCCGGTACGACGGCGTCGCCTGCACGCCCTCGTGTGTCAGCGCGGCCACCATCCCGTCCTCCCAGATCCGGCGACGCCCGCCGTCCTTCTGCACTCCGACGACGAGCACCTTGTGCAGCGGGGGTCCGGTGAACGAGGCGTCCCGCCAGTGCTCGACCAAGGCGGTGCTGATGCAACCGCTCAGCGCCAGCAGGCTCATCGCGCCCAGCAGCAGGGTGCGGCGGCCCGCCCTCGAAGGTCTGCCAGAATTACCGTACATCGCGTGTCTCTCCCGATGGCAAAATGCTATCCCTGTTGGCGGTGGTTCATACAACCCTATGATCCCAAAGCGAGCCTGAATGTTCCGCTCCCTGACGCCCGTTGTGCGGGCGCTGCTCTATTCGAACCTGATCGTGTTTGCGGCCCAATCGTTGACCGGCGACACCCTGACTGACCTGTTCGCGCTGTGGCCATGGAATTCCCGCAGCCTCTACGGTGCGCCGCCCTTCGAGCCATGGCAAATCGTCAGCTACGCGTTCCTGCACGCGAATCTGCTGCATATCTTCAGCAATATGCTGGCGCTGTACATGTTCGGCCCCGACAGCGAGCGGGTGCTCGGGTCGCGCCGCTTCACCCAGTACTACTTCGCCTGCGTGATCGGCGCTGCACTGACGCAGATGCTCGTGATGAGCCGTGTCGATCCGGGCCCCTCACCGACCGTCGGGGCTTCAGGCGGGATCTTCGGGGTGCTGCTGTTCTACGGGATGGCGTTCCCGCACCGGCGGATTCTGCTGCTGTTTCCGCCGATCCCGATGCCGGCATGGCTGTTCGTGACCCTGTACGGCGTGTTCGAACTCGTGCAGGGGGTCTTTGGAACGACGCAGGGCGTCGCTCATTTCGCCCACCTCGGCGGGCTCGCGACCGGGTCGCTGCTGATCCTGTACTGGCGCCGGCGCGGGCCGCCGGATCTTTAGCTCACGCGCATGCCGGGTTCGGCTCCGGAATCCGGCGAGAGCATGAACACTCCTCCAGTGTCCCCGGACGCGCACAGCACCATCCCCTCCGAAACCCCGAAACGCATCTTGCGCGGGTTCAGGTTCGCGACCACGATCACCAGGCGGCCGACGAGTCCTTCCGGGGCGTAGGTGGCGCGGATGCCGGAGAATACGGTGCGCTGCTCGGTGCCGAGATCGAGCCTCAGGCGCAGCAGCTTGTCGGAACCCTCGACCGCAGCCGCCTCGAGCACCCTGGCGATCCGCAGGTCCAGGCGGGCGAAATCCTCGATGCCGATTCGCGCGCTGCCGCCGGGCGGCGCTGCGTTGAGCGCGGCCTTGGACGTTGCCGGGTTGGCCGCTGCGGGGCTGGCTGTTGCCGGGCTGGCCGCCGCTGCCTCGCTGCTCCCCCCAGTGGCCATGAGCGCGGCGCCGGAATCGGGGATGACACCGCTCTTCGGTGTCACCTCCGGCTCGATCAGCCCGGCGACCGCCACCGGATCCAGGCGCACCGCCAGCGGGCGGTACGGGCGGATCGCCCGGCCCAACAGCGGCTGCTGAAGCCCGCTCCACGAGCTGAACGGTGCGTCGAGAAACTCGCCGGCGGCGGCTGCAATCTGCGGCAGCACCGGCGCCAGGAATCCCATCAGCACCCGGAACAGGTTCAGCCCCTGCGTTGCGATCGCGCGCACCTGCGCCGCGTGCTGCGGGTCGCGGGCCAGGTTCCAGGGCTTGTGCGCATCGACATAGCGGTTCGCGCGATCGGCCAGGTCCATGATCTCGCGCACCGCCGCGCCGTATTCGCGCGCCTCGTAGAGTGCCGCGACGCTCTCGGCGGCGCCGGTGAATTGCGCGTACAGCGCGGGGTCCGGCAGCGCATCGGCGAGCATGCCGCCGCCGCGTTCGATGAAGCCGGCGCAGCGGCTGGCGATATTGACCAGCTTGCCGACCAGGTCGGAGTTGGTGCGCGCGATGAAGTCGGCGAGATTGAAATCGATGTCCTCGATGCCGCTGCTGAGCTTGGCTGCGAAGTAGTACCGCAGCGGCTCCGGGGGCAGGCGTTCGAGATAGCGCCGCGCCGTGATGAAGGTGCCGCGCGACTTGGACATCTTCTGGCCGTTGATCGTCAGGAAGCCATGGGCGAACACGGCCGTCGGCCTGCGGTACCCCGCACCGTGCAGCACGGCCGGCCAGAACAGCGTGTGGAAATAGCTGATGTCCTTGCCGATGAAGTGATAGAGCTCGGTGGCGGTCTCGCTCTTCCAGTACTCGTCGAAACTGCCGCCGTGGCGCTCGCGCCAGGCTTCGAAACTGGCGATATACCCGATTGGAGCATCGAACCACACGTAGAAGAACTTGCCCGGAGCGTCCGGAATGCCGATGCCGAAATAGGGCGCGTCACGCGATATGTCCCAGTCCTGCAGGCCCGCCGCAAACCACTCGCCCAGCTTGGCGCGTACCGCCTCCTGCAGGCTGCGCCCGGCAACGTACTCCCGCAGCATCGACTCGAACATGCCGAGCCGGAAGAACAGGTGTTCGGAGTCACGCCATACCGGTCGGCTGCTGCTCAAGGTCGAGACCGGGTCGATCAGGTCGGCCGGTGTATAGGTGGAGCCGCACACCTCGCAGGAATCCCCGTACTGATCCGGGGACTTGCAGCGGGGACAGGTCCCGCGCACATAACGATCCGGCAGGAACATCCCGACCTGCTCGTCGTAGGCCTGCCGCACCTGCCGGCGCGCGATGCAGCCCGCCGCGCGCAGCAGTCCATACAGTTCATGCGTGAAATGAACGTTCTGCGGCGAATGGGTCGAGTGAAACTGGTCAAAGCTGATCAGGAACCCGTCGTAGTCGCTCCGGTGCTCGGCCGCGGTGCGCTCGATGAGCGCCTCGGGCGTCAGGCCTTCGGCCTGCGCCCGGATCATGATCGGCGTGCCGTGGGCATCATCGGCGCAGCAGTAGAGGCAGTCGTGGCCGCGCAGCCGCTGGAATCGAACCCAGATGTCGGTCTGCACCGCCTCGATGATGTGTCCGACGTGGAGCGGCCCGTTGGCGTAGGGCAGGGCGCTGGTGACGAGAATCTTGCGGCGCATGAGCCGCGTATTATTGCATTGTTGCGCCGCGCCGTCCGCTCAGTGCAGCTGGTCCTTGACCGGCTCGAAGTGCGCCTTGTTCATTCCCTTCTTGTACGCCTCGGCACCGGAGATGAGTCCGCCATCGAGCAGCTGCTGGATCGCCGAGTCCATCGTGCGCATGCCGAACTGGCCTCCGGATTGCATCGTGCTCTCGAGCTGGTCGAGCTTGCCCTGCCGGATCAGGTTGGCAGCGGCCGGAGTGTTGATCAGGATCTCGAGGGCGGCGACGCGGCCGGCCCCGTCCTTGCGCTTCAGCAGCTGCTGCGAGACCACGCCGCGCAGCGATGTCGAGAGCATCGTGCGCACGTGCGATTGCTTGTCGGACGGAAATGCGTTGACCATCCGATCGACCGTCGGCGCCGCGCCGTTGGTATGCAGCGTACCCATGACCAGGATGCCCATCTCGGCCGCGGTCACCGCGATGCTCATGGTCTCCAGGTCGCGCAGCTCGCCGACCAGCACCACGTCCGGATCTTCGCGCAGGGCCGAGTGCAGGGCGGCCGCGAAGCTCGGCGCATGGACTCCGATCTCGCGCTGGCTGATCAGGCAATTACGGCGCGTATGGACAAACTCGATCGGGTCCTCGATCGTCAGGATATGTCCCTTGATGCGCTTGTTGATGTCGTCGATCATCGCGGCCAGCGAGGTCGACTTGCCCGATCCGGTCTTCCCTGTAACCAGGATCAGGCCGTTGTTGGCCTGTGCGAGCTGGCGCACCGCCAGCGGCATGTTCAGTTCATCGAGTGTCAGGGCCTGCGAGGGGATGGCCCTGAATACCCCGCCCATGCCGTTCAAATGGCGCATCACGTTGACGCGAAAGCGTCCCTTGCCTTCGAGCGTGTAGGCGAAGTCGGCGCCATCCTTCGCGTCGAAGCGTTCCATCGCCTTGCGCGGCATGATCTCGATCAGCGTCGCCTTCGCGTCCTCGGCGGTGAGCGCGTCGGCGCGCAATGGCGCGAGGTCACCGTGCAGGCGAATGCGCGGCGGGTCGCCGGCGATGAAATGCAGGTCCGAGCCGCGGCGTCGCAGGACCTCATCGAGCAGTGCATCGATCCGCGCCAACGGCTGGTCCTCCGGTTCAGGTACCGACCGACTGCACGCCGGCCTCGGGGCGCACGACCATGCTGGAGTCGGTCACGAATTTCTGCAGGATGCGCTTGTCGGTCACATACGCCGCCGCGTCGTCCGGATCGATCTCCTTCGCCGTCAGCGCCGCATGCAGCGCCTGGTCGAACAGTTGCATCCCAAGGTCCCGGCCCATCTGCAGCTGAGTAGGAATCTGGTGCGTCTGGTCGGTCTGGATCAGCTTCGCGATCGCCTTGTTCATGACCATGACCTCGACAATGGCGCGCCGGCCGCGCAGGTCCGCGGTCTTGATCAGGATCTGAGTGATCACCGCGAGCAGGCTCTGGGACAGGAAGCTCTTGGTCTGCTCGCGCTCCTCCGCCGGCAGTGCGTCGATCAGCCGGTCGATGGTCTTGACGGCGCTGGTCGTGTGCAATGTGCCGAGGACGAGATGACCGGTCTCGGCGGCGGTCATGGCCATCCGGATCGTCTCGGCATCGCGCAGCTCGCCGACCAGGATCACGTCCGGGTCCTCGCGCATCGCGGCGCGCACGCCCTCGGCGAAGCTCGGAATATGCGTGCCGAGCTCGCGCTGGATGATCTGGCTCGACTTGCTGCGGTGAACGAATTCGATCGGGTCCTCGAGGCTGATGATATTGAGCCGCCGCCCCTGGTTCAGCAGGTCGATCATCGCCGCGAGCGTCGTGGACTTGCCGGTTCCGGTCGAGCCGGTGACCAGGATCATGCCCTGGTGGAAGTCGCACAGGCGCGTCACCACCGGTGGCAGGTTCAGCGTGGACAGCTTCGGGATCTCGCTCGGAATCGCCCGGAAGGTCGCGCCGACGCCCGTGTCCTTGCGGAACACATTCACGCGGAAGCGGCCGCCGTCGGCTGACACATAAGAGAAATCCAGGTCATTGCCGCGCTGGAAGTGTTCGGACTGGTTCGGCGTGAGGACCTCGGTGATGTATCCCTCGAGCTCGACGTCGCGCAGGTCGCGGAATTTGATCGGCACCAGATCGCCATACAGGCGCAGCATCGGCGGCACGCCGACCGCCAGGTGCACGTCCGAGCACCCCTGCTGGGTACCGAGCTTCAGGAACGCATCAATGCGCGCCACGTGTATCCCTCAACGCGATGGTTTGAGCTGAGAATGAAGGTTTACCCCAGAGTAGTGAACCGGATCAATGCCTTGGAGCAGGAATCTTGACCCACTGCTCGCTGCGGGGCGCCATTTGCCTACAGAAAGCGCTCCAGGGCACCCCGGAAGTCCTCCATGGTCTGGAAGCGCTTGGCCTTGTCGACCTGCATCGCCTTGACCACGACCTCGGCCAGGTTCGCCGACAGCTGGGAATTGATCTCCTGTGGCGCACGCGCCTTGCCCTGAACGTGCTGGTACATCACCGCCATGTGATCGCCGCGCGAATACGGGGGAACGCCGGTCAGCATCTCGTACATCATCACGCCGAGGGCGTAGATGTCGGCGCGCTCGTCGACCTTGCGGCCGAGGATCTGCTCCGGCGCCATGTACTTGGGCGAGCCGATCACGTAGCCGGTCTTCGTGAGCTGCGTGTCGCCCTCGCGTTGCGCGGCCGCGACGCCGAAGTCGACGATCTTGAGCAGGCCTTCGTCGTTGATCAGCACGTTTGCGGGCTTGAGATCGCGGTGCACGATACCGACCTGATGCGCGACCGTCATGCCGGTCGCGATGTCGATCGCGAACTGCAGCGCGCGCTTCTGCGCCAGGGGCTTCTCGTTCACGATCTCCGAACCCAGGGTGTGGGACGGGAAGTATTCCATCGAAATAGCGTACAGGCCCTGGATGTAAAGGAAGTCGTAGATGCGGATCACGTTGCGGTGAGTGATCTTGCGCGAGTAGCGCAGCTCGTGCACGAAGCGCTTCATGATCTCTTCGTCCTGCGCCACGTTCGAGTTGAGGAACTTGAGGATCAGACGCTCCTCGACCACCGTGTCCTCCATCAGCAGCACGGTGCCGAAGGCACCGCGGCCGATGCGTTCGATGTACTTGTAGCGCGACTCGATGATGTCGCCCGGGGCGAGCGTATTGATGTCCAGGCGCGCGCCGCCGGAATTCGCGACCTGCTGCACCACCTGCGCCACTTCGCGCTCCGGGATCAGCAGCGTCCGCGCGGCTTCGGTCGGACGCGGCAGTGGCACCGGCCGCCCGGGATGCGTCGTCGATGCTGCGCCGACTGCCGCCGCTACCGTCACTCCGGAGGAGAAGCGCACTTCCAGTTCGGTCAGCGCGCGCACCGCGGCGCGCGCGACCGTGCTCTCCGGCTGCGCTGCCTGTCCCTGCAACTGGGCACGGATCTGTTCGGCGCGGCCCTCATCGGCCAGGCGCGCAAGCGCCCCGATCACCTCGACGCGGATTTCCTTCTCGCTGCGCGCCAGCAGCGGGCTGACCAGGTCCAGCGAGCGTGCGTCGCCCAGCTTGCCGATGGCACGTACCACGACCGGCAGCGCGCGCGCGTTGCCGCCCCGAAGCATCTCGTACAGGCGCGGCACCGCGCGCTTGCTGCCGATCTCCGCGAGCGCGTCGACCGCCCGCTCGCTGACCCACCAGTCCGCATCGCGCGTGGCCTCGAGCAGGTGGTTGACCGCACGCTCATCCTTGGTCTGATTGAGAATCTCGATCGCGGCGCGCCGTATGTCCTCGTCGCGGTCGCGCACCAGCTCGAGCACCGCGTCGATGACCTTCGGGCCGCCGATCTTGCCGAGCGCATCGCCGGCCCGGCTACGGACCCACCAGTCATCGTCCTTGATCGCCTCCAGCAGGTACTTGACCGAGCGGGCATCCCCGACCTCGTTCAGCACCTCGACCGCGGCCCGCCGGACCTGCTCGTTCTCGTCCTTGAGTACGGGTACCAGGTGGCGGATCGTGTCCGGATCGCGAGCGCGCTGCAGCACCTCGACCGCACGGTTCTGGACCTCGATCTCCGGATCGCGCAGCAACGCGCAGATCTTCGTCACTTCGATCGGGCCGTCGAGCTTGGTCAGCGCGGCGAGCGCGGCGCTGCGTACCATCTTGTTGCTGTCGCCGACCTGTCCCAGCACGGCGCGCTGCACTTCGGGCCGGTTGAAGCGCGCGATGATGTTGATCAGATGCAGCCGCGCGATCGGATCCTTGCCGCCCAGGCGTCCGATCAGCTCTGGCAGCGCCGCCTCGTCCGTAGCTTCGCCGATGATCCGGAACAGTGCCGCCTTCTCGTTCGGATCCTGCGCATACGCGGCATTGAGCAGCTCGCGGATCGTGAAGCGCTGGCGCTGCCCGTTGATCACGTCCAGCAGCGCCGATTTGGCGATGCCGGGTGTCGAGAGCGCGTCGAGCAGCAGTGCGGGCGGGTAGCCGCGGCCGCTGGTCAGGGCCCAGGCGACGCCGGCGATCACGCGCGGACTGCCCTGGACCAGGGCCTGTACGTACTGCGGGAAGGTCTTGGCGGTCGCGAGCGTGGACAGGATGTCGACGAAGGCCACCGTGGCGTGCTTGTCCGCTTCCGGTAGCGCGGCGATCACCGGCTCGATCGCCCCCGCCCCGACTTCCTTGAGCTTGGCGATCGCCTTCTGGGTCTCTGCGCCCAGAAGATCGTTGGTCGACCGGATCTGCAGGATCAGTCGATCAGCGCGCAGGTTCGTGAAAAAACTCATTCCGGCGTGTTAATGTTGTTGGGAAGCGCCGACTCCGCGCGGCCGTTCGCATCGTCGCAGGGCCTTGAGGTACGTGCACAACAAGCCCGGATTATGCCATGTTTGCCGGATGGCACGGCCGTTCTTCCAACCAATAGCGTGACGCAATTCATGGAGATATCGGCGGCCGACGCGAGCGCGGCGCTGGCAGCATTCGTCGAGCCATACCAGCGGGCGACCCTGGCGTCGACGGGTGCGCTGCGGGGGGTCGAGCTGCGCGACGGCGCGTTGCATGTACGCATCGATCTGGGCTTCCCGACCGTGGGGTACGCGCAAGAACTGCGTCCGGCGCTGCAGGCGCACCTGCGCGCCGCCGGCATCGACCTGCCGGTGACGCTCGAGCTCGGCAGCTCGATCGTCGCGCACGCCGTGCAGCGCAACCTGCAGCCGCTGCCGGGGGTCCGCAATATCGTGGCGATCGCGAGCGGCAAGGGCGGGGTCGGCAAGTCCACCGTGGCCGTAAACCTGGCGCTCGCCTGGGCTGCCGCGGGCGCCCGGGTCGGGATCCTCGATGCCGATATCTATGGTCCGAGCCAGCCGCTGATGCTCGGGCTGGTCGGCCGTCGCCCGACCTCGGCCGACGGCAAGCACCTGACACCGCTGCACGCCCATGGGCTCAGCGCGATGTCGGTCGGCTTCCTGGTCGATCCGGCGCAGGCCGTGATCTGGCGCGGACCGATGGTCACCCAGGCGCTGACGCAGCTGCTCGGGGATACCGAGTGGGGCGAACTCGACTACCTCGTGGTCGACATGCCGCCGGGAACCGGCGATATCCAGCTCACACTCGCGCAGCGGGTGCCCGTGGCCGGCGCGATCATCGTCACCACACCGCAGGAGATCGCGCTCGCGGACGCCGCCCGCGGCCTGGCAATGTTCGAGAAGGTCGCGGTGCCCGTGCTCGGCATCGTCGAGAACATGAGCATGCACGTGTGCAGCGCCTGCGGGCACGTGGAGCACATCTTCGGATCGGGCGGCGGCGCGCGCCTCGCCGCCGAGCACGGCACGGAACTGCTCGGCGCCGTGCCGCTCGACGTGCGCATCCGCGAGCAGACCGACGGCGGGCGGCCGACGGTGGTGGCCGAGCCGGACGGCCAGTGCGCGCGCGCCTACATCGAAATCGCGCGCCGTGCCGCCGCGGCGCTGGCACGACGGGCGCGTGACCGCAGCGCCGCGTTCCCGAAGATCGTGGTTGAAGACAGCTGAATGAGCATCAAGTCGGACAACTGGATACGGCGCATGGCCGCGCAGGCGGGCCTCATCGAGCCGTTCGAGCCGGGTCAGGTGCGCGAGGGAACGCATGGCCGGATCATCTCCTACGGCACCTCGAGCTACGGCTACGACGTGCGCTGTGCGCGGGAATTCAAGATCTTCACGAACATCAACTCGACCATCGTGGATCCGAAGCAGTTCGACGAGAAGAGCTTCGTCGACGTCATCGCCGACGTGTGCATCATCCCGCCCAACTCTTTTGCGCTGGCGCGCACCGTGGAGTACTTCCGCATTCCGCGCAACGTGCTGACCGTCTGCCTAGGGAAATCCACCTACGCGCGCTGCGGCATCATCGTGAATGTCACGCCGCTCGAGCCGGAATGGGAAGGCCACGTGACGCTGGAATTCTCCAATACCACGCCGCTGCCGGCCAAGATCTACGCCAACGAGGGGGTCGCGCAGATGCTGTTCTTCGAGTCCGACGAGGTCTGCGCGACGTCCTATGCGGATCGAGGCGGCAAGTACCAGGGCCAGCGCGGGGTCACGCTGCCCAAGACGTGAGCGGAGCCGCCGCAAGCCCCGAGCGCTCTCGCCGGGCTCACCCGCCCGTGAGGCGCATGATCTCCATGCTCCACTGGACGTCATTGCCGATGCGCTGTTCCACCTTCAGCGGTACGTAGCCGCGCGCCGGGGCGCACCAGAAGCGCGTGATGCGCGGGGAGCCCGGGTGCTGGCTCGCGTAGACCACCGTGTCGAGCGCTCCGAGCGCGGTCATGATGCGTTCGGGGGCGAGCTCGCGGTAGTCGTAGTCACGGATCGTATTGCGGTCGATGATCGAGAGATTGCGGGGCGCACGGCCTGCACGCACGGCCGCGAGCATCGCGATCTGTACCGACAGGTCGTCCTGCACTCCCGGGTGCAGTGCCAGATCGATTGCAGCGCCGCTGTAGCTGCCGGTGGCATGCATCGCGTCCCAGTCGAAGCGCACGTCCGCGCCGCGGGAATTCCCCGCCGTGCCGTCGTCGGCCTGGTAGTGCAGCGGACGCACGCCCTCGGGCTCCACGCGCATCAGGCTCTGCAGCTTCGGGTGAATCGGGTAGAGCCGTCCGAGGCCGCGTGGCTCGGCGCTCGAACTCGAGCGCCAGGTGGTGCCATCGACCTGCTCGAAGCGCAGCGTCGAGACGGCGACCGTTATGTCATGCCACTTCCATGCGTACACGGCCTCGAACGGCGCCGGGGCCACGACGGCGGCGGCATCCTGGGCGGCCAGCTGCGCGCACCAGCCCAAGGCCGCGAGGCCGCCCCACAGCCTGAGCGCGCGCCGGCGGCGCGGTTCAGCAGCCCGCACCGGACGCCCCATCGACGGTCAGCGGAGCCTCGAGCGCATGTCCGTCGAGCATGATGCGCCCGCCCAGGTACTGCAGCCTGCCGCGGGCGATCAGCCCGATGACCTGCGGATAGAGGCGATGCTCGAGTTCCAGCACGCGCGCGGCCAGGCGATCCTCGGTATCACCGGCGAGGACGGGCACGCGGCCTTGAGCGATCAGCGGTCCGGCGTCCAGATCCGGCGTCACCAGATGCACGCTGCAGCCGTGCTCGCTCTCGCCCGCCTCGAGCACGCGGCGGTGGGTATGCAGGCCGGGATGGCGCGGCAGCAGCGAGGGATGAATGTTGAGCATCCGGCCCTCGTAGTGCTGCACGCAGGGGGCCGAGAGCACGCGCATGAAACCTGCCAGCAATACCCAGTCCGCGCCGCTCGCATCGATGGCACCGATCAGCGCGCGCTCGAAGTCCTCGCGCGTGCCGTATCGCGCGCGCTCGATCACCGCGCCGGCCAGCCCCAGCTCGTGCGCAGCGGCGAGCCCTGCGGCGTCCGGGCGGTCGCTGACCACGAGCGCGATCTGCGCCGCGATGCGGCCGGCACGGCATTCCTGCGCAATCGCGAGCATGTTGCTGCCGCGGCCTGAAATGAGCACTGCGAGCCGCAGATCCCGCTGCTCAATCACGCGCTCACGCGCTCACGCGTCCGCGTCGATGATCACGCCCTGCGTTCCGCGGCGCACCTCACCGATCAGCATCGCGTCCTCGCCGTGCGCGCGCAGCAGCCGCACGGCCTCGGCGGCGGCAGCGGCCGGGACGATAGCCACCATGCCGATGCCGCAGTTGAAGGTGCGGTACATTTCCGACGGCGCGATGGAGCCAGTGCGCTCGAGCCATTCGAAGATCGGGGTGCGCGGCCAGCTGCGTCGCTGCAGCAGTACTTCCAGGCCTTCAGGCAGCACGCGCGGGATGTTGTCCGTGAGCCCGCCGCCGGTGATGTGCGCGAGGCCATGGACCGGCAGTGCCTGCAGCAGCGCGAGCAGCGGTTTCACATAGATGCGGGTCGGCGTCAGCAGTTGCTCATAGAGCGAACGCCCGTCCAGCAGCGTTGTGGCGCTGGCACCGGCCACGGACAGCAGGCGCCGGATCAGCGAGTAGCCGTTGGAATGCGGTCCGGAGGAGGCCAGCCCGATCACGGCATCGCCGGCGACAACCTGCCGGCCGTCGATGATGGCCTCCTTGTCGACCACACCGACGCAGAAGCCCGCCAGGTCGTAGTCTGCGCCGTGGTACATGCCCGGCATCTCGGCGGTCTCTCCGCCCACCAACGCGGCGCCGGCCTGCGCACAGCCCTCGACGATTCCGCCGATGACGGCCGCGGCGGCCTCGACGTCCAGGTGTCCGCTCGCGTAGTAGTCAAGGAAGAACAGCGGCTCGGCGCCCTGCACGATCACGTCGTTGACGCACATCGCGACCAGGTCGATGCCGATCGTGTCATGCCGTCCCGTCTCGATGGCCAGCCGCAGCTTGGTGCCGACGCCGTCGGTGCCCGATACCAGCACGGGCCGGCGGTAGCGTTCCAGCGGCAGTTCGAACAACGCGCCGAAGCCGCCAATGCCGGCCAGCACTTCGGGCCGCAGGGTCCGACGCACCATGGGCTTGATGCGCTCGACCAGCGCATCGCCCGCATCGATGTCGACGCCAGCGTCCCTGTAGGTGTAACTGCGCGGCCCGCTCATGCCTTTTCATCTGCCGGTCGGAAGCACGTTATAGTAGCCGAGGGAACCCCCGAACCATGCATCGCGCGCGCGTTTTTTTTCATTTCCGGCGGCTGCTTGCGCGCGTGGCGCTGGCATTGGCCGCGCTCGGCGCACCGCTGCCCGGACAGGCGGCGGCGGTACCTCAGCTGTTCGCGGTGCTGGTGCCGGATGCAGACCCGCAGCGCGCGGTGCAACAGGCGATGCGGGTAGTGCTGGTGCGGCTGACCGGGACGCGTGACGCGGCGAGCGACCCGACGCTCAGTGCCATCATCGACGATGCGACTCATTACGTACGACTCGAGCGTGCCACGACCGGCGGGGCTACGCAGGTGATCTTCGATGGTCTCAGCCTGCGTGCGGCGGTCAGCGCGACCGGGCGTAGCGTCTGGAATCTCGACCGCCCGGAACTGGAAGTCTGGTTGCCGGCGCTCGATGAGGCGGCAATGGACGCGCTTCGGGCGCAGCTCGCGACGGCGGCCCTGGAGCGCGGGCTGCCGCTGCGGTTCAGCACCGAGCCGGCATCAGGGGACGCTGCCGCGCTGCTGGCCGCGACGCGCCGCGCCGGTGCGAGCGCGGCGCTGCTCGCGCACAGCGCTCCGGACAGCCCCGGCGAATGGCAATGGACTCTGGTGGCTCCGCAGGCGGACGGCCAGTGGGTGGGCAATGCGGCGGCCGGCATCGACGGCGCGACCGACGAGCTCGTCCACAGCACGCAGATCCTCGAGGCCGCGCCGGTCGTGGCCATCGACTGCCATATCGCGGGGGTTGCCAGCCTGGAGGAGTTCAGCGCCGTGCTCGACGCCGTGCGGCAGGCACCGGGCGTCACGGCCGTGCAGGTGCGCGACATCGACGGCGATGCGCTCACGCTGCAGCTTGCTGCCCACGGCGGTGAGGCGATGCTCGCGCGGGCGCTCGCGAGCGAGCGGCTGCGTCCGCTCGATCCCGGGCAGGACGGCGCGCTCGCCTACCGCTACCAGGCCGCGCCCTGAGCGGCCGACCGTGCGCTGGCTGCCGAATCTGCTTTGCCTGCTGCGCATGGCGCTGATCTGGCCCGTGGTGGTCTCGATCGGGCAGGGCCAGTACACGCGCACGCTCGCGCTGTTCCTGCTCGCCGCGTTCACCGACGGACTCGACGGCTGGCTCGCCAAACGCTTCCACTGGACCTCCGAGCTCGGCAAGTTCCTCGACCCGATGGCCGACAAGCTGCTGCTGATCGCGGTGTTCCTGGTGGCGACCTGGCATGACCTGATTCCGCCCGCCCTCACCGCGCTTGCCGTGGCTCGCGATCTGGCGATCGGCCTGGGGGCCGTGGTGTACCGGATCGGCTGGGGTACGCTGCGTGGCCGCCCGACGCTCAGCAGCAAGCTCAACACGCTCGCGCAGGTCTGTTACGTGCTCGCGGTGCTCGCGCATGCGGGACTGCGCGAGCCGGGCACCGCAGTGCTGCGGGTGCTCGGTATCCTGACCGTCTGCACGCTGCTGCTCAGCGGCTACAGCTATGTGCGCGAGTACACCGAGCGCGCGCTGGCGGTCGCGCGCGCGTGAAGCAGCTGCCGCTCGGGATCCGGCTGCGTGAGCGTGCGCGGTTCGAGAGCTTTTTTCCGGGTCCGAATCGCGCCGTGATCGAGCAGCTGCACAGCCTCGCGCGGCCGGTCGCGGCGGTGCGTGCCGCCGGGCTGTGGGCCGTCGCGTGGCTGTGTGGACCGCCCGGCGTGGGCAAGAGCCACCTGCTGCAGGCGGTGTGCGCGGAACGCGCCCGCGACGGTGCCGTGACCGCGTATCTGCCGCTGGCCGCGCTGCGTACGCATGGCGCGGCCGTACTGGAGGGCTGGCAGGAGGCGCGTCTGCTGGCCATCGACGACCTCGGAATCGTGGCCGGGGACCGCTCGTGGGAGCAGGCGCTGTTCAATCTCTACCGGGAGTGTGAGGAGCGGGGAGTGACGCTGATCGCGGCGGCTATCGATCCGCCCATGCGCCTGCCTTTCGGGCTGCCGGACCTCGCCTCGCGCTTCGCGGCCGCGAACCTGCTGTCGCTGCGACCGCTGGACGATGCGCAGCAGCGCGAGGCGCTGCGCGTGCGCGCGCGCGCGCGCGGACTGGAGATGCCAGAGGAGACGGCCATCTACCTGCAGCGGCGTTATCGGCGCGACCTGCGCACGCTCTATGAGCTGCTCGACACGATCGACGAGGCGGCGCTGCAGGCGCAGCGGCGGTTGACCGTGCCTTTCATCCGCGCGGTGCTGGGCCCGGGCGCGGCTGGGCCTTGATCGCCACAGCCAACGCAGCGACCCGGCGACCGAGCGCCTGCGCGAGCGCGATTTCCTCCTCGGTCAGTCCCGGCTGTGCGCCGGCCACGTGCGAGGCACCGTACGGGGACCCGCCGCTGCGAGTGCTGTTCAGGGCCGCCTCGGTATAGGGCAGCCCGACCAGGAACATCCCGTGATGCAGCAGCGGCAGCATCATCGAGATCAGCGTGCTCTCCTGTCCGCCATGCATGCTCTGCGTGGAGGTGAATACGCCCGCCGGCTTGCCCGATAGTGCCCCGTCGAGCCAGAGCGCGGAGGTCGAGTCGAGGAAATACTTGAGCGGGGCGGACATGTTGCCGAAGCGCGTCGGGCTGCCGAGCAGCAGGCCGTCGGCACGCCGCAGCTCCGCGAGCGTGGCATAGGGCGGACCCTGATCGGGTACCGCCTGCGGCGGGCTCTCACTGCTAGAGCTGACCGCCGGAACCGTGCGTAGCGTGGCACTCGCCCCCGCGACGGATTCGATGCCGCGGCACGCGTGACGCGCGAGCTGGGCAGTGGCACCCGTGCGTGAATAGTAGACCACGAGGATTTCAGTCATCGGCGCGAGTCTACCCGATTGAAGCGACGGGCCGATTGACGCTGTGGGCCCGTGCGGGGAAGACTTGCCCGATGGCCGCATCACCTAAGACTGTTCCCGCCGTGATTGCACGACGCTGCCACGTCAGTGGACGCGTGCAGGGAGTCCACTACCGGGCCAGTGCCGCCCGGCGTGCCCAGGCGCTGCGGCTCACCGGCCACGCGCGCAACCTGCCTGACGGACGCGTCGAGGTGCTCGTGTACGGCAGCGAGCCCGCGCTGCGGGAGTTCATTGAATGGCTCTGGATCGGTCCGTCGGCGGCCAAGGTGCACGAGGTGGTCGTGGTCACGCTCGATACCCCAGGCCCCATGCCGACGGACTTCACGACCGGTTGAATGCCGTGCGCCCGAGATCGTCGGCGCCCTTCCAGTAGGTCGTCCAGCGCACGATCACGCGATCGGGGTAGTCGCGATGGCCGATACTGCCGTTGTAGCGCTCCAGCGCGCGGCGCACGTCGCGCCGCTCCTGGCCGAGGTAGTAGCGCAGGATCGCGCAGCCCATGCGCACATTGGCACTGATGTGCGTGAGTTCGTAGCGTCGCATGCCGAGCTGCTCGGGCCAGAAAGGCATCACCTGCATGAGTCCCACGGCGCCGGCACTGGATACGGCCCACGGGTCGAAGCGGCTCTCGACGTCGAGCACCGCCAGCACCAGTCCCGGGGGCAGCGCGGGCACGTCGCGGCGGTGCGTCTCGCAGTAGACCGTCTGCAGGATCTCGACGCGCTGGCGATCGTCCATGACGTAGCGCCGCAGTTTCGGTTCCATCAGCGCGTACCAGACCGCCGAGTCGTACTGGTCGGCGAAGCATTGCGCCTGCGCAATCGCGCCCTGTACGACCGCACGCAGCTCCGGATCCTGCTGCGCGTCGCTCGCGGGGCCGGGTAGCGCGGCGGCCACGGCGAGCGCCATGCGGCCGGCGAGGGCTGCGATGAGCAGCCAGCACCGCACCTTGCGCCTGCGGCTAGAGCTGCAGGCGCGAACGCAGGAATTCCAGCGCACCATCCTTCGGAAAATCCTCGCTGGCTTCGGCGCGGCGATGCCGGTATTCGAGCGTGCCGGCCTCGAGCCCGCGTTCGCCGATGACGATGCGGTGCGGAATGCCGAGCAGTTCGGCGTCCGCGAACTTGACGCCCGGCCGCGCGTCGCGGTCGTCCAACAGCACTTCGATGCCGGCCGCTTCGAGCGTCGCGTAGAGCGACTCGGCGGCGGCGCGGACGCGTTCGGATTTCTGCGCATTGAGCGGTACCAGGACGACGTGAAACGGTGCAATCGGGTCCGGCC
>Ga0265334_10000673_pt1 | contig 17152 bp, 19 predicted proteins | sample 42023metaG_FD_192442 | JGI IMG/M metagenome (GOLD analysis project Ga0265334, IMG submission 192442) | Rhizosphere microbial communities from Carex aquatilis grown in University of Washington, Seatle, WA, United States - 4-20-23 metaG | ecosystem: Host-associated > Plants > Roots > Rhizosphere... | reverse complement strand
GGAAATGTTGGGCGCGCGGATATTACACTGGCCCTGCTGTCCATGGCCACTTGGTCAGGCGGGTTTCTTGGCCTCGATTGGCGCACCGGCGATTGCGGCCACCCGCCCCGGCATGTAGCCGGGAGCCATCAGCAGGCAAAGCCCAGCCAGAAGCGGCGCCGCTGCCATGAGCTCCAACACGCGCAAGGGGTGCCAGGCGAACGCGAGCAAAAGCCCGATCACCAGGGGAGCGCAAACCTGCCCGAACCGTCCCATGGCCAAGACCCAGCCGGTTCCGGCAGACCGCATGGCAGTCGGGTAGAAGATTGCGGCCAATGCAATCACGCCCGATGAACCCAGCGACACGGTAAGACCGAGAAGGAACATCATGGCGCGGGCGGTTGGGAGCGAAGACGCGACCACGGCGCCCAATCCGGCGATCAGGACCGCTCCACCCAGGAAAGGAATGACCAGTCCGCGAACGATGCCGATGCGTTGAACGAGCGCCCCCGCAATGGCCATGCCCAGCGTCGCCACCAGGCTGTAGCTCGCGACAAGCGTCGCGGAAACTTCGATGGGAATGCCAGCGCCAAGCCGCAACAAGGTCGGGGTTTGCAGGACAATCACAGTCGTCGTCCAGAAGCCGAAGAAAAGAGCGAACCCCAACAGCACCGATCCGGCCGCGCGCCCGTCGCTGAACAGATCGGCGAGCGGTACCCTTGTCCGCGGCGCCTTCGCCCGCGCAATGAGCGAAATCGCGCCTTGCGGCAAGGACGGATCGAGCTTGCGTACGACGCGTTCCGCCTTTGGACCGCCGCCATTGGCCGCAAGGAAGCGCAGCGACTCCGGCATGAAGAGGAAAAGCAGCACGCCGATGATGAGCGTCGGCACGCCGCCGGCATAGAACACCGCTGCGATGTTCGGAATCAAATAGGCCGCCACGAAGCCGCCGACGGAATTGCCGAGCGGATAACCGGCCCAAAGCAAGCTTACCAGCATCGCGCGGTTCTTCACCGGCGCATATTCGGCTGCCATGGTGATGAAGCAGGGCGTAGCGCCGCCCAAGCCCAGACCCGCTACGAAACGGTAGAGGAAGAGGATCGAGAACGACTCCGCAAAGGGCGTCAGGCATGTGACGACGCCGAACAGCAGCGTAGTGAAAACGAGCGTGGGCTTTCGTCCGAACCGGTCGGAAATCGGACCGGCGGCAATCGCCCCGATGGTAGCGCCGAAAAGCCCCGCCGAATAAATCGGAGAGAACGCCGCCGGAGAGACCTTGAGCTGTTGCGCGAGCAAGGGACCGGCGAAGCCAATCGCGACGCTATCGGCCGCATCCAGCACCGCAACGAGGGCGCAAAGCACGAACACCCGAATCTGCAGCGCGGAGATCGGCCGCTCGTCGATCAGCCTGTCGACATCCACCTGCATCAACCCGCCCTCGTCCGCTTCCCCGCCAGAGTGGCTCGGCTTGAGGCGGAATGACAAGGGAGGGGATCAGGGCTTCAGCTCGAAATAGGACAAATGCCAGCGCATCTCGTCTTCCGACAGAGGAAACGCAACGCCGGCGCGGGCGGGCAGCAATTCATCGGCATGAAGCTTCAGGATCAGCGTTTGGATCTTGAACGCGACGCGCATGGCCAGCCCCGCCTTCCAGACGAGCGACGTGATGGCTTTGGCGCTGCGCGATGAGAATACCTTCTCCACCGCGCTGCGCGGCGCCTTGGTCAGGATCGCCAGCGCCTCGATCAGGATTTCCCGCCGCCCCGTCTCCACCGCTTCTTCGACATAGCGCTCGTCCAGCGTGCCCGCATCGCGCGCGGCCGCCACCTCGGCGTGGGCCTTGTCCTCTTTGGTTTCGGAAGCCTCGGAGTCGCGGTCGAGCTTGAGGCGCAGCGAGCGCTTGAAGTGCTGCAGCGTGTCCTCGTCCAGGCCGTGACGCTCCGAAAGCTGCCGCAGCAGCGAGACGCCGACGAACCCGGCCACGCGTTTCAGCGCCCGCACCGACAGGTCGTTCCGCGCCACGAGCGGGCCATGCCAGGCCTCGATCTGTTTGGCGTGCTCGATGATGCGGTCCATGGCATTTTCGCGGATGGCCGCATTGGGATTGGCAAGCAGTGCCGCCACCGCCCTCACGTCGAGCGAAGCGACGATCACTTCGGTGATTTTCTCGCTGATGCCTTTGCGGCGGGCGATGGCCGAAAGCGCGCTCTGCGCGCGGGCGCTCGCGATGATCTCCAGAAGATCGCTGTCGGAGAGCAGAGGCGAATATTCCAGGATCGGAACGCTGACCGTTTCCTCGACATCGCGCGCGAGCGACAGCACGACATCCTTGGGCACGCAAGGCAGAGATTTGACCTCGGAGGCGATGATCGCGCGCACGCGGGGAAGCTGGTCGGAGGCGAGCCGGCGGAGGGCTTCGAGCGTCAGCTCGCAGACGCGCTCGCGCTCGGAGGCCAGAAGATCGGGCAGCAGCCGGCCGATTTTCTGCGCGAGTTCGGCGCGAACTTCGGGGTCCTGGTCGTCCGCCAGGATGCGGTTGGCCGCGGCAGGTGTAGCAGGGTTGGCCGCGACTTTGCGGCGAGCATCGGAAGCCCCCCGCTCGGCCAGGTAATAGAGCATTTCCGGCTCGGCATCGGCCCGCCCGGCAAGCTCGCGCTCGAGCTCCCGTTTGTTGGATTCGAGCACCGAGCGAGCATCCTCATAGGAAAGCTGCTCCGGCAGGGCCTCGCGTCTCAGCAGCCGTTTGAAGAATCCCATCACTGAAGCCAATCCCCCTTTGGCCGTTTCCGCGTCACCCGAAAAAATCGCATGAACCGGCTTAAGAGGCCTTTAACCCGGTGCGGGAGCGTGATCCTTCGCGCTTGCCAGAATGGGACGCTTCGACCATGTTCGCGCCCGCTTTTCCTGCCCCCGTTAAGGACCCGCACACCATGACCGACAACGATTTGCAGCAGGCCATCGATCAAGCCTGGGAGGCGCGGGAAACGCTTTCCCCTTCCACGGCGGGCGGGACGCGGGATGCGGTGGAGGCGGCGCTGGAAGGGCTCGATTCCGGACGGCTGCGCGTGGCGGAGAAGAAGGACGGCGCGTGGAGCGTCCATCAATGGCTGAAGAAGGCGGTGCTGCTGTCCTTTCGCCTCAATGACATGAGCACGATCGAGGGCGCGCCCGGCGGCGCCAATTGGTGGGACAAGGTCGATTCCAAATTCAAAGGCTGGGGCGAGGACCGCTTTCGCGCCGCCGGATTCCGCGCGGTGCCCGGCGCCATTGTGCGGCGCTCGGCCCATATCGCCAAAGGGGTCATTCTGATGCCGTCCTTCGTCAATGTCGGGGCCCATGTCGGCGAAGCGACCATGATCGACACCTGGGCGACGGTCGGGTCGTGTGCCCAGATCGGGAAGAACTGCCACATCTCGGGCGGAGCGGGGATCGGCGGCGTGCTCGAACCGCTGCAGGCGGGGCCGGTGATCATCGAGGACAATTGCTTCGTGGGCGCCCGTTCCGAAGTGGCCGAAGGCGTGATCGTGGGCGAGGGATCGGTGCTGGCGATGGGCGTGTTTCTGGGCGCGTCCACCAAGATCGTGAGTCGGAGCGATGGAGAAGTGCATTACGGCAAGGTCCCGCCCTATTCGGTGGTCGTGCCGGGAAGTCTGCCGGCGGCGGGCGGTGGCCCTTCGCTCTACTGCGCCGTGATCGTCAAGCAGGTGGACGAGCGGACGCGGTCCAAGACCTCCATCAACGAATTGCTCCGGGATTAGACCCGCCCCAAATCCGCCCACGTCTGCTGCGAAACGGATTCCGTGATCGACGCCCTCTCTCTCGCCCAAGCCCTGATCCGTTGTCCGTCGGTGACGCCGGACGATGCGGGCGCGTTGGGTGTTCTCGAAGACGCGCTGAAGCCGCTCGGCTTCGTGTGTCAGCGCCTGCGCTTCGAGGCGCCGGACACCGCCGCGGTAGAAAATCTCTATGCGCGCCTCGGTACCGGCCGGCCTCATTTCTGCTTTGCGGGCCACACCGACGTCGTGCCGGTGGGCGATGCGCGTGCGTGGCGGCACGATCCTTTCGCCGCCGAAGTGAAGGACGGCATGCTGTGGGGCCGTGGGGCCGCCGACATGAAAAGCGCCGTTGCTGCGTTCGCGGCCGCGGTTGAACGCCACGTCGTGAAGCGCGGCGCGCTCAAAGGCTCCATCAGTCTGCTCATCACCGGGGACGAAGAGGGCGTGGCGATCAACGGCACGGTCAAGGTGCTGGGCTGGCTGAAGGCGCGGGGTGAGACGCTCGACCATTGCCTGGTGGGCGAGCCGACCTCGGCGGCCAAGACCGGCGACATGATCAAGATCGGCCGCCGCGGCAGCATGAATTTCCGCGTCACCGTGAAGGGCACGCAAGGACATGCCGCGTACCCGAAGCTTTCGCTCAATCCCATTCCGATCATGGCCGATTTCATCGGCCGCGTGTCGGCGTGGCGGCTGGACGAAGGCAGCGAACATTTCGAGCCCTCGACTCTTGCTTTCACCACGGTCGATGTCGGCAATCCCACGGTCAACGTGACGCCCGCCGAGGTGCGCGCCGGATTCAACATCCGCTTCAATGATCTGCATACGCCGGATTCGCTGTTGCGGCAGATCGGCGAAATCGCGGCCGCGGTGAAGGCCGCCCATCGCGGCGAGATCGAGATTTCCAACAGCGTCAGCGGCGTCTCCTTCGTCACCAAACCCGGGCCCTATATCGAGCTTCTCAGCAAGGCGATTGCATCGGTGACCGGTGCGCCGCCGGAACTTTCGACCACGGGCGGCACATCGGACGCGCGCTTCATCAAAGATCATTGCCCGGTGGCCGAACTCGGCGTCCCCGGCCGCACCATGCACAAGACCGACGAATGCGCGGCGGTCGCGGATATAGAGGCGCTCACGCGCATTTATGAAGCGGTGCTCGATCTGTATTTCGCGCAATGAGCGATTCAAGGGACCGCCCCATCGGCGTGTTCGATTCCGGCATGGGCGGGCTCACCGTCATGCGTGCGCTGATGGCGCGCCTTCCGAACGAGAGTTTTGCCTATCTCGGCGACACCGCGCGGCTCCCCTATGGCAGCAAAAGCGCGGAGACCGTCAAGCGCTATGCGGTGCAATGCGCCCGCGCGCTGGTGGCCCACGACATCAAGCTGCTGGTGGTCGCGTGCAACACGGCATCGGCAACCGCGTTGCCGGTCTTGACGGAGGCATTGGCGCCCACCCCAGTGATCGGCGTGATCGAACCGGGCGCGGAAGCAGCAATTGCGGCGGCACCCTCGGGCCGCATCGCGGTGATCGCGACGGAGGGGACGGTCAAAGGCGGCGCCTATGAACGCGCCATCCACGCGCGAAAAGCCGATGCGGCCGTAACGCAGCAGCCCTGCCCGCTGTTCGTGGCGCTGGCCGAGGAAGGATTGACGAGCGGGCCGATCGCCGAGCTGGTGGCCAAACGCTATCTCGATCCGCTGCTGGCGCGCGCGCTGGAGCGGCCCGATTGCCTGGTGCTCGGCTGCACCCATTTCCCGGCGCTGAAGCACACCATCGCGAAGGTTGCGGGACCCGGCATCGCCCTGGTCGACAGCGCGGAGACCACGGCGGCGGCGGTCGAGCGATTGCTCGCGAAGCGGAACCTCGCACATGGCCCGAGCGCGCCCGCGGAGCCGCGCTTCCTTGCGACGGATGCGCCGGAGCGTTTCGCCCGCGTCGGCGAAATCTTCCTGGGACGGACGATCCCGGCTGAAGCCGTCGAACAGGTCGATTTGCAGCAGCTTCAATAATCCACGCGCAGCAGCGTAAGTCCGTCCGGCGGGGCGACGGTGCCGCAGCGCGTGCGGTCGCGCGCCTCGAGCGCACGCGCCACATCGGACGGCCGCCATTTCCCCTCGCCAACCAGCTTCAGCGTGCCCACCATGGAGCGCACCTGATGATGCAGGAAGGAGCGTGCATGTGTGTAAAAGACGATTTCCTCGCCCTGCGCCGACACATCGAAGCGGTCGAGCGTCTTCACCGGCGATTTCGCCTGGCATTCCGATGACCGGAAGGTGGTGAAATCGTGCTGGCCGATCAACGCGTGCGCGCCGGCTTTCATCGCCTCCAGGTCGAGCGCGCGCGAAACATGCCAGAGGTGGCCCCGATCCAGCGCGGGCGGCGCGCGGCGGCATAGGATCCGGTATTCGTAATGCCTGCGGATCGCCGAAAAGCGCGCGTGAAAATCCGGCGTGGCGTGCGCGGCCGACAGCACCGCAACGGGTGCGGGGCGCAGATGGGCGTTCAGCGCGTCCCGCACGGTGCCGGCCGGAAATTCCTTCACCAGATCGAAATGCGCCACCTGCCCGCGCGCATGGACGCCGGCATCGGTGCGCCCTGCCCCTGTCGCGGTGACGCGCTCGGCCGAGAGTTTGAAGATCGCCTCTTCCAGCGCACCCTGGACCGAAGGTCCGTTCTCCTGCCGCTGCCAGCCGGCAAACGGCCCGCCATCATATTCGAGCGTCACGCGGTAGCGCGGCATCAGCCGACACGCTCGCCGGGCTTGAGCGCGAAGCCGCGCAAAAAGGAGAGCCAATCGGTGGGCGCGCGGCCTGCGCGCTGCACCATGAGCGGCCGGAGCGCACCCTCGCCGCAGGCGATGGCGAAATCGAACAGCACATCGCCCGGCTCGCCCTTCCCCGGTCCGGGACCGGCGAGCAGAATCCTGATGCGCTCGCCCTTGGCTTCGAACCACGCGCCGGGCGCGGGCGAGAGACCGCGAATCTGGCAATCCAATTCGCGCGCCGATTTCGTCCAGTCGATGCGGGTTTCGGATTTCTCGATCTTCTTCGCGTAGGTCACACCCTCTTTCGCTTGGGGCTGTGCGTCGACGCTGCCCCGTTCGAGAGCGGCCAGCGCCCGGACCATTATGTCGGCTCCCAGCCGCGCCAGCTCGTCGTGCAATTCGCCGTAGGTCTTGCGGCCGATTGCGGTCCGCTCGGCCATCAGCACCGCGCCGGTGTCGAGCCCTTCCTCCATGCGCATCACCATGATTCCGGTTTCGGCATCGCCGGCCATGATGGCGCGCTGAATGGGCGCCGCACCCCGCCAGCGCGGCAGCAGCGAGCCGTGCAGATTGAAGCAGCCGAGCCGCGGCGCCTCCAGGATCGGCTTGGGCAGCAGAAGGCCATAGGCCACGACCACCGCCGCATCGAGGCCGAGTGCCGCAAATGCCGTCTGTTCGTCGGCCCCGCGCAACGATACCGGCGTGCGCACCGGGATGCCGGCGCTGTCGGCGAATTTGTGGACGGGCGATTTTTCGGCCGCGAGCCCCCGCCCCTTCGGACGCGGCGGCTGCGAGTAGACACAGGCGATATCGTGCCCCGCGCCGATCAGCTCGGCGAGCGCCGGCACCGCGAAATCCGGCGTTCCCATGAAGGCAAGGCGCAAGCTCATGGATGGGTCACCAGAAATTGGGTTGGGTCAAAAGGAGGCCGGGCGGCTGCCATCTCCCCCCTCCCCCCTGAAACGGCGACAGATGCGGCCGAAATCCAGGGTTTCCGCGGCCTTTGGCGGGGAAAGGCAGTCCCGTTCCGGCCCCATAAGGGTGTAATAAGGGGCGATAAAGGTGCAATTCCGTCCATTCTTTGCCGCGCTTTCCCTTGCGTTCGCCTTCGCCCGAAAGAGGCGGCGCCTGAAAGAAATGGGGCCCGTGCGCCGGATTGCACCGGGTCCCGATCAATCGCCTTTGCGCTTCAGCTTGGCTGATTTGCGCAGCGCGATGGAGCGCTTCAGCTTGGAGAGGTGGTCGATGAACAACAGCCCGTTGATATGGTCGATCTCGTGCTGCAACACGGTGGCGAAGATCCCATCCGCCTTCACCTTCTGATATTTGCCGTTCTCGTCGGTGTATTCGACCGTGATCTTCGCCGGACGGTTCACATCGTCCCACACTTCGGGGACGGACAGGCAGCCCTCATGAAAGGTGGAGAGTTCGTCGGAAACCTCCAGGATGCGCGGGTTGATGATGTAGATGGGCTTGCTCTTGGGGCCGCCCGGATCGAGGTCGATGACGGCGACGCGCTTGGGCACGCCCACCTGGATCGCAGCCAGCCCGATGCCGTTCGACGTGTACATGCACGCGATCATGTCGTCCATGAATCGGCGCAGCTTCCTGTCGACCTCCGGCACAGGTTCGGAGATCAGCTTGAGCCGCGGATCGGGCGCTTTGACAAGTTCAAGCTCTGCCATGGCGGGGACATAAGAGAAGGGCTGAAGAGGGTCAAGCGGCCCCGAATCACCTTAGAATAGCGCCCCAACAAAGAAGGTGGCGTCATGGGTGAGTGGATTTCGGCCGTAGCCATCGTGGCGGTTCTCATCGGGCTCGCGGCGATTGCCTATTCGCTCATCCGCGTGGGCTCGGCGTTCAAGGCCGCCGAGCGGCAGCGTGCGGCGCAGTCTGGCGGCGAGGCCATGCTGCTGGAGGCGAAACTCCGCGAGCTGGCGGTGGCGCAGAACGAAATCGCGGGGCGCTTTTCGCAGGCCATCGACAGCCAGGCAAGAAGCCAGAGCGATCTGCAGCGCGCGGTCGCCGAACGGCTGGAAGCCCTCGACAAACGGCTCGGCGAAAACCTGAAGGAGAGCGCGGCCAAGACGGCCGAGACGCTGGGCGGCCTGCAGACGCGGCTGACCGTGATCGACGAGGCGCAGAAGAACCTGACCGATCTCTCCGGCCAGGTGGTCTCCCTGCAGCAGATCCTCGCCAACAAGCAGGCGCGCGGCGCCTGGGGTCAGGGGCAGATGGAGGCCATCATCCGCGATGCGCTTCCCTCAGCACTCTATGAATTCCAGGCCACGCTTTCGAACAAGAGCCGCCCGGATTGCCTGATCCGGCTGCCCGGTTCCAAAAGCGCCATCGTCATCGATTCCAAATTTCCGCTGGAATCCTTCGCCGTGCTGAAGAATGCCGCGAGCGATCTGGAAAAGCGCGCGGCCGAAGCGCGCGTGCGGGCCGATGTCGGCAAGCATGTGCGGGACATCGCAGAAAAGTACATCATCGCCGGCGAGACCCAGGCGCCCGCCATCATGTTCGTGCCCTCCGAATCGCTGTACGCCGAATTGCACGATGGATTTTCAGACGTGATCCAGAAAGCCCAGCGGGCCCAGGTGATCGTGGTCTCGCCGAACATCCTGCTGCTCGCCATCAACACGATGCAGACCGTGATGAAGGATGCGCGCATGCGCGAGCAGGCGAGCCTGATTCAGAAAGAGGTCGGGCTTTTGCTGAACGATGTGCGGCTGTTGTCGGAACGTGTCGGAAAATTGCAGAGCCATCTCGGTCAGGCGGACGGCGACATCAAGAACATCCTGACTTCGACCGGCCGCGTGGCGGCCCGTGCCGAACGCATCGAACGCGTGGAATTGGCGGCACCCGAAGCCCCGCCCATACTGGCCGCGCGCGAGGCGTGATTAGGCCGGCGACGCAGCAAAGCCAACGCTTCGGGTTCCGCAGCGGTGCAGCTCAGCCGTAGCAGCTCGCGCAACCAAACATCTGATACGCAATGAGCCCGGCAACGGCGAGCACCGCCGCGCCGATCAGAAGAATCTGAAGCATGTTGGCGCCGCTCTTCTTTTCGGGAGCAGCCTGATTGCTGTCATTCCGAACCGTGTCACTCATGGCAAGTCCTCAAGTTGGGCGTTTCACCTGGCGAAAGCCTAACCATTGCGGGGGATGCGGGTTTGATCTGGATCAAACCCCGGCGGGCCCGCGCGGAATCGCGCCCAGAGGAACCGCCGATGCGCCTATCGCGTATAAATCTCAGAAACCTTCGGGAGATCCACCATGAAGCATCTCATCACAGGGGCAGCCTTGGCCTTGGCCTTGGCCCTGGCCGGAGCGCCATTGATTGCATCGACGGCGCCGGTGTCGGCCGCGGTCGATTTCAGCATCGCACTTGGCAACGCCGCCTTCGGCTACAGCGACGGCTATTGGGATCGCGACCATCACTGGCACGCTTGGCGCAACAAAGACGAAGCGCGCTGGTTCCGCGACCACATGGCCGATCATTATTACGATGTGCGCCACGACCGCGACCGCAAAGACCGCGACCAGGGTTGGCGCCGTGAGCGGTGGTGGGAAGAGCACCACTGAGTCCTGCGTCCACTCGTCCTTGCAAAAACCCGGAGTTCATAAGCTCCGGGTTTTTTGCGAAAGCTCGCGACTTTCAAAAGTTCCATTCTGCTTCAATTAACTCACGTCCATCATAGCGAGTCGTAAATCTTTACAGTCGGCCCAAGCCAAACGCTGAAACCGTCATAAAAACAACAATTACAATATTGGCACGACGCTTGCTTTCTCATGCTTTTCAGCTTGTCAAACATGGGGAGAGGGTCATGCGTAAAGACTTGCGAGTTACTCTCATCGCCGCGGCGATGCTAGCAGGAGTCACGTCAGCGCCGGCCTATGCAACACCGGTGATCGCGCACATCTATGGGATTTACGACGCGGAGAACGGCATCAACGATCTTCCATCGGCCGTCACGAGCGATCCGAATATCACGAATTTTGTCGGCAGCTCGAGTCAGTACGACACACCGAGTCTCTTCTTCGTCAACCCGAGCGCTTATGCGATCACGGGCACGCAGATGCTGTTGACGGTTTCCCCCATCGTCAACAGCGGCTGGAACACGCTGAACAACGGGGCAAGTCAGACGATCAATCTGGGCACGATCGGCGCCAACAGCATCGTTCAAGTTTCCTGGGGCAGCGGCGGCACATTGTTCACCTATGATTACGACGACGAATACAGTTCAAATAACGGCAACAATCCGTTTCCCGGTTCGACGCCGGGCACCCAGAATCCGGGTTCGTTCGCGGCGGACTGCACCCTGAACGCCCCGGGCCAGCATCCCGAGTGGACCAATTACTGCGCGCCGACCGGCAATTTCGAAGTGGCGATCACGGGAACATTGAGCGGTGTCGGCCCCGATAACGGCTCATCCGTATCGGCGGACTTCGGCGAATATGACGTCAGCAGCCACTACACCGGTTGGGAAGGCCTCGACCCGCTGGGCTGGTCGGAGAATCTGCTTTACGACGTGCACGCCGGCACCGTCAGCGGCGTCTTGGCCAATATCTGTATCGGCGGAGTCGGCGCCGGTTGCAGTTCCCCCCTCTCCGTGCCGGAGCCCTCGTCGCTCTCGCTTCTGGGCGTTGGCCTTTTGGGTCTCTTGCGCCGCCGCCGCAAATCGCGCTGAGAGCAAGCCTCTTCGACATTTCGCAACCCCGGAGCCGCAACGGCTCCGGGGTTGTTTGTATTTGGGGAAATCCGTGTGCCTGCCTGGGTAACTCCCTTCAGGGGAACTCCCTATTTGCAATGGGGGCGCCGTTCTCTATGCTAATTAAATCGAATCAATTGGTTAACAGAGCGAGATGCAGCGCGTCGTACAAAAACTTCAGTCTCGGAAGACGCTCTATCAGCAGATCGCCGAGGTCACGACCGACAGGGAGGCGGCTTCCATTGCCGCGGCCTATGTCGATGAACTCGAAGCGCAGCTGAAACAACTGGACTTGATCCTGAACAACCGCCCGGTTCTGGTGACTGAGGCAGCATAACGGACTGACCCGCGGTCAGCGCCGGTTTTACTGGAACGCGCGCCGCGCCTTGAAGGCCGCCGAGAGCGTCCCCTCGTCGAGATAATCCAATTCACCCCCGACCGGCACGCCATGCGCAAGCCGCGTGATCTTCACGCCCAAGGGCTCCAGCGCGTCCAACAAATAATGCGCCGTCGTCTGACCCTCGACGGTCGCGTTCATGGCGAGAATAATTTCGCTCGTGCCGCCCGCCTTCACGCGCTCCAGCAGTCGCGACACATTCAGCCGCTCCGGCGTGACGCCGTCGAGCGCGGAGAGCGCGCCCCCCAGCACGTGATAGCGCCCGCGGAAAACCCCCGCCCGTTCCAGCGCCCACAGATCGGCCACGTCCTCGACCACGCAGATCACGCCCGTCTCGCGCTCGGCTGCGCGGCAGAGCGCGCACGGATCGGTGGTGTCGAGATTGCCGCAATTGCCGCATTGTTTCAGCGCCGCTGCCGCCTTCGCCATCGCGTCCGCCAAGGGCTCCAGCAGGGTTTCGCGCTTCTTCAGCAACGCCAGCGCCGCGCGCCGCGCCGAGCGCGGGCCGAGCCCCGGCAGTTTCGCAAGCAACTGAATCAGGCGCTCGATCTCAAGTCCTGCCGGCGATCCGGCCATCAGAGGGACACTCCGTCACGCGAAGCAATGGGATGCCCCCTCCGCCCCCTTCGGGAGCACCTCCCCCGCAAACGGGGGAGGAAAATCCATTCACTCATCGGAGGCGCCGCCGCTGAAGCTCTTCAACAAATCCTGCACGAATTGGGAATCCTGGAAACGGCGCGCTTCGAGCTTCACCTTGCCGTCGGCGAGCGCGGCGATCACAAGGTCCTCGACAATGTGCGCCTCGTCGGACCTCAGGATCGAGGGATCGATGGAGAGCTTCTTCAGCTCGCCCAATCCATTCACGATCGCGCGCACCAGCCCGCCGCCGGAAACGCCCTCCACCTCCATCGAGGCAAGCCCCTTTTGCAGCTCTTCGGCGCGGCGCTGCATCTCCTGCATTTGCTTGAGGAGGTTGGAATCCATCAGTTCGGCTCCTCGTCGGATGGCATGGGAATGGGCTCGGGAACTTCGCGATCCTTGACCGCGACGATCTCGGCCCCAGGAAACGCGTCAAGCACAGCGCGCACGAACGGCTCCTGCGACACCGCGTCTTTCCTGGCGCGTTCGGCGGCGATGCGCTGTTCGTTAAGGGTCGGCGCGCCACCTTCGCTCGCCAGGGTCACGATCCAGCGCTCGCCCGTCCAATCGCGCAGGCGCTGCGCCAGATCGGTGGCGAGCGTCTTGGGCGCCTGCGCGTTGGGACGAAACTGAATGCGCCCGCGTTCGAGCGAGACCAGATGCACATTGGCCTCCAATTGCGTCGCAAGCAGGCGGGCCCCGCGCGCTTTCGCAAGGGCTGCAACCTCTTCCAGGGTGTGCAGGTCGATCGAGGGCGCAGCCAAAGCCGGCGAGGGCGAGGGGTCTGCCACCGGCTCGCGCCGCGGCACCGGTTCGTCGGCCGCGAGCGCTGCGGTTTGCGCCCGAGGGAGCGCGCCGCCGGCTCCGCGCGACGCCGCCGGGGTTTGCGGCGAAGGGGCCGCGCCTTCCGCGTCGCGCAGAGAGCGCAGCAGCCGCTCGGTCGGCGGCAGGTCAGCGGCATAGCCAAGCCGCACCAGCGCCATTTCGGCCGCCGGATAGGGATTGGCGGCGTCGCGCACTTCGATCAGACCCTTGAGCAGCATCTGCCAGGCCCGCGTCAGCGCAGGCACGTTGAGCTTGGCCGCCATGGCGACCGCACGCGCGGCCTCCGCCGAGCCGCCGTCGAAGAACCCTTCGGCGCCCGGCGCCACCTTCACGCGGGTCAGGAAATGGGTCGTCTCCAGCAGATCCTGCATTACGACAAGCGGATCGGCCCCGGCATCGTAGAGCGATTTAAACTCGGCGAGCGCCAGCGGAATCTCGCCGCCCATCAGTTTCTCGAACAGGTCGAGCACGCGGCCGCGGTCGGCCAGGCCCAGCATCGCGCGCACCGATTCGCCCCCGATCGCACCCGTGCCATCGCCCGCCTGATGCGCGATCGCCTGATCGAGCAGAGAGAGCGCATCGCGCACCGAGCCTTCCGCTGCGCGCGCGATCAGCGACAGGGCTGCGGGCTCGACCGCGATATTCTCCTTGGTCGCGATGCCGGCCAGATGGGCGGCCAGCACGTCCGTCTCGATGCGCCTCAGATCGAAACGCTGACAGCGCGACAGCACGGTCACCGGGACTTTGCGGATTTCGGTGGTGGCGAAGACGAACTTCACATGCGGCGGCGGCTCCTCCAGCGTCTTGAGGAGGCCATTGAAGGCCTGCTTCGAGAGCATGTGCACTTCGTCGATGATGTAGACCTTGTAGCGGGCCGCGGCCGGGGCATAGCGCGTGCCTTCGATGATCTCGCGGATGTCGTCGATGCCGGTGCGGGAGGCAGCGTCCATCTCCTGCACATCGACGAAGCGCGATTCGGCGATGGCGCGGCAGGGCTCGCAGACGCCGCACGGGTCGATGGTGGGCGTGCTGCGCTTGCCGTCCGGGCCGACGCAGTTGAGCGCACGCGCGATAATGCGGGCGGTGGTGGTCTTCCCTACCCCGCGCACGCCCGTCAGCATGAAGGCATGCGCGATCCGCCCCGACGCAAACGCGTTGCGCAAGGTTCGCACCAGGGCTTCCTGCCCGATCAGGCCGGTGAAATCGGACGGGCGGTATTTGCGGGCAAGCACCCGGTAGGGCTCGGCCCGGACGGCGGGGGCCGTGCCCATGCCCGGCAAACCCGGTTCAAGGCCCAAATGCGGTTCCTGGGTCTCGTCCATCGATTCTGCGCGCTTTCGGAAAATCCAAAGGAGGCTGGCGAACGACCCGAAACGGCGCTCGTTACGGCTGCTTCCTTCCGGACCTGACCGGGTTGGCGAGTGTTTCGTCCGCCGCCAACCTCCCGGGCCACTATATCAGGCGTGGGATCGCACGAAGCAAGGGGACTCGCGTCAGGCCGGTTCAAGCTCCAGCCAGACCGGCTCCGCGCGCAGCAGCACCGTCACCTTGGTGCCGGCGCCGGGCGCGCTTTCGACGTCCAATTGGCCGCCATGCAGCTCCGTGAGCCGCTTGGCCAAAGGCAAGCCCAGGCCCACGCCCTCATATTTGCGCGAGAGGCTGCTGTCGACCTGCCCGAAGTGCTCGAGCGCTTTGGGAATTTCATGAGCCGCCATCCCGATGCCGGTGTCGGACACTTCGATGGCGACATTGTCGCCGTGGCGGTAGCCGGCGATACGCACGGTGCCTTCGGCGGGAGTGAACTTCACCGCATTGGTGAGGAGATTGGTCAACACCTGCCGCATCCGGCGGCGGTCGATGGAAAGAAGCGGCAGCCAGGGCTCGACATCCTCGATCAGCGAAATGCCGGCGGCTTCGGCCTGCAGCGTGATCATGCGCACCGCTTCGGCGATCAGATCGCCGATCTTCACCTCTTCCTTCGATAGGGGAAGCATGCCGGCATCGAGTCGCGAGATATCGAGCACATCGGTGATGAGGCCCAGAAGATGGGTGCCGCTGTCGCGGATGCTCTGGGCATAGTCGTGGTAGCGCCGGTGGCCGACCGGCCCGAACACCTCGTTCGTCATCATCTCGGAAAAGCCGATCACCGCGTTCAGGGGCGTACGCAGCTCGTGGCTCATGGCCGCGAGGAATTCCATTTTCGAGCGGTTGGCGGCGTCGGCCGAAATCAAGGCGGCAGTCAGGTTGGCCGAGGTCTTCTCAAGCTCGGTCTTGGTCCGCTCCAACTCGTGGATATGGGCGCGCAGGCGGTCGCTCTCTGCCGCTCCACGCCCGGCCAGACGGCGGATAACGTGCCCAATGGCGCCTGCGGCCACAACCAGAACCGCCCCGAAGGCGGCAAGCCGGATACCCTGCCAGCCGGCGATGCTACCGATAGCGTGAAGCATGGCTTAGGCTTCGCACAGGGTGGTAAAGGCCGTGCTAACCTTGGCAGAAATTCCTGCCACGACCTGGAATTTCGGCTACAGCAAGGCCTTCCCGGAAGGATCGGCGGGGACAGGCTCAGGGGACACTGGCGCAACCATGATCGCGTTTTCCGGCAATCCCTTGGATCGGGCCAACGCGAAGCGTGGGGACGCCGCCTGGATCGCGTCCCAGCGTAATAATGGCAGGGCGCTCGTGCTTCCGCTGTGGAAGCTTCAGCCCCTGCTGCTGGGGGCGGAGGGCGCAAGCGGAGAGGGCAAACTCGGCTTCCTCGAAAGCGGGCTTGCGTCCGGGCTGGGCGCCCCCGATGCGGTCGAGGTGTTCCTCGGGCTCGATGGCGAAACCCCCTATTTCGCGCGCGACATCTCGCATTTGAGCGATCCGCTCGGGGCCTCGCTCGCGAGCCATGGCCATTTTCGCGATGCCCGCTCGGCGGCGTCCCTGCTCGAACCCCGCGACATCGCCATTCTGGGCCAGGCCAAGGCGCTGATCGACTGGCACAACCGGCACGGCTTCTGCGCGCAATGCGGCACGCCGACGACAATCGCCGATGGCGGCTACCGGCGCATATGCCCGGTCTGCAAGGCGGAGCATTTCCCGCGCACCGACCCGGCAGTCATCATGCTGGTCGTGGCGGGGGATCTGTGCCTGCTCGGACGCAACAAGCGCTTTGCCGGCGGGCATTATTCGACACTCGCAGGGTTCGTCGAACCGGGCGAGAGCATCGAGGAAGCGGTCCGCCGCGAGGTCCTGGAAGAGGTGGGCGTGCGGGTGGGAGAGGTCAGCTATTTCGCGAGCCAGCCTTGGCCGTTCCCCTCCAACCTGATGATCGGATGCTTCGCGCAAGCCGAAAATGCGGACATCCATGTGGACGGGGAGGAGATTCTCGCCGCGCGCTGGTTCGACCGGGCGACGATCAGGCGCCTCATCAGCGGGGAAAGCAGCGAGATCGGGATTCCGCGGCGGGACGCGATTGCGTTCCATCTGATCCGCGCCTGGGCCGAAGGCGGGACATGACGCTCGCCGGCCGCATCGAGGCGATTGAAGCCGACATCACCACGCTTGGGCTCGATGCCATCGTCAATGCCGCCAATTCCGCGCTGATGCCGGGAGCCGGCGTCGATGGCGCCATCCGGCGCAAGGCGGGCCGCGAAATCGACGAAGCGCTCTACGCAATCGGCCATTGCAATGCGGGCGAGGCCGTCATCACGCGGGGCTACCGCTTGGCGGCGTCGCGGGTGATCCACACGGTCGCGCCCGTCTGGGAGGGACGCGAGGATCAGAAGCCCGTGCTCGCAAGCTGTTACGAGAGCGCGCTTCGGCTCGCCGACACGCATCAGATTCGCACCATCGCTTTTCCGGCCATCGGCACGGGCATTTACGGATGGCCTTCGGAGATCGCGGCGAGGCTCGCCTTCAACGCGGTCGTCACGCATCTGAATGCGTGCGCGATTCAGACCCGTGTCGTCTTCTGCTGCTTTTCGTCCGCCGACCGCCAGCGCTACGCGGCTTTGATCGCAACACGCCCACCCGCCCCTTGAGGGAGGGTCGAAGCGGCGTAGCGCGTCAGCGC